>Ga0209541_10006214_pt1 | contig 20482 bp, 23 predicted proteins | sample RifCSPlowO2_01_FD_184027 | JGI IMG/M metagenome (GOLD analysis project Ga0209541, IMG submission 184027) | Groundwater microbial communities from Rifle, Colorado - Rifle CSP2_plank lowO2_0.1 (SPAdes) (version 2) | ecosystem: Environmental > Aquatic > Deep subsurface > Groundwater | place... | reverse complement strand
TCTGTTCTTTTTTATATTTAAAACCAGTGACAAAAAATTTGAAAATTCTGTAGATGCCACGCCTCTACAAGATATAACTCCAACGAAAACTGATATTTTACGGAGAGATACTGTAGCCTCTAAAGATTATTTGATGGGCAAATTTGATCCCGCAAAAATGGAAAATTTTGTTTCTGTTGCAAAAAATTATGCGATCCCCGGATTTGCAGGACTTTATCTTCGCAAGGAAACATTTGATGCTTTTGTAAAAATGAGCGACGAGGCAAAAAAAGATGGTGTCACTTTAAAAATAATTTCCGCAACGAGGAATTTTGATACCCAAAAAGGGATTTGGAACACTAAGTGGGAGAAATATCATGACATCAAACAAGTCCTTACTTATAGCGCAATGCCGGGCACTTCAAGGCACCACTGGGGTACGGACATGGATATAAATTCCGTCGATCTGGCTTACTTTAATACTGAAAAAGGCAAAAAGGAATATGAGTGGCTTTCAAAAAATGCCAAGACCTTCGGATTTTGCCAGCCCTACAGCGCGAAAAGCACTGATAGAAAAACAGGACACAGTGAAGAAAAGTGGCATTGGTCTTACATTCCATTGTCAAAAACTTTTACGCAAGATTTTAAAAATAGAATAAAACAATCAGATCTCATCGGTTTTTCTGGGGTTGAAAAAATATCAGAAGTAAATATAATAGACGAATATGTGCTTGGAATTAATCCCGAGTGTTTATAGGGTTAGTGTAATAATTTAAATATTTCATTACTGCTTCGGATAATTTTTTTACATCTTCAAATCTGCCGTTCTGACTTGAGCCAAGAACTGATATTAAAACGACATCGCCATTATTTGTTCTTATTGCGACGACGAGATTGCCTCCGGCAAGATCTGTGAGTCCGGTTTTAGAAGCTATAATCTCGTGTACTTCCCCTATCACTTTATCTGTATTTACCGCTTTATGCTCTATCCCACTCAAAGATCTGAACAAAGCTTCTTTTTGAGAGCTCGCATAGAATACTTCAGGATATTTTTTAAGTCCTTCTGCAAGCATTAGCACTGCTCCTTTTGCTGTGCTGTAAGCCCCTCCGCTTTCTCCATTGTTTAAATCAAGTCCGGTAGGATTTATAACTCTTGTATAAATTCCCGCATCATAAGTTTTTTTCTGTACCTCGTTTAAAAAATTTGGAATAAAAGAATTGTTTTTTCCGGAAAGTTTTTCTTCCGCCTCAAGCGCTATCGCTTTTATTCCGTCATTTGAGGATGTGATGAGAGAAAATTCTGCCAAATCTTTCAGTTTCCATTTCTCTCCTTCTTTTAGCCCGTCATCATTTTGTTCCATGAGGGCGCTGTAAGATATTTCAACAATATAATCTTCGCCAAGTATGTCCAGCGCCGTGATCACGGGCATTATTTTAGCAATGGAGGCGAGGGGTAATATTTCATCCGGATTTTTGCTATAGATTTCTTTATTGTTTGTTGTGTCAAAAACAAATACTGATCTTGCTTCAAGTTTTATATTTGAAAAGAAGTCTGGTTTTGATATCGGGACTAACACATCTGATCTATGAATATAACTTGATGTGAAATAACCTATTACTAAAAAAGCAGTCAATACAAAAACAGCTTTTAATGGACCATTTTCTATTTTTAAACTATTATTTTTTTTCTCTGATTTTTTATTCATTGTTTGGGATCAGACCGGGTTCTTCAGCTTCTTTAATGTTTCCTATTTGTGAGGCAAGCATCTCTTTTACTTTTTCAAAATCTGGCAATTCTTTTTCGTCAGTAATCCCAAGAAACGAAAGCAGGTCAAATGTCGGCATATAAATAAATTTCCTACTGTCTTCGGGGTGTATTTTTCTTTCTACAAGTCCGCGAATTGCTAGATTGCGAAGGATGAAGCTCGAATTTACTCCCCTGATATAGTCTATTTCAGTACGCGTTGCACCTTTTTTGTAGAGCACTATCGCAAGCGCTTCGAGGCTTGATTTTGTAAGCTCTTTGCCAAGTTCTTCTTTTGTCATCTTTCCAAATATTTCGCTCATGTCTGGCGTCGTGCCAAGGGCTACTTTGTCTCCATTTATAAGCACGCGAATACCCCTGCTTAAAAGATTTTGATATAGTTTTTGCACTGCACTTTTTATTTCCTCTTCGCTTGCACCTAAAATTTTTGCCAACTGCTCAAAAGAAACAGGCTCGCCTTTCCAAAAAAGCACTGACTCTATTTTTATTTCTAGTTCGTTATTCATATATTTCTTGCAAGTTATTTTCTTCTTGCTTCTGCATCACGATTTCTCCGAAATTTCCGTCTTGCAATGCATCAAGTATTCCTTCTCGTACGAGTTCTAGCATAGCAAGAAAAGAGACGATAGCATAGACCTTTGCTTCCTTTTGGTTTTCCGCGGGGTGGCCTTTGGCAAAATCACTCCATTTCATCTGTATTCCTTTTGAGATTCTTTCTGTGAGACCTGATATCATCTCTTCTATATTGATTACTTTTCGGACGGATACTTTCGGCAAGAATTCTTTTTTTGGAATTCGTTCAAAAGCACCCAAGATTGCCTCTTTTAGATTTTCTGCGGTAATGGACGCATCCGGTGAAAAAATTGGCTCTACATTTTTTATCTCGCCTCTTGGGAAAATTATTTTTTTGCCAAAATTTTGTTTAATCCAAGGGCTAATGTCGGAAATAATTTTGTACAAATTAAGCCTTGCTTCAAGGTCCACGATACCTTTTTCTTCTTCCGTCGTGAGCTGAAGTCCCGGCAAGAGTGATCTGGATTTTATTAAAATAAGAGTTGCCGCAATCACGATAAAATCCGTAGTATTTTGAAAATCTACTTCATTAACTTCTTTATTTTCTACTGCATTGCTTGCCCTCCTTTCTTCTCGGGAGCTTTTTATGTAGTTGATATAATCCTCTGTCACCTGCGCCAAGGATATTTCATTTATGAAAAGCTTCCGTTTCTCGACAAGTTCAAGTAGAAGCTGAAAAGGCCCCTCAAAAACCGAAGTTTTGACCTTGTAGCCTATATCTTCAAAAACTTGCTCGTCTTGTTTCTCTTTTTTCATAATTAATGCGTAAATTATACCTTGTGAAAGCTTTTTTACAAAATTTGCGTTTTTTTTATAAATTTGAGACACTACAGACTGTTGAAAAGTCCTTTAAAAAAAATTCTAACCCTCTAAAAAAAATAAAAAATGATTACAAAAAGAAAACAGCAGATAGCTATGCATGTTATGGCTATCTCACGGGATCGAATAATTCGTGTTCCTGATGGAAGGTACCGTATATTGGTTGCTCACCAATATGCTGATAATACCCATTACTCTTTTGGGGATTGGGATAAATATTTTAGAGTGCCGTCTGTACTCCACGCAGAAAAAGAGGCAGAAATTGCCTTGGCTGGTATCCCTTATAAAATAAGGGATGAACAAATTACGAAAGGCCAATTGATGGCCACTTTGGATCAGTTAAATAAAAAAGGCTTAAGGTTATCGCCTGATGATAAACTTGAGTTTTGTAATACATTTTTTTAATGTAATGATTAAAATTGTGGAAAACTCCACTAAAAAACCCGGAAACAACTTCGGGTTTTTTAATTTTCTGTCTAGTTTTAGTTAATTTTTTAATAAAAAATTTTAACATAAAAATCACACCACCTTTATTTATAAAGCTAAAATAATGTTATCCACACCTTGTGGTCTACTTTACCCCATACCAAAACATCAGTATTTTTGTTTGAAAAAATTTATTTCCTTTAAATTGTCTACTTTACGGCTAAATTGTTGTACATTAAAAAATTAAAGAAATGAAAAGGAAAATATTTCAGTGTTTCTCTTTGGGTGGCACAGGTCCTCACAAGTGATTAAATTAACGAGAGGCTAGAATATTTCTAGTCTCTCTATCTATTCTGAATTGAAAATAATTAACTGTAAAAACGTAAAAAGAAATGAAAAACTGTGTAAAATCATCTAACCTGTCTCGAATCCTTGGGGTAATGGATTCTGTAGAAAGAATTTCGAACTTGCATGAAATGGAGGGAGTTATAAATTTTCTCTTTTTTATGTGCCCTAAAATGACAGCGAGAGGAATGATCATAAATAAGCCAAAGACTGGACTGACTGCAAAATACGTAGAAGGAGTAAATACTTCAACTATTAAGCGAATGAAAAAGGTCAGAAGCTTTTTAGGAGAGATAAAAAAGGAAAAAGATATCAGATTCGAAGTTACTGCTATATATGCGGCCGCGGATTCTGTAATACTCTTCCCTATTCCTGTAGAAGTACCTCAGCCCCCTGAGATGACTGACGGAATAAAAGTAGTGTCCAATCTGGAAGCGGTGAAAAATAGAATGTCGGACTTTAATGACATTTATAATTCACAACCCTGGAAAAAAGAATCAATACAAAGATTCGTAAGTCTTGAAGAGAAACGAATGGCGCAGTTTCTGGACAAAAAAATGCAGAATAATATCAAAAAAGATTTTATCCGCAGGGTTTTTGCCGGATTTGCTCTGGATGGTATTTTCATGAGAGAAAGAGTTTTCGGTAGTAACCCCGTTATCCTTGGAGTTGAATCCCCAGGGGTTCCGATTCTCCAAAACTCTACACTCGGCAGAGGCGATTGGGTTCCTGTTGTTAGTTTAAAGTAATTAATTTAAAATGATAAAGGGTGGATAAAAAATATTCACCCTTTATTTTATTTTATAAAATATGAAAAATAATAATTTAGAAAAAGTAAAAAAGATAATTGCGCTCATAGAGAAAAATTCAAAAAGACCTATTGAAAATAAAAAGGCTTTTGAAAAGTATCTTCTGGAAAGCATAATAAAAAATAAAAAGATAACATTTTATAACTGGGAGTGCCCTCCGAGGTTTTTGGATATTGATAAAAATGGAAAGTATTTTGTAAATTATGACGTAGATCTTAAAAAAATATTTAAATCTAAAAAGATAGACAATTTTACTGAATTCCCACGAGTGGTTGAGGAGCCAGACGAAGAAATAAAGACTCTACTCTTTTTAAAAAGTATGGGTATTAAATACAGATTTGTAAAAGTTATTGCCGATACAAATGCTTTTTATATAACACCTGAAAGCATAAAAATACTAGGAAAAATTAAGATCAAAAAGAAATATGCAGAATTTAAAAAGCTGATTCAGCAAAGCCTAAAAAAATATCCTATTTCGGTTAAAGTATGTTTTTTTACTGATCTGATTAAAAAAGATAAGGCAAAGTATGATGAAATATACTTGAACTCAAAAAATATTCTCAAGAAAGATACGCAGAAATTACTTGCAAAGAAAATTATTGTTGATCAGATAAAAAGGACCAGAGATCATGTCGGAATACTGGGTAAAAAAGAGGCTTTTGATTTTGCTATAAATACGATCGCTACTTATGCAGCTGAAGGCATTGTTTTTGATAAATTAAGTAAAACGCCGAAATTCTCAAATTGCGTCTGGCTCAATAATCACGAGGTGGATGATAGGACGATCCAAATAACAAATTGTTATAGAAGAAAACTAAAGTTTGGGAATCTGCCGATGGTATTTTTGTAATTAATATTTCATCAAAGCCAGTTCCAGTGCCGCAAGAGTCGCTTCGCCTCCTACGTGTAGGCGGCTTCTGGCTTGTTTTTTGTTGTTTACAGTCAGGACGCCGAAGCCTATTGGCATATCTTCCTCAAGCATGACCTCCAGGACGCCTTCCTGAGCCATTTTGCAGACGTAATCGAAGTGCGGGGTGTCTCCTCGGATTATGCAGGCCAGGGCGACAAGGCAGTCCGGTCGTTTTTTAGACTTGGCCAGCTTGTTTAAGACGTGCGGTATTTCTACGGCTCCGGCAACTGAGATAACTTTTATGTTCTTCTCTTTTACCCCGCATCTTTCCAAAGTAAGAAGCGCGCTGACCAAAAGGCCCTCGGTTATGTCTTGGTTGAATCTTGATACAACTACGCCGACTTTTAATTTACTTCCGTCAAAAGTTATTTTCTTTTTATTTTTGATTTGCATATTATTGTTGTGCGTATTTCGCCAATATATCGAACTCTATGTTTAATAAATCCCCTTTCTTTTTGAATTTTAAATTTGTATTTTCTAGTGTGTGCGGAATTATTTTTACGGTAAAAGAATCTTTCAAGACTTTTGCGATCGTAAGGCTGATCCCCTCTACTGCGACCGAACCTTTGTAAATTAAAAATTTCTTAAATGCTTTGTTTGGGATCCTTATTTCAAAAGCGAGTGAATTCCCTTCTTTTTGTATCGATTCGATCTTTCCTTTTCCGTCTATGTGCCCAAGGACAATGTGCCCACTGAGTGTATCCCCAAACCTTAGTGACTGCTCCAAATTGACTATATCACCCTTCTTGAGCTGTGCCAAATTCGTTAATTTCAGAGTCTCCGGCATGTAATCAAAAGCTAGAATTTTCCCAGCTTTTTTTACCGTTGAACAAACTCCATTTATTGAAATGCTTTCGCCCTCCTTCGCTAAAGCTTCGGCGGGCAAGCCTATTTTTGCTTTTTTTATTTTATTTTCAATTTCAAGAAACATTCCGTTTTTATTGGATGTCGCTGAAACAATTTTTGAAGTTTTTGAAATTATGCCTGTGAACATATATGTCCAGAGGCTAAACGTCTGGGATTCCCAGACGTTTAGCCTCTGGTAATTAGTAAAATATCTTTTTTAATTTGTTCTATCAATTCTTTTTCATTTTTGAATTTTTTGAATGGGCGTAAATATTTATTAATTTCAAGAACAGCTTTTACCCCATAGGCCTTGCCTCTGTACCCTATTAAATGTGCTTCGATTTTTGGTAATCCTTTTTTATCAAGTGGGCCGATCACTATCCCCGCCTTCGCTAAAGCTCCGGTGGGCAAGCCTGCTTTATCCAAAAATCTTGCTGTACCTGCATATACACCAAATTCGGGCTTATCCTTTAAGCTTAAAAAATCTATCCTATCCAAGTTTATAGTTGGAAAACCAATTGTTTTTCCATACCCGTCCCCTTTTATGACTTTTCCTTTTATCTCGTATTTCATATTTACCAAGGGTTCCCTTTGGTGGCTATTCGGACAAGCTTTCATCTATCCTATTCATATCTCTTGGGAACATGCAGGCTTCGCGGATATTTGCGAGGTTTAGAAATTGCATTGTGATGCGTTCTGCGCCGAAAGCAAAACCGCCTTCAGGAGGCGCTCCGTATTTGAATGCATCGAGGAACATTTTTATTTTTTCCGGGTCCATACCCCAGATTTTCACATGTTCCATGAGCTGATCGTATTTGTTTATTCTGCGTCCACCGGAAAGGAGCTCGCGTCCTCGGCAGACAAGGTCTACTCCTTCGTTAAACTCGGGATTTTCTTCGCTTGGAAAAACATAAAATGGCTTCGCTCGAGTTGGATATCCGTATACGAAAACGAAATCTGAACCAGTTTCTTTTTTCACGATCTCTGAGATCTCGACTTCATCTTGTGAACTAAGGTCCTTGTCTCCCCTGTTGTCGCGCCCGTACACTTCAAATATTTTTTGATGCGCTTCGGTGAGCGACATTGTAGGCGTATAATCTATCATTTCAGGAAGTTCAACTTTTAAAAATTTCACATGCTCAGCATTTTTTGTTTTTATTTGTTCTAAAATATATCTAATTGTTCCTTCCGCCATATCTCGCACGTCTTTCCATCCGTCAATAAATGCCATTTCAGCATCTAGCGAAACGACTTCGGTCAAATGTCTTGTCGTTGCACTTGGCTCTGCTCTAAAAATTTTGTTTACAGAAAAAACTCTTTCAAATGCTGTCATAACAATCTGCTTGTAAAGTTGAGGAGATTGGGAGAGATACGCTCTTTTGTCAAAATAATCTATTTGAAAAACCTCAGCCCCTCCTTCGGCTGTTGCCGGTACAATGCTCGGCGCCTGGAATTCAAAAAACATATTTTGCTTCATGAATTCTCGGAATGAATCGATGACGGTTTCTTGTATTTTAAAAATTGCCTGATTTTTCGGATGCCTTATCACGAGCGCCCTATTGTCGAGCTCCGTGACAAGGTCGAGATTGTATCCGGTCTCTGACATATCAAAAGGAAGCGCTACAGCTTCGACCAAGACCTCAATACCAAGGACTTCGAGCTCAATATCCCCGTTTTGCATGTCCTTATTTACGTTTCTTTCGGGTCTAGCATTTACTTTTCCTCTTACTTTCAGCACCCACTCCTGCCTGATCTCTTTTGCAATCGTGATCGCTTCGCTATTTGGAAGAGTGACACACTGCACCTTTCCGGTCATGTCGCGCATATCAAAAAACACCATTTTGCCCTGATCTCGGCGGACATCTACCCAGCCAGCGATGAATATTTCATTTCCAACTTGCTCCTTTAAATCTTTTATATATATTCGGTCTTTCATCCCATTAGAAATTTTAAAAATAATGATTTATTTGTCTTTTTCCCGCCTTGAATTTCTAACGGGACAAGTGTAAGCGATTATACCACGAATTTTTAAATAAAAAAAGAATTTGACAGATATGGCATTTATAGTGTAGATTGTAGGTAAAGAACTTCTAGTTAGTTGTTCGAAAAATATTTATTTTAAACTATTAATTTAAATCATAATGATCATGAAAAAACTTATTATTCCCAATGATGTCGTTTTCTTGAGCGGAAATGGCAATCACGCTCTCGGTGCTGACATCTTGGTCCACCTTAGTGAACTCTTTGGCAAGAGGTGCGTATTTGAGCATATTAATTACAATAAGTGGCCTGAACTGGAATTAGATAACCGTATTCCTTCATACGCTAAAATGAAAAATAAGGTTGTTGTTATATATCAAAGCCTTTTTCGTTCAGATTTAGTAGAAGAAGCCGAAGACCTTATTTGGGCTTGCAAACATCAATATGGAGCTCAATACATAATTGGAATATTTCCCTTTATGTGGAATAGAAGGCAGGATCCAAAAATGTTTGCAAAAGAAGGTGATCTTGGTAAAAAGATTGCAAAGCCAGATGAAATTCAACGCCTAAGAATGACAATTTCAAAGTTGGCATTTTGTGGGGTTGATGAAATGCTTGTAGCTACCCCTCATTCAAATATGATGTCCGAATACTGTAAAGAGTACGGGGTAGTCTTTAATGAAATTAATCCTTCTCCACTATTTGCAAAAACAATGGATACTTTCGTTCGTGATGACGAAAAGAATTTGGTGAAAGTTTATTCACCGGATCTTGGTTCAATACAAAGAGCCATAGAACTTGGAAGTCTTTTGAAGTGCCCGGTTTTATTTAATGAAAAAAACAGAGCAATCAATAGTGAGACTACTATTATCGAATCTGAGGCTGAAGAAATAAAAAATTTAGTTATGAAATTAAGGGAAGCATATAACTTTCCGGAAATTCATTATGCTACTTCAGAAATGGTAAAAGATCAGATAGTGGCGATGATTGAAGATGAGGTTGCTTCTGGGGGTACTGCAAACGGTACGGGTCGTCGGCTAGCTGACTTTGGGGTTAAATCTTCATATCTTCTTGCAACACATCCGGTGTTAACCTTAAGTTGGAGAAATAAACTTTTTTTCAATGATCCTTTCACAAAAGTTATCATGGCAAATTCTATTCCAAGAAATTATGAAAAAAGAACTGGTGGAAAAATATTTGATATTTCTCTTGGGTCTTTGTTTGCCTCTGATCTTTTTAGAGCGTTGAATCGTCTATAAAAAGATCAAACTATCAGTTTGTTAATCAAACAATCCCCTTAATATTTTCATTTATTAATGATTAAGGGGATTTCGTATTTTTATACTACGATATATCGTAGTAAGCTCATTTCAAACTTATAAAATAAAAATATACGTATAATACTCATGTACTAGTACATAGCGGATAAAACTAACAAAGTAAATAACTAGTTTATTTTATTCAAATCCTATCTTTTAACTTTTTTAGCGCAAGATGAAATCCTCCTTCCCTGTTTCTAAGTTCCCTCGATCCCCTTGTCACTGTTCCAACCCCTATACCAAGCTCTTCCGCTATATCTCTGTGCTTCTCTTTTTGAGCCAGTCGTTTTACTATTTGCCATCTCTGTGATATTTCCCCTATTTCACTTGGAGTAAAAAGGTCCGTCAAAAATTCTTTAAGCAAAACTTTATCAAAAGCTATTTTTGATATTATTTCTACTAGCTCATTTTTAAATTTTTCTTGGTTTTTGTTTTTCATTTTATTTCAATTCTTGAGGTCAGACCTCGGGCTCCCTTGAGGACTGACCTCGGAAAATTCCTAAAAATAATCTATCTTCATCGCTTGTTTTACTTCTTGCATTGTCTCTTTCGCTATCTGCCTTGCGCGTTTTGTGCCACCTTCGAGAATACTCATGATATGCGCAGGGTCTTTTGCTAGGTATTCCCTTTTTTCACGGATTGGAGCGATGAGTTCCTCAAGTATGCCCGCAAGTCTTTTTTTGAGTACGACGTCGCCGAGTCCTCCTTTTTGATAATCTTCTTTTAGTTTCAGGAGACCCTTTTTATCTTTGTCAAAAATATCAAGATATGTGAAAACGACATTACCCTCTACTTTTCCGGGATCTTCAACTTTGATGTGGTTCGGATCGGTATACATGCTCATCACTTTTTTTTCAATAATTTCAGCAGAGTCTGAAAGATAAATGCCGTTGTTTAAAGATTTTGACATCTTTGCATTTCCGTCAAGTCCGACGAGACGCGGAGTTTCTGAAATTATCGGTTTTACTTTTTCAAAAACTTCTCCGTACAGTGAATTGAATTTATGCTGAATTTCATTTACTTGCTCGATGATCGGCAATTGATCTTCTCCAACAGGAACAGTATTTGCCTTAAATATCAAAATATCCGCGGCCTGAGAAACCGGGTAAGACAAAAATCCGGCCGGGACATCTTCACCATAGCCCTTGTCATTCATTTCGGATTTTACTGTTGGATTTCTTTTAAGTCTTGCGAGAGTAACCAAATTCATAAAAAATATTGTTAGCTCTGCGATCTCTGGAATTTGAGACTGGATAAACATTGTCGTTTTACCGGGATCTATTCCGCAAGCGAGGTTGTCGAGAGCAACCTCAAGCACATTGTTGCAAACTTTTTCCGGATTGTCGAAATTGTCCGTCAATGCCTGTACGTCCGGAATCATATAAAAAGACTGATCAGACTTTTCCTGAAGTTCAAGACGATTCAGTATCGAGCCGACATAGTGCCCCAAATGAAGCCGTCCTGTCGGCCGGTCCCCCGTAAGCGCTATCATTTTTTTGACATTTTCTTTTGCCATACATCTATTTTAGCAGAAAAATGAGTATTTGCACATATTCACATCTTTTCCCCGAAGTTATGCCAAAATCGGGCTTTGACTAAAGGAAGGATATGGTAGAATCTTCGTATGCCAATAGTAAAACCCAATAAAAATTTAAGAGTTCCTCCGCAGAGTCTCGATTCCGAAAAGGCCGTCCTAGGATCTATAATGCTTCGCCCGGGATTGTTTACTGAACTCGCTGATACGATGAAAGCCGATTCTTTTTATGCTGAAAAGCATCGCGTTATATATCAGGCGATGCTTGACCTTGCGACCAAAGGAGAGCCGATAGACATGGTTTCTTTGTCGCATAAATTAAAAGAAAAAAAGTCCCTTGAACGATCTGGAGGAAATACTTATCTCGCCGAACTTGCCGGTACTGTCCCCGCTTCAAGCAATGCAAAATATTATGCTGACATTGTGCAGAAGAAATATCTTTTAAGAAGTTTGATTGACGCGGCGGATTTCGTATCCCAAATCGCTTTCAATGAAGGCGACGAAGATATTGATGAAGTTTTAGATCAAGCAGAGAAAAAAATATTTAGCGTAGTTTCAACTCCCAAAAATCAAAAATTTATTCCGATCAAAGATACTTTGGTTGAAGCTATGGAAAGATTGGAAAAATTGCACGAAACAAAAGGTCTGCTTCGTGGAGTCTCTACAGGATTTAAAGACTTAGATACTCTTCTTGCCGGATTTCAAAATCAAGACCTTATCATTCTTGCTGCTAGGCCTTCCATGGGTAAAACCACGCTTGCTCTAGACATTGCTCGAATGGCTGCGATAAAAAATAATGTTCCCGTCGGGATATTTTCTCTTGAAATGAGCTCTCAGCAACTTGTAGACAGGATGCTCGCTGCAGAAGCAAAGGTCAACGCTTGGAATCTTCGCACGGGAAATCTTTCTTCTGATAATGAATTTACAAAAATAAGAGACTCACTCGATCGTCTTTCAAAAGCTCCTATCTTTATTGATGATCAATCGGCAAACTCTATAATGCGCATGCGCTCCGTTGCGAGAAAATTGAAAGCTGAACACGGACTCGGGCTTATCGTCGTCGATTACCTTCAGCTCATGACGACTTCAAAAAATTATGACTCTATGGTAAACCAAGTGACTGAGATTTCAAGGTCCCTAAAATCGCTCGCCAAAGAGCTTGATGTGCCCGTGCTCGCCCTTTCTCAGCTAAACCGTGCCGTTGAAGCTCGCGGAGGCAAACCAAAACTTTCAGACCTCCGAGACTCCGGATCTATCGAGCAAGATGCGGACGTCGTCATGTTTATTCACCGAGAAGATAAAGGAAAAGATGAATCGGAAAAAACAAATATCGCTGAGATACTTATCGAAAAGCACAGAAACGGACCTGTTGGAAAAGTTGAACTATATTTCGACGAAAAGCGTACGACTTTCTTGCCTATTGAAAAAAGCAATTTGAGTGAATTTGCTCCGTCAAAAGCTTCGAGTGAACTTGATGATTTTTAAGAATTTAAGGAGGTTAAACCTCAAGGAGGTCAGTCCTCAAGGGAGTCCGAGGTCTGACCTCAAAAAATTATGTATTAGGTTTGACTTCAAGTATTTAATTTGATAAAAAGTAATTTATGAACGGCATAGAAAAACTCGCAAAATATTTCTCAAGATTTCCGGGTATCGGAGAAAGGCAGTCAAAAAGATTTGCCTTTTTTCTCCTTTCCGCAGAGAAGAGCTATCTGGACGAGCTCATTCGACTCATGCAAGGGCTTAAAAATGCAATGTCCCAGTGTCGCTCATGCTTCAGATATTTTCCTACCGGTGATAGAGACTTGTGCCCTATTTGCGTAAATCCGGACTCTGACAAATCGATGCTCATGATCGTCGAAAAAGATACCGATTGCGACTCCGTAATAAAAAGCGGATACTACAAAGGACAATATTTTATTTTAGGAAATTTGGTACCAATCGTTGAAAAAGATTCGCCAAAGAAAATTCGCCTTGGCGAGCTTATTGAAAAAATTAAAGGCTCAAAAGAATTGAAAGAAATAATTTTGGCATTTTCCTTAAATCCGCAAGGAGAAAATACAGATATTTACATCCGTGAAAAAATCCGCGACCTGTGCGAAACTTTAGGCATCAAGATATCAAGCCTCGGTCGAGGACTTTCAACAGGCACAGAGCTAGAATACTCCGACTCTGATACCCTCAAAAACGCCCTTAAAAACAGGCAGTAAAAAATCCCCGCTTTCGGCGGAGACTTTTATTTTATCGCTAGAATTTTTACCTTAAAGAATGGCTGTTTGTGACCCTTTTTCTTGAAATATCGGCTCTTTGCCTTGTATCTGATAACGTCTATCTTCGGCGCTCGGCTGATCATCATGATCTCTGCCTCAACTGATGCTTCTGGTATGTACGGAGTACCGACGGTAACCTCTTTTCCGCTATCAACTAGAAGCACTTTGTCAAAGGTGACCTTGTCGCCCTTTTTGTAAGTGCCGATTATCTTCTCAATCTGAAGAAGGTCTCCCTTTGAGACCTTGTATTGCTTTCCGCCTGTTTTTATTACTGCAAATTCCATAACGGCTTTATATTATACTAAAATCGCCAAAAAGGCAAGAGGCGGGGTAAGGAGGGGAAATTAACAGAATTTTTTGCTTCAAATTAAAAATAAAGCTATAATAAAGCCAATGATTTCGCGGTACACATACAAAAAGATTACATGGGTTGATTTGGAGTCCCCTACCAAAGAAGAGGTCTTGTCTCTGATGGAAGAATTCGATATTCCAGAGCTTGTCGGGGAAGAGCTTTTGCGTCCGACTATTCGTTCAAAGGTAGACCTTTATGACAACCTGATATATCTTGTTTTGCATTTTCCAAAAATTCATCATACTCATGGCAAAAAAGGTCATGATCAGGAAGTGAATTTTGTGATAGGTAAAAATTTTATAGTGACCGGAAGATATGAACTAATCGATCCCCTGCATGAATTCTCAAAACTTTTTGAAGTAAATTCTGTTTTAAATAAAAATAAAATAATCGATCATGCTGGATTTATTTTTTTTGATATGGTTAAAGAGATGTACAAACACTCCGCTGATCAGCTAAATGAAATAGACCAACTTCTAATAGAAATAGAAGAAAATATTTTTGCAGGGCATGAGGGTGATATGGTTGAGATTATTTCAAAACTTAACGGCAAGCTTTTAAATTTTAAACAAGCAATCAGATTTCACGGCGAAGTTCTGAGGTCATTTGATACCGCTGGACGTAAATTTTTTGGCGAGTCTTTTGGATATTACCTTTCCGCGATTTCCAGCGAGCACAATAAACTAAAAAATATTTTAGATAGCAATAAAGAAATGCTCCAGGATCTGAAAGAAACAAACGATGCTCTCCTTTCAAAAAAGACTGGCGACACGATGAAGACTTTGACAATGATGTCTTTTGTGATGCTTCCGCTTTCACTTATCGCCGTTATATTCGCCATGCATGTAAATCTGCCTATTGTCGGGGGGCCGGGAGATTTTTGGGCAGTTATTAGCATAATGGCTATTACCGTTGTTGCCACATTCCTATATTTCAAACATAAAAAATGGATCTAAGATTTTACAATACCCTCACTCGGGAAAAAGAAATATTTGCTCCGCTTGATCCAAAAAAGGTTACTTTATATACCTGCGGGCCGACCGTCTACTATTATCCACACATTGGTAATTATCGCGCATATCTTTTTTGCGATATTTTAAAGCGTACGCTTTCATACAACGGATACAACGTCGATCACATAATGAATCTGACCGATATCGACGACAAGACAATTCGTGATTCAATTAAAGCCGGAAAAAGCTTGATTGAGTTTACGGAATTTTACAGCCAGGAATTTTTTAAAGACCGCGATGCTTTAAATATAATTCCGCCGAGAAAATACACAAAGGCGACGGACTACATTCCGCAAATGGTCGCAATGGTTGAAAAATTGATCGAAAAAGAGCATGCGTACAAAAGCGATGACGGAAGCGTGTATTTTTCTGTGAGCAAAGATAAAGAGTATGGAAAATTAAATCGTCTTGATATGTCGGCTCTTGAGTCAAATGCGTCAGGACGCATGGTTGCTGACGAGTACGACAAAGATAGCGCGCAAGATTTTGCTCTGTGGAAAGCATGGGATGAAAATGATGGAGATGTATTTTGGGAAACTTCACTCGGCAAAGGCCGTCCGGGCTGGCACATAGAATGCTCTGCAATGAGTATTGCCGAACTTGGAGAAACTATCGACATCCATACCGGTGGAATTGATAATATGTTCCCCCATCACGAAAACGAGATCGCACAGTCTGAATGCGCGACAGGGCATACTTTTGTAAAATATTGGATGCACAATGCATGGCTTCTCGTAGATGGTAAAAAAATGTCAAAATCTGCCGGTAATTTTTATACTTTGCGTGATATTATTGAAAAAGGATACGATCCAATATCGTTTCGATATCTTTCAATACTTAATCACTATACTACCCCACTAAATTTTACATTTGAAGCGCTTGAAGCCGCTCAAACAGCACTGAATAGATTAAAAAAACTTTATTCAGCACTCGGTGAAAATATTGGTTCAGTCAATCAAGGTTATAAAAATGCTTTCAAGGCACATATTGGATTTGATTTGGGGATACCTCAAGGAGCTTCTATAATTTGGCATATTTTAGAAGACCAAAATGTTTTAAATGCAGACAAAAAAGCTACGCTCCTTGATTTCGACAGAGTGCTCGGACTTGGCTTGAGTGACATTAAACAAGAAATAATTCCCGAAGAAGTGCTAAACCTTGTGCAAGACCGCGAAGAAGCGCGAAAAAACAAAGACTTTGCAAAGTCAGATAAACTTCGTGATGCAATATTGAAAATGGGCTACGAAGTCAAAGACACTCCCGGGGGCCCAAAGGTAAATAAAATTTAAATAATTTCAAATTTAAAAAGGATGTAAATAAAGTTAAAGGTTTTGTGGACACTTTTTGCGTACGCAGAGTTTGTCCACAAGTGGAAATTAGATTATAATAAATTTGTATAACTTATGAGCATACAAGACAAAATATTTGAAATGTATAATACGCCAATTTGCAGGTATAGAGGTATACCAACAAATATTTTCAGCTTGCCGGTCTTTAAAGACTGTAAGAAAAATTCCATACACCATGCGCTTGCGCGTATGGAAAAGAAGCTATATCTTGTTTTTACGGGCTCGTATTGGAAGTTGTCTCAAAAGGGTGATAAATACCTCAAGAGAAGATCTGCCAGATTTCAGACTTTTGCCTCCCCTTTTACAGAAGAATCTATAAAAAATCTTTTGATAATTTTTGATATACCGGAAGTTCGCAAAGCTGAAAGAGAGTGGCTCAGATTTCATCTTCGCAAGTTTGGATATGAAATGATACAGCGGAGTTCTTGGGTCGGACCTTCGCCATTACCCAAGGAGTTTCTAAATTATTTACAATATATTAAACTGGCTGATTGTATAAAAAAATTTAAATTAGCCAAGGGTTATATAGATAATCTAAAAAAAAATAAAAATATTTAATAACAGATAGTTGTATTTTTTTGCTTATTAAGTTGTGGACAAACTCTGCGTACGCAAAAAGTGTCCACAAGATAGGGTTGATGAAATTTACAATTCTGTTATTTTGATTCCAATTTTTATAATAATAAAATTTAAATTCCCTCTTCTTTTAGTTTTTCTACCGCTTCTTTTGCTTTGCGAGAGAGTTTTTTCGGCATTGAGATTTGTACGCGGATCATGAGGTCGCCTCTTTTGCTCTTTGATACGGGTACGCCTTTTTCGCGGACCCTTAGTATTTCGCCGTGCGTGATGCCTTCTGGAATTTTTATTGTGATATTTCCGTCCAAAGTTTCGATATTTTTATCTGCGCCAAGAAGTGCTTCAGAGAGTTTGATATTCATGTCCATCGCGAGGTTTAGTCCTTCGCGCTTGAAAAGCGGATGTCTTGCGACATTTATTTTTATATAAAGGTCTCCAGTGATGCCTTTTGATACCGCTTCGCCCATGCCCGTCATGCGTATCATCTCGCCGTCTTTCATTCCGGCCGGAATTGTAATTTTTACTTCTTCTTGTTTGCGAAGGACGCCTGCGCCTTTACATGTATGACATTTTTCCGCAGGCACTTCGCCCGCGCCGGTGCATTCGTCGCACTCTCGCACGCTTGAAAATGTACCGAGGAACGATCTTTTATTTTCGTGAATTTTTCCTTGTCCGTTGCAAGCCTTACACTTTTCCATTTTTGTACCGGGTTTGCCACCGCTTCCAGTGCAAATATCGCACGTAGAAGTTTTGGTCAAAAGTATTGCACGCTCGGTCCCGAAGATCGCATTCGTGAAAGGAATTTCCATTTCAGTAGAAATATCTCGTCCACGTTTTTGTTCTCTGCTGTGTCCTCCGCCTCCGCCGAAAAAGTCTGAGAATATGTCATTTAAATTTCCAAAATCAAATTCTTGTCCGCCGTTTTGATTTTGAAATCCGGAAAAGTCAAAACCGCCAAAGCCTTGTCCGTAACCACCCTGTTGATGGCTATGACCTTGCCCGCCGAAGCCCCCTTGGGCGTAGGAGGGGCCGAATTGATCGTACTGAGCACGTTTTTGGTCGTCAGAAAGGGTCTGGTAGGCCTCATTCACCTCCTTGAATTTACTGTCGTCGCCCTTGTTTTTGTCAGGGTGATATTTATGGGCCATTTTGTGAAAAGCCTTTTTGATCTCATCTTTTGAAGCGGTTTTATTTACTCCAAGTATGTTGTAATAGTCTTTTGCCATAATAGTATAAATATTTTTGTAATAGCCTGCCCCGTAGTGAGCTTCGCTCTACTACGGGGTCTTTTGCCATATATTTTGTATTTTAGCATAAAATGATGGGTTTGAAAAGCTGAAAGTACTGAGCTTATCGAATGTATTTATTTGTATATAAAAACGAAAAATTACCTCGGTCGAGGTGATTTTTCTGGTCACATTTAATTATTTTGGTTCCTCGCTCGCCGACGGTGTCTCCCCTGTCTCGGCATCCCGCACTTCTGCATTCTGTGGTTCAGGTGTTGTGTCTTTTGTATCGGTCTCGCCTGCTTTTGCCATAGCTTCCCCGATCTTTTGCATTTCAGTTGAAAGATTTGAAGTCGCAGTTTTTATCGCTTCCATGTCTATTCCTTCCTTTGCAGTTTTGACAGTCGCCATTGCATCTTCAACACCTTTTTTGAGTTCTGGTGTAACTTTATCGCCATAATCCTTCAAAGATTTTTCTGCACTGAAATACATCATATCTGCGGTATTTTTCACATCTGCCATATCTTTTTTCTTTGCATCTTCTTCTGCATGCAATTCCGCATCTCTTTGCATTTTTTCAATATCTTCTTTTGAAAGTCCTGAACTTGCCTCAATACGAATTGTTTGCGTCTTGCCGGAAGCTTTTTCCATCGCCTTCACATTCAGGATACCGTTCGCATCGACGTCAAAGGTCACTTCAACTTGCGGAATGCCTCGCGGTGCTGGCGGTACGCCATCGAGGATAAATCGGCCGAGGGATTTGTTGTCGCTCGCCATTGGGCGCTCGCCTTGGGTGATATGGATCTCGACGCTGGTCTGATTGTCTGCTGCTGTTGAGAAGACTTGTGATTTTGAAGACGGGATAGTTGTATTTCTTTCTACGAGTTTTGTAGAAACTCCGCCGAGGGTTTCTATACCAAGCGATAGCGGGATAACGTCGAGGAGCAAGACGTCGCGAACGGTTCCGGTAAGTACTCCGCCCTGCACCGCTGCGCCGAGAGCGACAACTTCGTCAGGATTGATAGAAAGGTTTGGAGCTTTTCCGCCGAAAAGTTTTTTCACTTCTTCAACTATCTTTGGCATGCGAGTCTGTCCACCAACCATTATAATCTCATTGATCTCGCCCATTTTAAATGGTGATGCTTCAAGTGTGCGCTTGGTGATCTCGATAGAACGAGAAATAAATTCGTCTGCAATTTCTTCCAATTTTGCGCGAGACATTTTTAGTAAAAGGTGCTTTGGTCCTTCTGCACCAGAAGTAATAAATGGAATATTTATTTCAGTTTCAATAGCTGTTGAAAGTTCAATTTTTGCTTTTTCAGCAGCTTCATCTAGACGCTGAAGAGCCAGAGGGTCTTTTGTAATATCAATTCCAGAATCTTTTTTAAATTCATTTGCAATCCAGTTTATAATCTTTTGGTCAATGTCGCGTCCACCCATGTGCGAGTCGCCATCGGTCGATTTCACTTCGATGACATCATTTGAAACTTCAAGAACGGACACGTCGAAAGTACCGCCTCCAAAGTCGTAGACGACAATTTTTTCCTCTTTTTTACTATCAAATCCGTATGCGAGTGCAGCTGCGGTCGGCTCATTGATAATGCGCTTTACATCAAGTCCTGCAATTGCGCCGGCGTCCTTTGTCGCTTTTCTCTGTGCATCATTAAAATAAGCAGGTACAGTGATAACGGCTTCAGTAATTTTTTCTCCAAGCTTTGCTTCAACATCTGCTTTGATTTTTGCGAGTATCATCGCCGAAATTTCTTCTGGTCGATACCACTTGTCACCAATTTTTACTTCAACACCCCCATCCTTACCTTTTTGCATTTTGAAAGGACTGGTCTTTTGCGCTTTTTGAATTTCTGGATCTTCAAACATATGACCCATATATCGCTTGATACCGTAAATTGTATTTTCCGGATTTGTCACCGCCTGGCGTTTTGCAAGGAGGCCGACCAATCGATCGCCATTTTTTGCAATAGCAACAATAGAAGGAGTCGTGCGATTCCCCTCAATATTCTCAATAATCTTCGGCTGTCCGCCCTCAATGATAGCGACTGCCGAATTTGTTGTACCCAAGTCTATTCCTATGATTTTTGACATATGATTTTTATTGATTAACTACTAATTTTTTATCTGGATGTTTACACTTTTCGTTAGTACATTCATATAAATTATATTTATCTCCTGAACTAGCATTTTCATAATCTGGTGTAAAATCTGCTTCTAGTACTTTTATTGAGGGGCTACCGCAAACTGTACATTTGTTTTCTTCTTGTTTCATATATTTAATAATTTACGACCCGAGATCCTGTTGGCCGTATATCTTTTCCCGTAGTACCGATTTCGCGGTATTTTGACCGAGCTTTTGATATAGAAAAACAAGAAGTTTCG
>Ga0209541_10006213_pt1 | contig 20485 bp, 23 predicted proteins | sample RifCSPlowO2_01_FD_184027 | JGI IMG/M metagenome (GOLD analysis project Ga0209541, IMG submission 184027) | Groundwater microbial communities from Rifle, Colorado - Rifle CSP2_plank lowO2_0.1 (SPAdes) (version 2) | ecosystem: Environmental > Aquatic > Deep subsurface > Groundwater | place... | reverse complement strand
TGATATAGTGATCATCGACACTGCTGGAAGAGATGCGTTAAGTAATGAATTGATAGACGAACTTAATGGTTTAAACGCCGTAATCAAAGCCGATGAGCGTCTGTTGGTCATTTCTGCAGATTTAGGTCAAGCTGCTCAAAAACAAGCCGAAGCTTTCCACGAAAGCTGTAGAATCACCGGAGTGATTGTTTCTAAGATTGAAGGCACAGCTAAAGGTGGAGGAGCCTTAACTGCTTGTGCTGTCACTCAAGCTCCTATTGTTTTTATCGGAGTGGGAGAAAAGATCGATGAATTGGAGCCGTTTAATCCCCAGCGCTTTGTCGGAAGATTAATCGGCTGGGGAGATTTAGAAACTCTGCTGGAAAAAGCCAAAGAATCTTTTTCCGAAGAACAAGCCCAGAATATGAGCGAACGCCTGCTTAAAGGAGATTTTAATCTTTTAGATTTGTACGAGCAGATGGCTTCTCTAAAAAAGATGGGCAGCTTGAAGAAATTGATGGAGATGATTCCCGGTTTTTCTCAGATTAAACTGCCCAAAGAGATGTTGGACGTACAGGAAGGAAAACTGGAGAAATGGAAATTCGCTTTAAGCAGCATGACTAAAGAAGAGTTGGAAGATCCGGATATAATTTCTTCTGAACGGCTGGAACGCATTGCTCAAGGCTCGGGTGTGAATATTTCTCTCATCAGGGAACTGCTCAAGCAGTACAAGATGAGCAAAAAGATGATGAAAAACTTTAAAGACGAAAAGGATATTGAAAAAATGATGAAAAAGATGGGCGGGAAACTGCCTGGAATGTAAACCAAACTGTCGAGGGAGATCAAAGATGAAATACCTCGACGAATTGTTTGAAGAATTAGAGCATTCTGTTTTTGAAACTGAATCGTGGAGCAAGAGTACTCAGGAAGAGATTAATAAAGAGTTAGAACGAAGCGATATTCTTCGAGAAGAAGAAAAGCAGAGATACTTTGACCGAATGCAAAAACTAGTTTTAGTCCGTATTTATCAGCAGAGCAGCTGGGAGCAGTATCAATCAGAACGGGCCAGATATCATCGAGAGTATATCAGAATCAAACATCAATAAAAAAATTCTTCCATTTTATCGTATCCATCTTAAAACAGTCTCTAAACTTTCTTCTCTGTCGTATAGTTGATGTGAAAGGAATATTGCCCCTTTCGCTTCAGGCAATACTCGTTCAATCGCCTGCTTCATCGGATCTTTTTTCATCACTTCAGGGCATAAACGCTCTTGGCTTAGCCAATATCGAAAGATGCATATATCATATTTTTTCTCATCAATAATCTCGATGCAGGGATTATAACGAACTTGATACCGGCCGACCCCCCCCATCTCCCAAACTAATATTTTTTCTTTTCCTTGATGTTCTTCAGCATCTACCAAACCAAATTGATTTTTAAGAATAGATTCTAAACGCGGATAAAAATTTATTTCCGAAGGGATAAATATAGTCTTTCCTAATATCATCTTAGACCTCGATAATTTTTCCTTTTTTGCCTACGTTCATCACGCGGGTTTTCTTGATAATCTCTTCCATTCCTTCGCACTCGTGGATGTGGCCGCATAAGTGTATATTCGGCTTGAAGTCTTCCAAGGCCTTGGCAATGGCCGGGCTGCCTTTAAATGACATCTTCTCAATCAATCCTCCGCTGGGATGAATGTGAGTGACCATAATCTGAGTTTTCATATCTTTAATTTTGTCATGTCCTTTCTTCAGGATTTTAGTGATATCCTCTTCATTGATTTGATAGGCATGGCCGGCGACATTTCCTCCTCCGCAGCCAAAGATGCCGACATCTCCTAATTTTAGATAATAGCCATGTAGATTATAAAGTTTGTAAAACTCAGCCAGAAAATTAGTGGTGGCTGAAGTTTCATGATTGCCCGGAATCAAGGCTACAGGCAGATTTCTTTTCTTGAAAGGAGCCATCAGGCCGTCAGTTTCAATCTCGTTGAAAAGCAGGTCTCCGCATAAGACTACTAAATCTACCTTCTCTTTGACAGCCTGCTCGGCCAGTTTTTCAGCATGCCGTTTATCGCCATGAATGTCAGAGGCCGCAAGGATTTTCATTTTAAGTTCAAAGGAGAAGTGATTTATAAATCTTATGGATGTTAACTAGCTAGTGGTAACTACAAAAAATAAAGTCTATATTGATACCGCGTTCATCAAAGCAATCAGCCTTTCTTCAGCAAAGGCCGCCCCCATCACTTGCAGCCCTACAGGCAGACCGTCAATCCTTCCTAACGGCACCACTCCTGCGCAGATACCGGCCAGATTGGCCGGAATCGTAAAAGCATCTAATGCATAGTCTTCTTCTGGTGTTATTTTATGCCCCAATATGTATGGCAGTTCAGGAGTTACCGGAGAAAGAATAAAATCCACTTCCCCAAAAGCAGTTTCAAAATCTTTTTTAATCAGTTCTTTGGCTTTTAGGGCTTTACGATAATAGGTGCCATGGAATTCTGCTCGGCTTATTTCTTTACCGCCCAAGATTCTCCGCAAAACTTCTTCTCCGCAGGAATCTTCAATCTTTTTGCCAAACCGCCGCCCATCAAACTTTCTGGTGCCGGAAAAAAATTCCGTATAAACTAAAGGATAATAAGTTTGTACTCCTAACGGAGTATATTTTAACTGCACTTTTTTAATTTCTCCCCCAATCTTTTTAGCCAGCTCTTCTGCTTTTTTCTTTATTAAAGCATAAATCTTTTTGTTTGAGCAAAGTTTCTCAAACTCCGGGCTTAATCCAAGTTTAATCAGTTTTGGTAAAGTGAGATTTTTGTTATAATCCGGCACAGCCTCCTCAAACGTAGTGGAATCACTGTCCGAATGGCCGGCAATCACTCCCAGCAATAACGCTGCCCCATAAACATCCTGGGCCAAAGGACCAACTTGATCCAATGACATGGCCAAATCAATCACTCCATAGCGGGAGACTCGGCCGTAGCTCGGTTTGATTCCCACAATCCCGCAGTGAGAAGCGGGATTACGGATACTGCCTCCGGTATCTGTGCCTAATGCCAGATCGCACATGCCGGAAGCCACAGCCGCAGCACTGCCAGAACTGCTCCCCCCAGGAATTCGGTTTAAGGCAGCTGGATTTTTTGTCGCTTTGAACGCAGATTTCTCTCCTGAGCCGCCGGCTGCAAACTCATCCATATTGGTTATGCCTAGAACAATGCCGTCTTCTGCTTTGATTCTTTTGATCACATCTGCATCATAAGTGCCGTAATAATAATCTAAAGTTTTAGAAGCGCAGGAAATGGGCAGGCCGATGACATTGATATTGGCTTTGACAGCAATGCCTAATCCCGCCAACTTACCCATTCTCAGTTTATTTTTTATTCTTTGATCAATCTCTTTAGCTTTTTCCAATGCCCTTTTTTCATCCACATAAAGAAACGCATTAATCTCTTTGTTTTTTTGTTTAATTACATTCAAAAGAGCTTTAATATTTTGCTCTGCCGTTAGTTTACCTGATTTAATTTGTTCTACTTTTTCTTTAGTATCCATAATGAACGTGATTAAGAAGAAGAATAAAAACTTATTGTTGTTTTAGTTCTTCTTTTTGCTTTCTTCTTGCCTTGAAATATTCCCAAAATATCGGAATAAACGAAATGAGGATCACCACCCCGATGATTAAATGTAGATAGTCTTTAGCGTTAGGGATGCTGGCCGCTAAGAAGTAGCCGAGAAAAACTGTCCCAAAAACCCAGAGCAGGCCGCCCAGGATATTATACGTGACAAACTTGTGGTAATCCATCTCTGCTGCTCCGGCTACTGCGGGAGCAAAGGTTCTGATCCCAGGTACAAACCTAGCTAAGACAATAGTCTTTGGTCCATATTTCTTATAAAATTCCTGCGCTTGAATCAGATATTTCCTTTTAAAAAAGCGGGAATCTTCTCTGGCAAACAAAGCTTTACCGGCTTTACGGCCGATATAGTAATTCAGCTGGTCTCCGGCAATGGCGCAGAGAGCAGCCACTAACAGAAGCCACCAGAGATTAAGATAGCCAAGAGAGGCAAAGATGCCGGCCGTTACCAAAAGAGAATCTCCCGGCAGGAAAAATCCGAAGAAGAGGCCAGTCTCCACAAAGATAATAATCGCGATTAGCAGCAGGCCGCCCCAGAGGATAATGGCTTCTACATCATAAACCGCTTTAATCAGTTCCCAGATGACCATACCCCCGCAGTTTAAAGAGAAGTTAATAAGGCTTATGGTAAAAAGAAACTAAAAATAAAATAAAAAACTAAGCAAATGCTTCTTTCACTTCATGAGCAAAGGCCAGATAACCGCCGATTAAGAGGCTGACGGCCAGTTGGACAAAAGCAACGAAGATGCTAAACGCTCCGATTGTCTGAAAGTTAGTCAAACCGGAAATCAAAGAGTTTATCCCGCCAAAAACACCAAGTATAGCAAAAACAATAGCTGCGATTCTCGTCCAATTTTGTCCTTTCCAAAGGCCGCGGCCGATGAAGATATCTAACACTCCAACACCCAATAAAGCAATGCCTAATACGATAAAAAGTCCAGAACCAAGTGCACTCAAAGATGCTAACGTTTCACCTAGAATCGCTCCGATAAACGCTCCTCCAACAATAAGCAGCAAACCAAAAAGGAAACTAAATGCTGCTCCGATATAATACAAAACAGAAATCACTTTCACGCCCGTAGGCATAATTTTTTCTCCCACCATTTTAATTCTCCTCCGCCCCAAAGGCCAGTTTTACTTCATTGCTTAGCATTAGATACAAGAAGATTATCAAACTGTAGATAAGGCTGATAATTGAGCTAAGAATAAACTGCAGGGTCGGCATTTTAATCATGATCAATAGAGACATAACAATCCCGAAAACAGATAACGCCATAGTGCAATGCCTTGCCCATCCTTGGCCGTGCCAAAGGCCTCTAGCCACAAAAAAAGTAAGGATGGCTATCTGGAGAGCATAACTGCCAAAAAAGAGAAGAGCCAAACCAATCACTCCGATTAAAATAGGCATGACTCCTGCGAGAAGTGAGAATAAACTCGGAACCCCGGAAATACTCTCTCCTTTCAAAAAAGCCATTTCATCTAACGGAAGAGCTTCTGGAGGAGAAACCACTTTCTGAGCTTTGGCTACAGCCATTCCTGTCAAGCCAGAACCACTGCCCAGAGCGCCCATGGCCGGAGCAGCAATAAATGATTCAGTAATCTGAGTTGCCAAATCTTCTGACAAAACTAAAGAGGTCATCAAAAGAAAAAGAGCAAAAAGCGCTCCTCCAATGGCACTGATATAATAAAGTACAGAAATCACTTTCACGCCAGTGGGCATTTCTTGATTAGTCATTATATTTCACCCCTTTGTATATTAGTGTTATCTCGAATTGATTCCACGCCCGGAAAAAGGAAATTTATTCTCTCGTTTCTTAAAAGCTCCGGTGATATGTTCTTTTTCATAGCCGGCCGGTACTTTGCCGGTTCTAGCATAGTAATACAGAGCGGTAGTAAAAATGCCGTTAAGAGTAGAGCTAAAGATACTTAAAATAATCCAATAGAAAAGCACTCCCGCAAAAACAATCAAAATTGCGGGAAGGGAACCGCTGAAAAAAGCCAGTAGTAGGGGTATTACTCCAAGGATTCCCAAGACCAAGAAAACCAGCCCCAGGGAGAACTGGCCGACCGCAGTCTCCCCCCACGTTTTTTTGAATAAACTGCCAGATTCTCTGATAGAAGCAAAAACCCCCCGGTTCTCAAAAATCATTACGGGAATGACAAAGAACGTAAGTAAAGTCCACGCCATGCCCAAGAGAGAAACTAGAATTGCTCCCAAAAATTGTGAACGCTCATTTAACTTATCAATAATCACTCTTAAAATAAAACCAACCGTAGCCGCTACTGCTGTCCAGCCCAATATTTTTCCTAGATGCCTGCTTGCTCCAACTAAGCCGTCTCTTACTGTAGGATCTCCTCCGCTCAGGCGGATGCTGGCACAGATAATCAGCCCAGTATTAAAAAAAATGATAATAAAATAGCTGATAAAATAAAAGAGAAAGAGGAAAAGAAAATAAACCGGAGTAGGAGCAAAGGCTTTGCTTAATACTAAAGGAAGAATAAATGAGAGGAAGACAATGCCAGTAAAGATACATGAAAAAACCGGAAACCAGAGCATTTCCTTATCCAGTTTCAGAATATTCCATGTTTCCTTTAGTAAATGCCAGCTGTTGCTCCATCGGCCCATAAATCACTTAAAAAAAAGCAAACTTTAAAAACTTATTCGTTTCTCTGGCCTATCGATGAAAAAGAGGATGAGTATTAATGATTGAGCAGTTAGTCAAAATAAATACCCAGCAGTGCTGCAGGTGCGGCCGTTCCCTCAACCACGGCCAGAACGGCCATTGGTGCTCGGAATGGATGGGAGAAAAGCATTATAAATCGCTTACCTGTGCCTGCGGATACGCTACTTCTGTCACCGTCAGCTTTGAAGGCTCTGGCCACGATAACTTTGTGTGAAAAAGTTTCCAAAAATCAGCAATTTTTGATAACTTTATATAACTAAGTTCACGATAAGTTTATATAAAATAATATACTCCTTCTTAGAATGGTCAATTCGAAAGAATTTGAGTTTTATCTGAAAGCGGATTTGAGTAGATATGAGGGTAAGTACGTAGTAATCATGGGGGAAGAAGTAGTATCCACTGGTACTAATGCCAAACAGGTATTAGATGAGGCAAGGAAAAAATATCCCCAAAAAAGGCCATTTCTGGCTAAAATTCCTCGAGAGGGAATACTTATTTTCTGATTAAGATGGAAATAGAATTTGCGTTTAGAGAAGAGAAAAGCAATGTCTTCGGAATTATCTTTAGGCCGGTAGTGGATATTGTGTATATCTCTAACGGAAAAGAGGTTGAAGGAACAGCATATATTGATTCCGGAGCTGATATTTCACTAATTCCCCGAGCATTAGGTGAAGATTTAGGATTAAAAATAGAAAAAGGAGATTCCATTTCAGAAATGAGCGGAATAGGGAAACCAGGAGTTCCTATAGTCATAAAGACCATCAAATTAAGACTGGGGGATAAGACCTTCAATACCAGAATTGCTTGGGCGTTGGTTGAAGAAGTCCCTCTTCTCTTGGGAAGAATAGACATTTTTAATATTTTTGACATAACATTTAAAAGAAACGAAAAAACTCTCTTCTCCGAAAGAGGAAATATAACAAAAGAGGCCGCATGAAACACTATCTCCATAACAATCCGCATCATCTGAAGATTTCTTTAGTCATCGTTTTTCTTTTAGTGGCCATCGCTTTGGTCGTTTACAACGAAGAGACGCAAGGCAATTTCATCTCCGGCCGGGCAGTAATCGATGTCAATCAAGCCAGCCAGATTGAACCGGAAGAGGCTCCGGCATGTTTGCCAGTCTCAGGAAAATATTCCCTTCAGCCCACAGAAACAGCCGGCCAGTATCTTTTAGTTTTAGAAGATTAACCTTCTACTGAAAATAATTTTTTAATCCTTATTCTTTAATAACTAAACCTTTTTAAGGAAGCAGTTTTTCATATTTAAGATGGGAAAAGAGGGAAGATTAGAGCTTCTTGTCGGTAATATGTTCGGAGGAAAAAGCACTGAGCTGATTCGCCGCATCAACCGTTATGAAGTTTTAAGAAAGAAAGTAACTCTTTTCAAGCATTCTTTTGACCAGCGTTATGGTACTGAAGAGGTTTGTTCTCATGATGGATTAAAAAGGGAAGCGATTTTAGTAAATACTTCTCAAGATTTAGAAAGATCTCTCCCCCTCGAAACCGAGGTGGTAGGGATAGAAGAAGTGCAATTTTTTGATAGCGGCATTGTTCCTTTGTGTTATGCTTTATCTAAGCTGGGCCGTACCGTTCTCGCTGCCGGTTTGTTAAAAGATTTTCGAGGAGAACTCTTTCCGTTTTCTGACGGAAAAAGAAACATCGGAGACTTGATCAGTATGGCGGATAAAATTGATCAGTTTAATGCTTATTGTACTTACGAGAATGGTCAAGGAATCTGCGGCCGGGATGCGGCATGGATTCAAAGATTTTATGATAGTGAGGTGGCTCCGTATGATTCTCCCACCATTCTCCCCGGCGGTAAAGAAGCGTATGCTCCAAGATGTAGAGAACATTTCGTTTTCTATCTTGAAAACCGCCACTTGAGACTCTAAAAGCATAAAAAGCAGTTTTCTTCTGGGACTATATGCTCCTTCGATCTCTTAAACTAAATAATATTCGCAGCTACATTGCCGAAGAAGTTTCCTTTCCGGCCACTTCTCTGCTTCTTTCTGGAGACATTGGCTCAGGCAAAAGTACGGTTCTTATGGCTATTGAGTTCGCTCTCTTCGGCACCAGCCGGTCTGATCTTTCCGGTGAAACATTATTAAGAAAAGGGACGAAAGAAGGAAGTGTAGAATTAGAATTCTCTTTGGATAACAAAAATTTTCTCATCAAACGGGCTATCAAAAAGACTAAAGATGGTTTTTCTCAGACCAGCGGATATATTCTTCGGGAAGGTTTAAAAAAAGAGTTGACTCCAGAAGAATTGAAAGCAGAAATCATCGCTCTTCTCGGTTTCCCTGCGGAAGCAGCAACCAAGGACAAAAATTATCTTTATCGTTACACTGTTTATTGTCCGCAGGAAGAGATGAAGGAAATTCTGGAAGGCAATAACAAAGAGCGGCAGGAAATCCTGAGAAAAATTTTTAATTTAGATAAATATAAAACTATCCAAGAGAACTGCGCTCTTTACACAAAAGAATTAAGGCAAAGAATCGCTCTTCTTGCCGTGCAGATTGGCAGTTTAGAAGAGATTAAGCTTAGGTTAGAAGGGAGCAGAAAAAGAAAAGAAGAGCTGCAAAGTACAGAACGAGAAACACGTCTCCGTTTAGAGATTCTTGTTCAACAGTTAAACGAAAGAAAAGAACTTCTTTTACAATCTGAACAGAAAATCACTCAGCTGAAAAATCTTCAGAAAGAAATATACTCCTTACAATCGCAGAAAGCTCTTTTAGAAAAACAAGAGAAAGAAGCTCAGGAAAAGAGTTTCCGTTGGCGGATGGCTGTCCAAGAAATCAAAGCACCTACGCTTAATCCCTCCGATTTAGAACAAGAGATTCACCAAGTAGAAGAAAAGATCCAGGAGATTAAGCATCAAAAACTTCTTTTAACTGAGAGGATATCTCTTTTAGGGAGAAGAATTCCTCTTTTGGAAGAAGAATTGAAAAATATTTCTAAAAGAATAACTGAACTAGAAGAAAAACAGCAAAAGTTCTTGACTTTAGAAACTTCCGATAATAAAAAGAAAGAGGTTCTCGAAAGGAAAACTCTTTTGGAGAAAGAAGGAGAAGCTATTTTCTCTGAATCAAAAACCAAAGAGCTGCAAATTGCCCAAGCTCAAGAAAAGATCAGAAAAATCACTACAATTAATTTCTGCCCCACTTGCTTAAGAGAAGTAGATGAATCACATAAAGAACATATATTCAGGGAAGAATGGGAAATAGTTTCTTCTGCCGAAAAGCAACTGCAGGATATCCGGATTAAAAAGCAGGAGTGGGAGATAAAACGACAAGAAAATAAGCAGGAAGAAGAGCTTCTTCTCCAGCAGGAAAAAGAAAAACTGCTTCTGGGACAAGAACTGCGGCAGCTGGCAGACCTCTCTGTAAGAAAAGAGAAGCTGGAAAAAGAAGAGCATGAACTGCGGCAGGAAAAAATCGTAAACCAAAATAGATTGGGGGATTTAGGCCAGGAAGATTTATTCTCCCAGCAAAAACAGATTGAAGAAAAAAAAGGAATTTTGCATTTTCTCAGGGAAAAAGAACGGTTGGAAGTGCTTATCCGAGAAGCAGAAGCTGCTCAGGCCACAGCCGCAAAAATAAAAAATGAAGTAGCTGAAAAAGTAATTCCTCTGGAAGAACAAGCCAAAGCATTTGTTGGAACAGAAGAAGCTCTGCTTAAGAAGAAGGAAGAATTTAATCTGCTCTTATCAGAAGAGAAACAGCTTTCCACTGAACATAGCCGTTTGAAAACCTTAAGGGAAAACGAAGAGAAAGAATCGTTAAGATTAGATTTCGAACTGCAGGAAAAACAAAAACTTTCGGCTAAAAAGGAATATGCGCAAAAGATTCATTTTTGGTTAGAAGAAGCATTTATTCCTTTGACTGAAATCATCGAACGGCAAGTAATGATGGAGATTAATCTTCGTTTCAACTCTTTTTTTCAAGAATGGTTTGCAGTATTAATGGAAGGAGAAGAGATTTCTGCCAGAGTAGACGCGGATTTTACTCCGGTCATTGAACAGAATGGCTATGAAGTTTTCTTTGAGAATCTCTCTGGAGGAGAAAGGACATCTACTGCTTTGGCCTACCGCCTGGCATTAAACAAAGTGATTAACGAATCAGTGCAGGAAATTAAAACTAAAGATTTAATCATCTTAGATGAGCCCACAGAAGGATTTAGCACAGAGCAATTAGACAAACTAAGAGAAGTCTTAGAACGCATTGGCTTAAAACAAATCATCATTGTTTCTCACGAAGGCAAAATCGAAAGCTTTGTGAAAGAGGTGGTACGAATCCACAAAGAAGGAGGAGTGAGCAGGGTGATTCGTTAACTACATAATCTATATAATAACCTATTCGCTATAAATTTGTCCTTTGTGGCCGAAGCCAAGCAAATAAATCTTCTTCTTCTGCTCGTCAAGATCTAGAAAGAAATGATAATCGCCGAAACGCAGGCGGAAAGTCTTCAAACCTTTCATTTCTTTAATATAAAACTGGGGATTGGCTTTGATATTCTCAATCTTATCAATCATTCTCAGCACTGTCTGCTGCTCGACACCTTTCAATTTCTTAACAATCAGATTAGACCATACCAGTTCATGCATTTTTAACCTCTTTCTTATCAGTTTCCATATCTCCTTTAATCTCTTTAATCAATTGTTCGGTGGAAAAGACTTTGTTTTGAGAAACTTCCTTTTTCGCTTCTTCAATCTCTTTCAAAGCTTCTTTCTTTAGTTTCGGCTCTTTGGCCGCTTCCTCTTGAATCTGCACCAGTCGGCGGATAATCTCTTCATAAGTCTCTCGAGGATAAATCTTAAACTCTTCTAGGTGCTCTCTGGTAGCTTTAGTCAGCTGAACTGTGGTAAAGTTAGGCATATCCTCAAGAATAAATCCTAGTTTAAAAATCTTGGCTATAAGAGACTATAACGAGGCGGTATTTGGCTAGATGCTCTTCCGCTGCGGCTATTTTAATTGTGCACTGCAATATGCAAAAGTGCGCATTATTAATAGGTGATAGTGTGCAATATAATGCATAGATAGAAACGTTTAGTCTTTTCTTTCGCATTTTAGTGCATAAAATAGCAGTAGCGGAAGAGAAGAAAGGCGGGTTAAAGATAAAGTTTATACCGTTATGGAAATGGTTACTTACTTAACAGTAACAAACCGTAGCAAACTTTATAAACAGAGCTTCTTTCTAGCCTAAAATATGGCTATGGCAACGGAAAAAAAAGAAGATGCTCCCAAAGCAGAGCCTCAAACTGGACCTACCTTTCTGAAAGATGTAGCTCAGATGGCTACTCTGGCAGAAGAAGCGAGCCGCAGGTTGAGGACCGAAGTTCATGGAGACGGATTTAAGTTTAAAGATTTAGATTTATCTTACTTGTTTCCTCAAACTGTTAATTCGGTGGAATATTTAGAAAGATTGGAACCAGTAGTTAGAGATTATTTATCCCAAACGGCACGATTCGGGTTAGATGAAAAAGGACACCCTCTTTCTAGCAATTCAATAGAAGAGAATACTGCGAGTTATGAATATACAATTAAGGAATGGATGAGAAAAGTTTATACTCCCAGAAAAGAAGATATTGATGCTAGAGTGGAAGCTTTAAGTAAAGATATTTCTGATTATGCTAACCTAAAAGCTAGAGATGCTGCCCTTGCCTTAGGCACTCATTCTAATGATAAAAACAGATTCATGACCGTAGCGGGAAAACCAGAATTAGGTTTGGATAATCTTTTAGCCGGAACTTTAGCTGAACTTAAAACTCAATTTTATGAAACCGAGCTTCCCCATCCTGAAGATTTAGTTAAGTTGTATGAATTATGCTTCAATGCCGAAGTCAAGCAGAGAGGCTGGATGGAGTTAGAGGATGAAAAACTAGCCGAAGCTCTGGAAGCGGAAAAAGTTCCTTTGAAAATGTTTGGGAAATATACTGGGAGGGAAGTAAGAATGCCGGAAAAACAGCCAGAGAAAAAAGGAAAGCTGGGAGTGATTGGTAGGATTTTGGAAACTCTGGCTCCGGCGCAGAGGCAGGGTGCTAGTGCGGGAACTCTTCAAGTTGTCGGTGTGCCTAAGCAGTACCATATTTGTTCAGCTTCAGATTACTTTACTGCTTTGCAACAGCTCCGCTTGGATTGCGCTTCTGACCCGAACTCTTTACAGCCAAGCGTAACTATTGCTGGGCAAGATTATGTCCGTCTGCTTACTGTTAAAGAAATAATGCAATTTCGTTTGGAAGATTATAATACTTTAACTAATCCCGGGGGTAGTATCAGAACAGAAGAAGATCGGGAACAGCTATTAACTCAATGGTTCTTCAGTGGTAGTGGAATTGCTTATTCTGCCGGAGATGGCAAATTTAAACTTTCCAGAGCAGCTTCGCCATTGATTACAATGGATTCTGTTCCCGCCCAAGCTGGTCTTCCAGTAGATTATTCTGCTCTTAATGGGCAAGACTGGCATGAATTTGACCGGAATCAAAGAGGAATTAAGTACAATATCTTTCTTACAAAAAAAGAAGTAGTTAACCATCCCGGCTGGCGTTTTCTTGCTGAAGATGATGCTCGTCTTTTGAGGGAGACTTATCAATTGAATCGTAATTGGTATGACGTTACTGATGTGAGGATGGGCTTTTGGTTGTTAAACACCCCTACACAGAATCAATTGCGGGTCCTGACTCTCAGCAACTTCAATTACCCTTCTAACCTCAGCAACGACTACGGCTCGTCCTTCCTTCGGGTAGCCCGTCGTTCGTCGTAAGTAGGCACGAAAGCTTTATAGAAATGCTGCTGGAATAATCCATAACTCCGTTTTTTCTACTTTTTCAGTGGAGGACTGGCTTAAGTTAATCAAAAGCCCTTGAGGAGGCTGATAAGCATCAAGAAAACTGTGTAAAGAGCGGGTAACTTTAGGATGGAGTTTTACTTCAATCGGGAGATTTCTTTCTGCCAGAAAGAAGTCCACTTCCGCTTTAGCAGTAGTTCTCCAATAGTTTACTTTTTCCTCCCGGAAGTTGCTAAACACGACATTCTCCAGAAGTTTTCCTTTTTCCTCATCCGTAAACTCAAAGCGGTTTATCAAAAAATTTCTTAATCCCAAATCAAAAAAGTAAAGCTTAGGGTTTTTACGCAATTCACTGACTAAGTTTTTATGAAAAGGAGTGATTAGGCTGATGATATACGTATTCTCCAAAATTCCGAGAATATCCTTAATCTCTTTAAAATATAAGCTGGTAGTAGTGCTGATCTCACTGTAATTAAGGATAGAAGCATTTAAAGCAGCCAAAGTTTTCACTAAATCTAAAATCTTTTGCCTGTATTTCGAGCCATAAATTTTAACAATGTCTTTCTCAATATAAGTGAGATAAAGGTTCTTTAGAATGAATTTTTTCTTCTCCAAATCTTTTTCCAGGACTACGCGCGGATATCCACCGTAGGTAGCATATTCCCACAGAAGCAGATTTAACTTATCTAAAAATAAAGTCGGGGGAAGAACGGGCTTTTTTGGATTAAAGCGGTATTTTTTATAATGCTCAAAGAGCCCATGATCTTTAGCTTGAATGAATTCGTAAAAAGAGAAAGGGTACAGCTCAAAAAATAAAGCCCGGCCGACAAGATAGCTTCCTACTTCACTTAAATCCAAAGTAGAAGAGCCAGTAACCACTATTTTTAAATTGAATTGGGAGTCATAAATTAACTTTAAAATTTTTCCAGCCGCAGAAAGGTATTGCACTTCATCTATAAAGAAGTAATGTTTTTCTGTATCATTGCTTAAATAAAACTGGAAATAATTTTTTGGATCTTTTTCCAGTTTTTCTTTCTCTAAATCATCTTCTAAGTTAAAGAAATGAATTCTTTCTTTTTTAATTCCTTTCCCAGAGAGATCTCGGGCAATTTTATGCAGGAGGGTGGTTTTTCCACTTTGCCTAGGTCCACGAATAATAAGAATTTCTTTAGATTCCAGCCAAGGGCTTATTTTAGCTTCAATCTCTCGAGGGATTAAATATTCCATCTCTTCTGGAAAATAGCTTATCTTTATAAGCTTTTCCATTTTAATGCTATTAATAATTAATTACTTTTAATCTTAATAGTGGTAACGTTAAACTATTTCGGGGAATCTGAATTTTCCACCAGTGCGCAAGGTGAAACAGCGATTTCATCTCAAATGCGAAGTTGCGTTTGAAATTATGAGGCCGCAGTCGAATTTACCTGTGCACTGGCGGAAAATTTAGCTTTGGCTTTTCAAAAAGCAAAAAAGCACAAAACTACTCATCCAGAGGTGATGGAATTTGAAGCAAACTTAAAGAATAATCTTCTCCTATTGAGGACAGAACTTCTGATACATTCAAATTGCGGCGGAAAATACTTTCTGAATTTGAAAGATATTTTCCACGTGAAATTTCTGCGAAAGAAGTCCGTAGGCACACAAAACTAAGGGGTAGTTTTTCTTGACGAATATAACCAAGCAGGGCTGTTCGATTCCTTTGCTTAATAATCACCAAGACAGCGTCTATCTCACCAGTTTCTTATCAATCTCTTTGGCCGCTTTCTGCATCTCCTGAAAGAAGAGTTCCATATCTCGCTGTACTTCCTGCATCAGGCCTTCAATATTCCTCTCTCGTAGAAAGTACTTCTCTCGTTCTTCTACTACCAATCCTGCAGAAATCAAGCGATGAAGATGATGCACCACTGTCCCCCGGCTTAATCCAGTCCGCTGGGCCAGCTCTTCAGAAGAAAGGCCGCCCCCTTCTTTGGCATCGTGCAGCAGATTCAAAAACAGCCGGAAACAGCTTTTATCCCGGTCCCTTTCACTAAACAATCCTAAGCAGTTGCCCACCCATTGCAGCTCTTCGTTGATCTCCCAGTAAGGCGATCTTCTCGTCCGAATAATAGTAATCCGCTGCTCCACTTTCTTTAGTAATCTCTTCTACTTTATAAATTTTAATAGAAAGATTTATATATAAGTTATATCTTACATCAACAAAGTCGATTTAACATCAACTAAAATGGAAAACAAGCTCGAAGAAAAAAAACTCAGTAAATCATCTAAAACCGTCAAAGAAAATGACAATCTTGCGGATTTGACCGAAACTCTGCAGCGTCTGCAGGCAGACTTTGAAAATTACAAAAAGCGGGCAGAAAAAGAGCGAGGAGAGCTTGCTAAAATCTTAGCTTGTCAATTTATCGTTAAGCTCTTGCCGGTATTAGACACCTTTGAAATCGCTTTAAAGAACAGCCAAGATAAGGAAAAATTCGTGGAAGGCATCAAGCTGGCCTATGCCCAGTTCCATTCTTTACTGGAAGGAGAAGGGCTTAAACCAACTCCCGCAGTGGGCTGTAGATTTGATCCTTGCGTCCATGAAGTGATGCTGAGAGAGCATCAAGACAAAGAAGACGGCTTGATTTTAGAAGAGTTTCAGAAAGGATACCTGGTGGGAGATAGAGTTGTCCGCACCAGCAAAGTCAAAGTCAATGTTCGGCAGGAAACCTCTTGTCAGGAAAATAGCCAAACCGAGCAAGCGCCAGTAAAAAATTATGATGTAACCGGAGGAAAACAAAAATGAAAATCGAGATCCGCGGAGAAAACTCTCTTGTCAGACAGCAGTTTATCCTCAAGGCTGAAAATATTTTGCGCTATCTTGTTACTGAAGATGAAGAGCTTAACCGCTTGATTATTTTCAAGCCCAGCCATATCGAGCTGGTCACCGACGATTTAAGTCTTTACGAAGCTTTAGGCAGCTTGCAGGAAGATGATGATTTTCCCAAGAACAAGCTGACCAAACTATTGGAAATGGTCCACGTTTCTTCTTTTAGAGAACGGACAAAAAAAGAGAAGCCCAGCCTTACAGAGGAACGGGTGGAAGGGCTGAGAAAAATCGCTTTGCAAGGAAAGCCGGATAATAAATCAAAATAAAAGATTGTAACAAAAAAATAAAAATAAAAACTAAAAAAATTAATTTAATGGAGGTCAATAAAAATGGCAAAAAAAGAAAAAATTATCGGAATTGATTTAGGAACCAGTAACAGTGCAGCTGCTGCATTAATTGCCGGCAAGCCCACAATTGTACCCAGCGCTGAAGGCACTACTCAGTATGGCAAAGCTTTTCCCAGCGTGGTAGCTTTTACTAAAGAAGGCCAGCTCTTGGTAGGCGAGCCAGCCAGACGCCAGGCAGTCTCTAACCCTGAACGAACAATTACCGCGGCTAAGCGCAAGATGGGCGCTAATTTTAAATACAAGATTAACAGCAAAGAATATACTCCCCAGCAGATTTCTGCATTTATCCTGCAAAAGATTAAGCAGGATGCTGAAGAGTTCTTGGGCGAGACCGTAAGCAAAGCAGTAATCACTGTTCCGGCTTACTTTGACGATAACCAGCGCCAGGCCACTAAAGATGCCGGTACTATCGCCGGTTTAGAAGTAGTAAGAATTGTTAACGAACCTACTGCCGCCTGTTTAGCGTATGGTTTGGATAAAGCAGACCAGGCAATGAAAATCTTAGTTTTTGATTTGGGTGGCGGCACTTTAGATGTTACAATCATGGACTTTAGCGAAGGAGTCTTTGAAGTTAAATCCACTTCAGGAGACACCCAATTAGGCGGTACGGATATGGATAGTGCTTTAACAGATTTTATTGTTAAAGATTTCAAAAGCAGAGAAGGAGTGGACTTAAGCAAGGATCCAGTCGCTCTGCAGCGTTTGAAAGAAGCAGCAGAAAAAGCCAAGATAGAGTTATCCACAGTAATGGAAACTGACTTTAATCTGCCGTTTATTTCTGCTAATAGCGAAGGTCCGAAACATCTGACTATGAAATTGAGCCGGGCTAAGTTGGAACAGATCATTGATCCAATTATCAAGCGTTGTAAAGCTCCTTTAGAGCAAGCCATTCGAGACGGAGGTTTAAAACCTAGCGAAATAAACAAGATCATTTTAGTTGGCGGCCCTACTCGTATGCCTATTGTCAAGAAGTTTGTAGAAGACTACGTAGGAAAGCCAGCGGAAAGAGGAGTAGACCCGATGGAATGTGTAGCTCAAGGAGCTGCAGTCCAAGCAGGAGTCTTAGCCGGAGAAGTTAAAGATATTCTTTTGCTGGATGTTATTCCTCTCTCATTGGGAATAGAAACTCTTGGCGGAGTTTTTACCAAGCTTTTGGATAGAAATACTACTATTCCTACAAAAAAAGCTCAGACTTTCAGCACTGCAGCTGATAATCAAACTGCAGTTACAATCCGTGTGGGCCAAGGGGAGCGACCGATGTTCTCCGACAATAAGATTCTGGGACAATTCGATCTATTAGGTATTCCTCCCGCTCCCCGAGGCATCCCTCAGGTGGAAGTGACGTTTGATGTCGATGCTAATGGTATCCTGCATGTCACTGCCAAAGATTTAGGCACAGGCAAGCAGCAGAGTATCAAGATTACTGCGCCCAACAAGCTTAATGAAGCAGAAGTGGAAAAAATGCGTAAGGAAGCAGAAGAGCACGCAGATGAAGATAATCAGCGCAAGGAAAAAGTAGAAGTGCTCAATACCTCTGAAGCTACAATCCATCAGACAAAAAAGATCTTGGACGAGTTCAAGGATAAAGTAGAAAAAGAGACTAAAGAGAAAATTGAAGAGAAATTGAAAGAGCTGGAAGAAGCTCGGAAGAAAGAGGAAGTAGAAGAAATCAAGTCCAAGATGGAAGAGCTGAACAAGCTGGTGATGGAAATCGGCTCTCGCGTCTATCAGGAAGCAGCTGCTAAACAGCAGCAGGCTTCAGGTAATGCTGAAGCAGGAAACGAAGGAACAGAAGAGCCGGAAAAAGTAGTGGATGCCGAGTTCAAGGAAGAGAAAGACGAGAAAAAGAAACACAAAAAGAAATAAATCTTTTTATTTTTTTATTTTTCCCGTAGTAGGTAAGGCATTTAAATAAATAGCTCTGAGCAGAAAAACATGACTGATTACTACAAAGTTTTGGGAGTGAATAAAAATGCTTCTCAAGAAGAGATTAAATCTGCATACAAAAAATTGGCCAAGAAGTATCATCCAGATCTTAATCCTGGCAATGCAGAAGCAGAAAAAAAGTTTAAGGAGATAAACGAAGCAGTTTCAGTTATCGGTGATGCAGAAAAGCGCAGTCAGTATAATCAGTTCGGCACCGCCGGACCAAATGCTAGCCAAGCAGGATACGATTTCTCTGATTTTGCCCGCCATTTCGGCTCTGATTTTGATGTAGACAGCATCTTTGATAATTTCTTTGGAGGAAGAAGACGCAGCCGCCGGGGGGCTGATTTAAATTACGAAGTGGAAATCTCGTTGGAAGAAGCATACGCTGGAGCAGAGAAAACCCTGGAATTGAATAAGCTGGAAAAATGCCATGAATGCCATGGCCGAGGAGGCAAAGAGATGGCCGCCTGTGGCCAATGTCAGGGTTCAGGGGTATTGCGAAGGACTGCTAGGACTCCATTTGGTCTTTTCCAGCAGCAGATGCCCTGTAAACACTGCAAAGCTACCGGCAAGATTGTTAAAAAACCCTGCCCGGAATGTGGAGAAGAAGGAGTGCTTCGTAAAAAGAAAAAACTAGAAATAAAGATTCCTGCTGGTGTAGACACGGGAAGTGTTTTACGTCTGCGAGGAGAAGGAGAAAGCAGCCAGGAAACTGCAGGAGATCTGTTCATTCATCTGCGGGTGAAACTGCATGAAATCTTCCGCCGGGAAGGAACAGACATCTATTTAGAAGTGCCGCTCTCTTATTCCCAGGCAGTTTTAGGAGATAAGATTAGTATTCCCACTCTAGAAGGTAAAGCCGAGCTGACTATTCCTGCTGGCACAGCAGATAACACCCTTTTCCGGATGCGAGGCAAAGGCATGCCGGATTTAGAAGGAAAAAGCTCTGGCTCTCAGCTAGTCAAGGTCTATATCAAAGTGCCGGAACGATTAAGCAAACGAGAGAAAGAATTGATTGAAGAGCTGCATTATCTAGAAAAAGAGAAGCCGCAGGAAGGCTTCTTCAAGAAGTTTTTTAACAAATTGTAAGGAGGAAAAAAATGGCAAAAGAAACAGAAGCAAAGAATTTAGGTCAAGAGATGTCTAAAGAAGAAAGGTTAGGTTTTCATAAAGGCAGTCTGACGACTTTGACTAAAGAGAGAGAAGAGCTGGTGCGCATCTTAACTATTGTCGAACAGCTGATGCAGATGCACGTCAAGGAGCTGAAAGGCTTAGGAGTAGACCTAGAAAGAATGGCCAAAGACAAGAGACAGGAACCGGCCAAGAAGAAGCCGATTGAGGAGTTATTAAATAAAAAATAAAAGAGTTATCTTCGAAATAAACCTTCAGCCCAAACAAGCGCCCTTCGCACAAATGACTGTCTTGCACCAAGAGTCTCTTCCGCTCTTGGCTGCTTACAGGTTCCGTTCACGCAGCGGTTATTCTGGCATTCTTCATTTCGTTGACAGATTTCGCCAGCATTCTTCTGTAATTTGATGCGGCCGTCGGTATCGCAGAACTCCGCTTGGCCGTTGACCCGTCTTTCTCCATACCTCAAACAAGTGCTGCCATAAAGACAGCCATCCGCACAGGAAGGCTCAGAAGGCCGAGGGGTGATGTTTCGAACTTCCTGCGGGGCGGCTAGATTGAAATTGAGAGTCTTTTGATTATTGGCCAGATTATTCTCTTCTAATTCATCATCAAAATTTACTCGGAAAGTAGCCAAATAATCGTTAGAGGCCAGATTGAAATATCTAAGCTCTGGAGAATCAATTAAAACACACTGCCCTGAAACTAAGGGTACAGAGTAATCTCTTGTATAATCCACGCCATTAGTATAAAATTTGAAGCGGAAACGGTTGATAGTTTCTGCTCCCCCATTACAGGCTTTGCCCGTAAGATACTGTCCATTTTGCGTTAACTCTTCGGCCACTAAATCAAGATTTTTTCTTTCAGGCTGAACTGGAGATAGTTGAGGTGTTTCTCTTCTCTCTTCTGTTTTTTCTGGTTGAGAGATTGTTTTCGGTTGCTCCAGAGCAGGAGTTTTAGCGTTTTCTTCCACAAATTTGTAACCAAAGAGGGTTATTCCAGCTTTACAAACTTCTTTATTTAAGACCGGATAGCGGCCGGCATGTTTGACTGGGAAATTATACTCTGTTGGATAAAAACAATCGCGGTCTACATCAAAATTTTCTTTATACTCGCCGTATTTAAGATTATGATACAG
>Ga0209541_10006212_pt1 | contig 20487 bp, 20 predicted proteins | sample RifCSPlowO2_01_FD_184027 | JGI IMG/M metagenome (GOLD analysis project Ga0209541, IMG submission 184027) | Groundwater microbial communities from Rifle, Colorado - Rifle CSP2_plank lowO2_0.1 (SPAdes) (version 2) | ecosystem: Environmental > Aquatic > Deep subsurface > Groundwater | place... | reverse complement strand
CCCAGAGTTGATCCGAGTACAGACGATAATTATGCCATCCGATATGCGAGCTGGTCATATTCAGGTTGTAGAAAAACTGCTCCAGGATCCCAGAGTTGACCCCAGCAAGAGATAATGAGATGATCGGATTTGCAAGTCGAAATGGTAATGCCCAGATTGTAGAAAAACTGCTCCAGGATCCCAGAGTTGACCTCAGCAAGGGATGATGGGATGATCGGATTTGCAAGTCGAAATGGTAATGCCCAGATTGTAGAAAAACTGCTCCAGGACCCCAGAAAATGCAGGAGTCTCTATGACAGAACTCACGGAAAATCTGAGTCGCTTCCGAGTTGCTTTCAGATTGTCGAAAGATTGCTTGGTAATTCCAGAAACAGAATGGATCAAGGTATCAAAACTAAAAATTGATTTTTGTCTTCTTTATCCAGTAGGCCCTAGAACCCAGAAATCCCCAGAATCAGAATGTCCTCAGAAACGCAGAACCCATCGGATCATGAAGCAGAACTAATCAAATATTTCCTAGACCCCCAGATTTTGCCGAATTTGATGGCCATGTCGTCTTTGGATGAAAGAAATATGATATTCAATATTGCCATGCACACTCCATGCATCCAGAATCATTTCATTAAAGCTTGTATATTCGGCAATCTTGATATTGTCCGAAAACTTCTCCATTTCTGTACCGAAACGACTTGGATTGATGGATATATTGCTGCTGCCGGATCAGGAAGAATCGAGATTGTTGCATACTTGCTGGATTGTAAAACATTCAGTGTTTATGTCAGGAATAATCAGGCCTTCCTTCAAGCCGCAGAACATGGACATGCCAATATGATTGAATGGTTCCTGAACAATTTCAATATCAATGTTGATCATCCGGATGGATTGCCAATTGTTAGGGCTGCTCAACGTGACTATCTCAATGTTGTACAACTTTTGAAAAATTCGGTAAATCGGGATGCCGCTATTGAAATTGCTGCAAAAAATGGTCACCAAGCTGTCGTGGATTTTCTCCAGAACCTAATGGAATAAAAGTTGAATTTTTATTTTGTGTTCATTAGGTTCCGATTGCAAGTCCCCAGAAGTCCCAATGAATTACTCCTTTCTAGATATCTGCAAAAATGGAGATCTCGACGCTGTTATACAAAACATGAAACAAATTTCGGTCGAAGGATTTATCATGGCCGCCAGATATGGAAAATTGACGCGGCGGCAATGAACCATCAAGCATTCTATTTGGCTGCCGAAAATGGTCATCTCAACATACTTCGCTGGCTAGTGGAAACTTGTCATGAAGATCCATGCCAAGATGGTCGATTTCCCATGATTCTTGCAATACGTTATGGTCATCGAGATGTGGTTGAATTCTTAAAGAACTACATACCACTCTCATCGTGGTCCGAACTTGAGAACTATGGAATTCGCGAACTCCCCGAATTCTTGTCAACTCAGGACATTCCAGGGGTTCCGACTCAAGGTAAAATGTCCGACTCTGGTGTTGGATGTCATAATGATCCCGAATCTCCAACATTTCTCGGGGAATTCTCTATCGTCGATCTCAGCCATGAGAATTTGGAGGAATTGCAATAAAATTGATTTCTTTTTTATATTACAAAAATGGGAACCAAATGCAATTCTCCAGATTGTTCGCGGCGTGCGTCGTATGCTATGCCTGGAAATGCGCCAAAATTTTGTCAACGACACGCACATTCCGGATGCATTAATACTAAAACAAATCGATGTTCCATCAGGAAATGTTTTAATTTCCCTACATTTAGCTGTCCTAATGGAAAACCTGTTTTCTGTGATAAACATAAAATTGAAGGTTGTATTCCGATGACCCGCCATGGGCGATGTCACTCATCTACGACGGAATCTACCTGGCCATTTTACTGGCACACGTATGTGCCTATTGTCAGACCAGAATATTCCAGATCTGGGAGCTCCTCAAGAAATCCAGAAATCAGGTTTTCAGAATCCCGAGAAATAAAACTTCTTGAAAACCCCAAGGAATTTCCTTCGAAATTTGCATCCCAACGTTTGGAGAATCCGTATAAATCCACAGATACGCCATCGTTTATTGAAATGCCACTTCGATCTGATCAGACCGTAATTGCATCCGTTTCCGAACTTATCGATCTTGAAGCATGCCCAGATGGATGTCTATTTCACCAAAAACGGATTCATTGATTGTATTTTTTGCCAATAAAAAATGAAAAATAAATTCAATACAGTAGACCCCATTTATAAGTCTCCATAAGCCACATGGATATTCTTCACGAAATATTCCCGTTCCTTGAACCAAGGGAACTTAGATTGGTCAACCGAGAATTTAACTCAATTGTATCGGATTCCAGGGAATTCTTTCATCGAGATTATGGACGCCACGAATCATTCAATGATTGGCTCCATTTTCCTAAAAATCGCTTATTGGGAATTTGCCAACATTTTCTGCCAGAATTGGTGGAAGATCTAGAGAAAGCATATCTTCTATCCTGTGAACATAATTGTGTCATTATGGCCAGATATCTGGCCATAAAACTTCGCTCTGGGCCGGATCATCCCCCATATCCATCTTTGGTTATATCGCATGGTATCCAAATCGCCATTCGATGTCGTCATTATTATCTCACATATCGGCTACTGGAGATTTTTCCGGATGCTAACTTAGCGTGGGCACTCCAAACCAATGACAAAAGCATGATTCGACTTCTTTTACACTTTGTTAAACCAGCTCCATCCAGTCTCGCTTTTGCCATTGAATACAAACTCCCCGATGTTGTCGATATATTGTTATCATGTCCCGAAGTGAAGATTAATGGCGATGCCATAAGATTAGCCATACATGCCAAATGGCCAGAAATTATTCCGAAAATCCTGAATCATCCAAGATTTGTCTTCTTGCATTGCGAATCGGTATTGTATATGGCCATTCTCCACCGCGATATCGAATTACTGAAACAGTTATTGATCCTGAGTCAGGATCAATTATCGGATAATATATTGCTTGATGCAATCAAAATCGGTGATCCCGAAATAGTTAAACTAATTATACCGAAAATTCTCAACGGATCTCGAAGGGTTCAGCCATTCATCACACAAGCCATCCGGTGTGGAAACATTGAAGTTTTCCAGTTAATTGGGGGCCAATATCATGTTTTCGATCTGATTGATGCCATTAAACTGGATCAGCCCATTTTCGAATGGATATTAAAATCCCGTTTTTGGACTAAAAAAAATAAACAACAGGCCTATAATACTGCTCTCAGGAACAATCGGGTGGATATTGTTTGTCTTCTGCCAGAATTTCATAACTTACAAGCACTTATATTGGCCACTAAGTTCAACAATGATTCAATTGTCAAAGTCTTATTGGAAGTTCCAGATATCAAGAATGATATCCGGATCAATGAAGCATTATGGGCAGCATGTATTTATGACAGCAATGCTTGCGCTGTACTTCTGTTGGCCGAACCTCTTGTTGATTCCAGATTTGCCCAAAATCGGGCCCAGAGACTTGCCGAAAAGCATGGCCGAAACTCCATAGTTAAGTTGTTGGTCAACCCAGGACACTTGGCTTCTGGGGCTTCTGGGGCTTCTGGGGCTTCTGGGATTCCGCTGAATCATTTCGTTGCCAATATCATCATGGCAGACTTGCCGGTTTCGTAGACTTCGATTTTTTTTACGTGATTTGTAATGTCTTTTAGATAATAATTCCTTGGCAAATTCAGGATAAAATATGGGGCTTTCAGGCAATTTAGTAATTGGCCGATTGTCAATCCTTTAATAAACCCGATCAATGAACGATCTCCTTTCAGGATGTCCCAACCACCCCAAGGGGGATCAATCATGACAATGGATCGGCCAAAATCCATATATTCGTTAGTGAATTTTCGCCGGATTGTTGATTGTGGATATTTAGCTTTGAGAAGTTTGTATCTCGTCGGATTTTGTTCATAGCCTACAATATGCAGTCTTGGGAAAGCAGCATGTACAACTTCAACGACTTTTCCAGATCCCATTGTTAAATCGTAGAAACAGTCAATCTCGCGAAGTTTGCTTATGATATTGATTAAAGTTTCGACGCCTTTCGTTCGTAACATTACATATCGGAAATATAATTTCTGTTTCTCAGGATCTGTTTCGTATTCCAATTTATCTGCCTGTATTTCTTGTTTCGTGCCCCGGAATCTGGCAATATTGGCCTTGGATACATTGTAATAAGTTAGGACTCCCATTAAATTGAATTTCATCTATGGATTTCTATACTCATGGATAATTTAATCTTCACGGATTATCTTCTGGAAGATCTTCCAAAAGAATTTGTCGAGAATTACAGTCTCTATGGAAATATGATTGAATATTTATCTGATCCGATCTTCAATGGAGAAATTAACTTCCTTCACATGGCAATTATTTACGGGCACATTAAGATTGTCGATAAATTCTTACATTTGGCCGATCAAAGAGCCCTGGAATTGGCAATCAGATACGGTCGGCCAGATATTGCCGACAAAATCTGGGCCATGGGATCTTGGATTCTGGATTTTTGGTATTTGGCCAAAGGTCGAATGGTTCCGTGGATGCTGGATCATGGGGCTGACCCGTGTCTAGGGTTATCTCATGCAGCCTCTCGTGGAAATCTGGAAGATGTCGAATTATTGATCCGGGCGGCTCAAGATCAAAAAATAGAAGATGTCAAACTTTCACAGGCAATTAATGATACAATTAATATGGCCATCTGCGTTGGGCATATTGATATTGTCAGGCGATTTCTACCCAATGTTTGTAATTACGAAGCCGTTCAATATGCAATTCAATATGGACGGACCGAAATTGCCGAGTTGTTAATTCCAATGTTTGTGCCAAATAATGAATCATTGATAACCGCGGTAATGTATAATCGTTCGGATATTCTTGGCATCTTGCTTCGAAATCACGAACCTGGCCCAGGAATTATTTCCCATGCTTGTTTGATGGGCCATGTTGATATTGTCAAACGATTGCTTCACGTTGGGACCAAGCCAGTTTTGCAGGATTTAATTTTGGCAGCGCGATCAAATATAGATATTGTTAACTTGCTTCTAGATTTTGTAAAACCGGACACTTGTGTTCTAAATGAAGCTATCGTGCATAATCATCTTGATATTGTAAATCGGCTGCTGGAAACCGGACTGGAAGTTTCCAATGAGTCGATATTGACGGCTGCTAAGTATGGAAATCTGGAAATTATTAATAGATTGCTTCCATTGAATTCAAATTTGTGTATATTGGCCGAAGCAGTACATTTATCTCGAAATTATCCGGAAGCTGCTGATCGAATTCGTAATCAATTTTATCAAGTACTTGGAGATGTTGGCAAATTTCCCGGGACAGTATAATTTGAGATTTCTTACTCGTAATAAAATTGAATTTTTTTATTACAATAATACATATGCCCAGATATTGTAAAGATACATGATGTAAAAAAACAAGCATCTTCCGGGCCGAAAGATCAAAAAGCCGAATATTGCAAGAATCGTACTCTGGAGGGTCATGTAGATGTCATAAGTAAACGATACAAAGATCCTGGATGCTAATTCCATTACAGATTTCCCAGAATCTGGATGAAATTGATTAGATTTTGTACAATCTCAGATAACGATGAATCCATATTCCGTGAATAAAGAAATTTATTAATACAATCGCATGTATTTCTCAAAATACAAGTGATATAAATCTATGGTTTCGGATGTCACAATAATTCTGATTTTATCTTCCTTAAGCATCATTATAATAACCAGAATTAATTTTCTATACATCACATTGTCTGAAATATATCCGACAAGCAGATCGACATTTTTAATAATAAGAATGCCATTAATTTGACGCATGTCTTTATACAAAGACGTGATTTTACTGCATGTTTCCAATTCGTTGTTTGACGAAAGATCAAGTGGGTCTATATGTCTAATTGGAAGATTATATAATTTGGCTAAATTAACCGCATATATGAAATTATCAGGTGTGTTACTTATGTAAACATTATTTTCTGATATTCTAACTACATCAACATAGTCAATTAACGAATAAGGATTGGTAGATATAATGTTTGTCGTTGCTTTCAAAAGATGAGTATATGTAATATTAATCTTGCCAGTAATTTCATTCTTTGCATTAACAATTTCTCCCATCGCATAACTCGAAGCATTTTGAACAATGGAAAATATATCGGCCCAGTCATTCCTTCAGTTATTTCGGTCAGTTTTTCAAAATCAACATCATCACTCAGTGATGCATTTTCTTTGAATTTCTTTGTGTGAATTTTAAATATTTCGATTCTTGCTGCACGGTCGGGAAGCGGAATATGCAATTTTATGTCTATTCTGCCATTTCGAATTGCAGCTTCGTCGAGCATATCTATGCGGTTTGTCACTAGGAAAACGACGAAATTATTATCTCCATCGTATCCATTCTCTTAAGGAATTCATTTACGATATTGTTTGATAGACTTCGGTCATCAATTGACCGTGTTTTGAGTAATTCATCTGCTTCGTCTATAAAGAAGAAATATAGACATCGCGGATTGTCTCGTGCCATGTCGAAATATCTATTTATGTTTTTTTTCACTTTCTCCAACATATTTATTCTTGATGTCTCGCATTTCGATAAATTTAGCATTCAAACTTTCGGATAACATTCGACACAGATAGGTTTTCCAACACCTGGAGGTCCATACAACAAAACTCCCTTAACATGCCTAATTCCGAGCTTTTTTAATCCATCTGCATCAAACAATCTGGATAAAATTATTCTTCTAAGTTCCTCGAGTTCATTTTTGAGTCCACCTATACCGATATTGTTAAAATCGATATTTGGTTTTAAAATACTTCCCAAAATATTGATATTGGTGTCTCCGATGATATTTAATTTAATGTTTGCCCGATGATAAATAATCCCTTATTTCCCGGATTTATTTTAAAACAATCTTCTTTCTGCCACAGGGGTTTGATAAGAATGGGAATGCTGTCTTGTATTAGCATTCCCAGAAGACATTCTTTAACATCTTTGAGTTCGATATCATAATTTTATTCCGAGCATTACTTAGTTTAGATATATGTAGAGAAAGTTCTTTTCCTTCCTGAAGATCATTTAATGGCGTTATCAGCAATTCATCGTCTACATTTACTTCGAGATATTGACGCACGTAGCTGTTAATTTCAATTTCATTACTTCCGCTGATAACTTCTTGAACACATGATTTATTCCGACTGGTCAAACGAATGTATTTGGAATTTGCAGGGCATTATTGCATGCAAACTTTCATTGTATATTATTTCTATAAAACCAATATTCAATTTTACAAAAAAAATTAAAGCAATGCTTCCAGAATATTCAATTCAACCAACAAATTCCATTTGAATCGATCAAGGAATTCTTCGATAAAATTGGTTCGCAATTTCTGATATCGAATCATAACATTCCAGTCTAGACGGTCAGCATGTTTTCTAATGAAATCCTCATGAAGATCCTGGCATCTGGAAATGACTGACCAATCTAAACAATCAGCAAAATCATTCAACAATTCTTCACTGAGTTTCCGGGTTGAAATAATCGACCAGTCTAAGTTGTCTGCAAAATCTCGAATAAACTGCTCGGAGAATTTTTTGCGTCTGGCAACTATCTTCGAAATCTTTTTCCAATCAAGATAGTTCGCAAATTTTCTGATGAATTCCTCGGATAGCAGCCTTCGATTAGCAATGATATTCCAATCCAGACGTTCTCGAAATTCCAGGATAATGTTTTGATCCAATTGTCGATATCTTGACAATGCTATCCAATCCATACGATCTGCACCTTGGCGTACAATACCAATTGTAATGTTTTGAAACTCTGAAATTTTTTTCCAATTGACTTTGTCGGCAAAATCCAGAATCAGAGATTCAGATAGGTCTTGACACTCGGAAATAAGATCCCAATCAACTTTGTCAGCGAATATGCGAATCGTAGATTCATTCAGATCTTGGCGTTTGGATATCTTCTTCCAATTCAACCGGTCTGCAAAATCTTTGATTACAGACGCATTCAGGTCTTGACAATCGGAAATATCATCCCAGCAAAGTTTATCTGCATGGGATCGAATCATTGATTCATCCAATTTCTGACAACTGGAGGCAATCTTCCAATCCAGATGTTCAGCAAATTTCCGAATAAATGATTCCGTTAGAGGCTCAGATGAAATTTGTTTCCAATCTAGCAAATGGCTATATTCCTGAATGAATGATTCAGAGGGAGAATAGCCCGAGATTTTGTACCATGTTGGAAATTCCGCGAGTTTTGCAGCCAATTTTGGATGCTTTGAGCTCCACATCTTTGGGGTATATTTTTTTGGGGGCATTTATTCAATTTTACTATGAGACAGGCTTTTCCATAAATCATGTATCTCTTGGGCGGTATGCCCAGTCATGCCTCGATTTAAGACAACAATATGAGTATGGCTGATGGGGAAGAATTCGTCCCGGAAATAATTGTAATATTGATGATCTGATTTCAAACCGTGAGCAACACTACTGGCAACTTGTTTCAGTTTGTAATATGTCGGAAATGGAATCTTATAATTTTTCAGGCCAAATTTCGTCTGCGTCTCAGGATCCCAGATCGGAATTACACAAACAACATAATATTCGTCCAGATCTGCCAATCCCGACAGTAGATGATCCAAGGCTCGTTCCATCAAGGCATTGATATATGGCGGATTCCAAGTATATCGCAAACCGTTTTGGAATTTGTAATCAAAGAAGTTTCCCAGGGAGCCGAACTTGGATTCAATTTCTGGATATGGTGAGCAGTAATTAACACTGGTATTTAGTGGTGTTCCAAATAATTCGACATCGATTTCGAGTTCAATTAGCAAAAATGGCGGCATTGCGTAATGTTGATTGTGTCCGCCGAGAACTTGATATCGAAATAACAGAATTGCCAGATCGGAATTGAAATCATTTCCGATATATCGGAACTTCAAGAAAATATACCGATGCATCGGTATCCGGAGGCTCGTTAGGTCGCCAATTTTGTAAGAAATCCCATTCTTGACCAAAATAGAAATCGGTCCCTTTGGACCTGAGCCCTCAATAGCTCTCCGGGTTTTCTCCTGAACCATTTTGGCATCAACTTTGACCACAAAATCCAATTCGTCCTGATTTACCGTGAAATTATCAATTCCGGATTCGAAAAAGAAATGGATAAAAAGATCATCCAGCTTCTGGGCCCCAGAAGCCCCATTAAAGGCTTCGCGCATGCGCCTAATTTTGAAAACCTCGTCCATTATATAAAGTTGAATTTTATTCAGTCTAGAAGTATTATGGACATTCTGCAAGAAATATTTCTATTTCTCAACCCTCGAGAACTCCGATTAGTATCCAGAGAGTACAATCAAATTATCATAAATTCTCGTGAATTTTTCTTCAGAGACTACGGGGTTCGTCAAAGTTATCAGGAATGGCGATTTAACAAACTGGCATTGATTTGTCGGCATCATCTCGTGGATTATCTCCTGGAGCACCGAAATCTGACCACAGGGACATTTATAATGGCATGTCATCTTGGATATGACAAAATGGTACGATATCTTCTCGATAACAGACTGGTCAACGCTGATATGTTTATACACATAGTTGGAGTTCCTGGACTAGAGAAAATTTCCCACGTTCATGGCATTTCTTTGGCTATAGCAGCCGGTCATTGGACTATCGCTCAACGAATATTGCAGGAACCGATTAATTACGATATTGATCGCAAGGATTGTGACAATCTTATATTGGGAATTGAACGAGGTTATATCGAGGTTATGCCCTTCGTATTGTCATTATGGCCAGCTGAGCACAGAGACCAGGTGATCGCTACAGCAGCCAGATCAGGAAAAAAAGCCATGATGGAACAACTCATGGCTCATCTCGATATGTCCGAAACGCAGCGGTTTCAGTATATTGAGGCTGCATTAAATGCTGGCCATTTCTCCTTGGCTAAAGAAATGTTATCACGCGTCCATGATCGACGATGGTTAAATAGAATATTTGTAGTGGCAGCAAAAAATGGATATCTGGATATTGTCAAGATGCTTGTAGACGACTTGCCACATAGAATTTATGATGAGGCATTAAGAGTAGCCGTTGATGCAAATCAACTCGCCACTGTGGAATTATTATTGGCAAAAGAAGTTAATCCGGCCAACCATAAAAATCAATTATTACACTTATCGGCCAGCAAAGGTCATCTCGCAGTTTTCAAGCGTTTATTAATTGATCCGAGAGTAGACGCGGCATATCGCAGTTACAATAAGATATTGCCAACAGCTGCAGCTTCCGGTCATCTGGATATTGTAAAATGTCTTCTTCGCGATCCGAGAGTTAATCCGGCAAAGTATGATAATTGTGCCCTACGAGCCGCTATTCATGGCCATTACACCGAGATTATTGAAACTCTTTGTGCTGACCCCAGGATGAATCTGGAGGGTTATGGTTACATATTTCTTGGAACTCCACCGGATTCTTATATTGTGAATTGCGAGCCTCATTAAGGAATCCTGAAAAAATGTCAGAGTGGCGCAAGACTTTTCTTTGACCTTTTGAATAAAATTGTTTTTTCCATTCCAAACATCATACAGAATCCCGGAACTAATATGGATATATTTCACCAAATTCTATTATTTCTCGACCCCAGAGAACTCCGGTTGGTCAATCGCGAATACAACCAGATCATCACCGAATCTCAAGAATTCTTCTTCAGAGATTACGGAATTCACCGGAGTTATCAGGATTGGGCCAAACCAATGAACATATATGTTCGCATCTGCAAATATACCCTCATAAATATGCTGACTACTCGTAATCTTATGGTCGGTTCATTTCTGACGGCATGTCGATTGGGATATTTAGACATTGTGGAATATCTTCTTGAGAATGGGTTGGATGCTCGGAGTAAACTCACGGTTCACGGAAAAGCCACTATGCTCCGTGAGATTTCGGATGTCTATGGGATTGAACTAGCTATTGGAAATGGACATCTGGCCATTGTAAAACAATTAATGGACAAGTCAAATCCTTTCATCAAAGACTATCGGTGCGTCATGTGGGCAATTGAGCGTGGCCACGATTCCGTTATTGATCTTATATTGTCGGACGTGCCCAGTTCCGAAAATGGGGCAATGGCCCAAGCCGCCGGTAGTGGTGGAAAAAAATCAATGATCGATAAAATTATCGCCGCGGTTCCGGTGCAATATTATCGGTTAATAATTCAGAATGCCAAGGATCCCGAAATTGGCAAGTACGTATTGTCTAAAATTCCCAGATCCGAATATGGTGGCGTGTTCAGGTCCATTATATCTACTCAACAAGGCAATGATCATATTGAGATCCTTAAACATTTAATTGATAAAATTGATACTGAAACTCGCTGGATATGTTTGGGGATAGCAGTAAAGCAACAACATATTGATATCGTTAAACTTCTTCTACCAGGAATGCCCAAAGTATCCCGAGGACATAACATATTACTTCAACATGCGGCCGCAACAAATGTTGATATTGTTAAACTGCTTCTGAAGCATATTACAAAAACGTCTGGGTTAACAGGGGCATTGATTAATGCTGTCGAACACGGACGCTTAGAGATTGTCAGGTGTCTTCTCGAGACTGATGTCGATCCCGGATTTGATGATTATCGAATACTTCGATTAGCTCTGGATAGAGGTAATCGGGAATTAATTGGTCTTCTTCGTTCCAATTCACGAATGGAAATCCAGGGAGAAAAGGTCGCATTTGTAACAGATGGATCTGTAGATGTTCTGACTATAATATCGTAGGGAAAGCCCGAAAAGCCCGAACTTCTTAAACAAATATTTTTTTACAACCATATGGGAACCCTTACTGTCGGTAAATTAGTATTAGCCAATACCCAAGGCAATCAGGACACTTACGACTCCGGGCCAATAAGACTCGCCACAACTCAAGGTATATGCAACTGATCGGAAATTAGTTGGAACAGTAGCTATTGTCAATGATGTTGGTTCGAAAATGCCCGGCCGATGGAGATCGAATCATCCAGAGTAAAGAATACATTGTCTACAATCCAGGCCAATCCAGGCCAATCCAGGCCAATCCAGGCCAATCCAGGCCAATCCAGGCCAATGTGTTTCTCCGGAATTTTCGATGCAAACTACACAGGTGGGCAAACTGGACTTGTTTCTCCGGAATTTTCGATGCAAACTGGAATTATTTCTCGAATCGTTTGACAGTTGTGGCGATAAAGTCGCAGATCAAAATGGCGACGACCATTTCTTTGAGTTGTATCGGCCCTACTTCAGTTTTCTATGTTGAGCGAACAAATACAACAGGAACTCCGGAAACAGACGAGAGATTTCCTCAAAATGTATGGAATGTTGATCCATTGGACGGATCTTCTGGATTAATATTGCCGCCATTTGACAAATCCATAACTATGGTAATCCATATTTCATGGCCAACCTATGATCGCCTCGGATTTATGATCGATGGAAAACTGGCCATATGCCACCAATTTTCTACAGAAGTTCACTTTTCCAGAACTCCAAGTATACCAATCCGAAATCTTGAAATTTGGTGTTGTTGTTTCCGCAGTCACATGACCGAAGGAAGCACATTTGTTTATGGCATTTGAAGGTGATACGTCTAGGACAGTTTCCAGCCCATCTTCCCTGGATTTCATTGCGCCTGAAGAGTACTCGGATAAGAACTGCGGTTCGCCTGAATGAGATGATTACATACAACCGGTAATAGTATAAATCCGGTTGGTCCGAATTCCGCCGTGGAAGTTGATACAAGCGTTACAAGTTTTAGCGACGGAACATTAATTCGATCTAATTTTGCAACTTCTAGAATGAATTCAAGTAGTATTTTAACTGTAGAAGAACCATTAAAATTGACGGCAAATATCGCCGGAACCAGCGACATTGCCACTCTAGCTATGAAAAGAATCGGAGCTTGGGAGCATTTCGGCCTTTGCGTCGGCTTCGTGGGGATGACTAGGGAAGTTCCCAGGAAGTCAAAATAGATATGGAATAAAAACTGAAAAATAACTATTTTACGACAGGTCTGGAGTTGTCTGGAGTTAGGAATGGAATTCATCCAGAAGTGCCATTCAGTCTTTAATGGATCGGAAGTCTATGATGAAGCTATCATTAAACACGTTCTTTCCATGGCGATGACAGTTGAGAATATCCAGGTTATTCAGCGTCTTTTGCCGAAGGCCAATGATAATTCATGTTTCCATGTCTTTCGTTGGGCAATTGCCCGGGGTCAAGTTCCGATTGTACAGCAATTATTACTCCGAATTGATCCCAGGATTCGCGGAGATCAGCTTCTTACAGTAGCAGTCGCACACAACCAACCTGAAATTGTTCGAATATTATTACAGGACGCTAGAGCTGACCCGGGAACTCGCGATGGTTTTCTAGTCAAAATCGCAGTCTTCCACCGGTATCATCAAATATTTGTATTGCTTAAAGAAGCAATTGGGGATATTAATAAGTTTTTTAGTCAATAAAAAGTGAAAAATGATGAATTTATATCATATCCATGACTCATTCCAGGCCTATAGTCACAGAAGTCCTAAACAGCGCATTTATAGTGGCTGCAATGTATGGAGAAATGAATATTATTGATCGGTTGCTAGACGATCCAAATATCGATCCAGCATCTCACAACAATGTTGCATTTATTACTGCGGCTCGGTATGGGCATGGAGATATTATCGCCACTCTTTTAGCAGACCCCCGAGTTGATCCTAGCGCCAGAGATTGCTTGGCTCTGGTAGCCGCAGTCTACAATGGGCATGGTGATGTCGTTCGGCTTCTATTGTCAGATTCCAGGATCAATCCTGGATCTCAAAATTATCTTGCATTCCGAACCGCCATTGCATCCAATCGTCGAGACATTGTGACTCTATTTGTAAACTGCCCGAGATTCAGTATTGTTGATTCATTTGTAAATATATTATAAAAACTGAATTTGGTTTGATTATTTTTATTCCAGTTCATAAATCCCGATATTATCTCCTATGATCCAGACTCTCAGCATCCGCCAAGCTGAAAAAGATCTTTATCTTCTGATATTCCAATTTCAGGAAATTCAGGAAAATGTCAAAAAACTCCAGATGACTACGGAAGAAACCTCAATGGAGCCGACATTGTGATTCTATTTGTAAACTGTCCAAGATTCAGTATTGTTGAAACATTTGTAAATATATTATAAAAACTGAATTTGGTTTGATTATTTTTATTCCAGTTCATAAATCCCGATATTATCTCCTATGATCCAGACTCTCAGCATCCGCCAAGCTGAAAAAGATCTTTATCTTCTGACATTCCAATTTCAGGAAATTCAGGAAAATATCAAAAAACTCCAGATGACTACGGAAGAAACCTCAATGGAGCCGACATTGTGATTTTATTTGTAAACCTATTGTCACGTAAATACTGAATTTGATCTAATTATTTTTAGGTCCCATTTAATATTGTTCAGTTGCCCCAATTATTCAACATGGCCCAGGCATCCCAGATTCTTCATAGAATTCACCAGGCTGAAAAGGATCTCTATCAATGGCGTTTCCAATTTCCGGACGAATTTCGCGAAATTCAGGAAAACATCAAAAAACTCCGGATGCAATATCGCGGGAGCTCCGTCCAATCCGTCCAATCCGTCCAATCCGTCCAATCCGTCCAATCCGTCCAATCCGTCCAATCCGTCCAATCCAGACTACATTGACCCGGATGTTCCCGATAACATGTATCTGCTTTACTCCATTCCACGTCAGCCTTATCTTGTCTGTTTCCCGGCGATTCCACAAAAAATCACGACCGAAATATTCATACTTGCTCTTCCACACGGTTGTGTTAACATTGTTGATCAATTCATTTCTCATCCGAATTTCAATCCAAGCGTTGCTGATAATGCCGCAATTCACTGGGCAGCCAAACTTTTGACCCCGAGTTGATCCCAAGCAGCTCGAGTTTCCGTCCTATCGTGGTCCTTTAGTATCTGCAGTATTTGGTGGTATGGAAATTGTGCGAATGTTTCTGGTTCATCCACGAATCGCTCAAGCGGAAACTGCAATTATCTTTGCCTGAATGGGCGGAAATGCGGAATTGGTTAAGATGCTCCGCACGAAAGTTCACTCTAAAGTATTGGAGAGCATTGTCGATATTCCTGAATAAAATTGTTTTTTTCACCCCAGTCTGCCATAATGGACATCTTTCAAGAGATATTTCTATTCTTGAAGAACCCGAGGGAGCTTCGGTTGGTCTCTCGGGAATTCAACTATATTGTCCTCAATACCCAATATTTCAAACAATATTATCTAGCCCCGGGCAGTTACTACGATTGGTTATTGTTCCCCAATAACGCGATCGACATTATCTGCGAGCATCGCCTACTAAATTATTTACAAACACAACCGGAATGGACGATTGTGACGATCTTTTATGGGGCATGTGAGCGTGGATATGTCGATATGATAGAATCGCTAGCATCTCAACTGCCCGAAATCTATATAAAATCCGGGTTTATCAAGTCTGCCAGATGTGGTCAGTTGAGCATCATCGAATGTCTCATATCCAAAATTGACCCCAGTTGCCAATGTAATGCAGCTATCGATTGGGCTGCCGAAAATGGCCATATTTTAGTTGTCGAACGATTACTACAGGATCCCAGAGTAACTCGATGTCCTCTAAACACAGCTTTAGCTTATGCTTCTTGGAAGGGACATTACGATATTGTTCTCCTATTGATAAACTTATCCAACAACATTGAACACGCGTTCAATATGGCTGCTAGATATGGGCATGAAAATATCGTGGAATTGTTTATGTCTCGGAATTTACCCAAGAATACGGCATTTCTGAATGCTTGTCGACGAGGCCATTCCAGCATAGTTGATCGTCTTATCGAGGTTCCCTGCAAAACCCTGAATAAGGGTTTACAGATAGCCGCCAGACGAGGCGATTTCGCTATTGCTAATCGGTTAATGCTCGCTGGAGCAATATTACCAGAGGCTTTAATTGACGCCAGTAAACATGGGCATTTAGAGATCGTCAATCTAATATTGGAAAAATTAGGTGCAGGTGCATTACCAGAGATTACAACCAAAGCTTTTATAGAATCTTGTCAATCCGGCCATTTGGCTGTTGTTCAACAGCTACATCGCTATGTTGATCCTGGCGCCCGGAATAATCGAGCCATTACGGTTGCCGGTTGTCTGGATATTGTGAATTACTTATTACAGGATCCAAGAGTATATCCGGTTGAAAAGGCTATAATTCACGCAATTAAGGTAAATATTTTAGTTGTCGAGCGGCTTCTCCAGGATCCGAGAGTTAATATCAGAAATCTAAGTTATAAAGTCATTTGCCAGGCAGCTCGAAGAGGGCACATTCCACTTATTAAACGTTTATATAAAGCAGGACTAGAAACTACCCAGGCATTGCTTGCTGCAATCAAAGCTAATCAGCTTGATGTTGTCATTTGGTTTCTTGCCCACAGTGTTGATCCGACTGCAAATGATAATGAATCTGTAATTTATGCTTGCCGATTCGGAAATATTGAAATTGTCAAATTGCTACTTCAAGCCGGCGCTGATCCGACTGCCAGAAATAATAAATCCATAATTTATGCTTGCCGATTCGGAAATATTGAAATTGTCAAATTGCTACTCCAAGCTGGAGCTGATCCGACTGCCAGAAATAATAAATCCATAATTTATGCTTGCCGAATCGAAAATATTGAAATTGTCAAATTGCTACTTCAAGCTGGAGCTGATCCGAGTGTAATGAACAATGCTACTGTGATCACAAGTCCGGCAATTATGAATGTATTAAGAGCTCATCCAAAATTTCATCAGATATAAAATTGTTTTTTTCCCCAAAATTCACTATGGACATTCTTCAACTATATTGTCCTCAATGCCAATACTTCGATGTTCTCAAGCACTAGTTTGACATCAGATCATGAACCCATACAAAAAAAATATGCATGGAGAAAATAATATTGGATACTCTCACATGTACAAATGAAGATGTAAAAGAAGTACATGCTTTCATGACAGAGGTGAGAGAATATCTCGAACAAATACAAATCGAACTTCCGAAAATATTTGAAAAAGCGTGCAAAATTGGTAATTTATGACATGCACAATGAATTTTCGAAAGATGGCCCGAAAGATGGTCCGAAAGATGATCGAATTTCGCATCCAGGATCTTTACATCGTTTATGCTTGACATCTACATAATCCTCTGGAGCATATGTATTATTTTTGCAAAAATTAAAGTTTCTATAATATTGAATCAGACGAGGAATTCTTTAATAAATGGAGTTTTTTGATATCCGGCATCATTCAGAAATCCCAAATTTTTTGTAATGTAATTGCTGAGTAGCTACACTATGGCTCATCATTTCTGCAGCAATTGCTTTGACGCTGTTTGGAAATTGCGTTACGATATCTGATATGTAAATAATTCTGAGCATATCAATTCCCAGCGGGGATAATAAGTTATTAACATATGTTTTAACCATTTTTTCATTATTTCCCGGATTCGTCAGTAAATATGGGCTTTGTATAATTTGGTCTCGACATTGAATCCATGCTCGGATAATATCTTGCAGTTTCTGTGGAATCCGAATTCGGCGGATGTTGTATTTGGCCTTTGTCTTGTATTTTTGGAAAACAAATTCATCGGATGTCATGTAATTTTCTGTTGGGCTTTCATGTACTAACATCCCGATGAAATCATTTCTCTGGGGCGGAATATACGTATATAGAGACATGAGCAGATGTTTCAGGCGATCTTTGGTTCCTTTTATCGAATTTTCCAATCTGTCGCGAATATTTAGTATTTCATACCAGGATATTCGATTTTCCATTTCTTTTTGAGTCGGAACAGCAATCACATGAAGTTGACTTTCTTGTCTTAAGAAAATATCATATTGGGCCCGATATATGTCCTGGGCTGATTGGGCTGATTGGGCTGATTGGGCTGATTGGGCTGATTGGGTTTCCAAAACCCGAATAACGGAATTCAGACAGGTCATTTTTGACGAATATGGAAGTGTTTTCAAATAGTTCAATATCTGATCTCCAGAAAATCGGTCGATATTATAATCTCCAAATTGACATTCCCGGAAAATTCTTTTGATGTTGCTATCGTGAGTCAATACTGTTTTTTCAGCATATTTTTGTAGCAACTGATCTATAATTCCTTGTGGAAGGAACATTGGCTATAATTCCCGAATGATTTAATTTCTATGTGTGAATTCGTAAGATTTTTTATTTCCTCAATATGTGTAATTAGCATTATCTGCTTGTAATCCTTGAGCAATAAATCTAAGATATTGGTTAATTCATCCATATGTTGGGCATCCAGAACATCTAAACCTTCATCAATAAATAATATCTGGGATTGCTTGGCAACAATCTGTCGATTCAGTGCATACTTAATGGCCAGATTAAATATGAAGCGTTCGTAACCACTGAGTTGAACCGGAGTTAAGGACAAATTGTGTTTCTGTATAATAATTTGTTTCTCGCCAAATTGTATCTGAAATTGGGCGAAATTGCGCAAGAAATCATTGGCAATCAATGTCGTTTGACTAAGTCTCTCGATCATTATTTTTCCGGGCAACTGGTTCAATTGCTTTTCATATTGAACCAATGCCGCCAATTTTTCTTCCATAGGGGTCATATCCCCAGAAAGTTCTTGATTCAATCTTTCCAATTGCTCGATTTTGAACTTATTCGAGGCCGAAATGGATTCATATTTACGATGTTCAGCCTCGATGCGTTGATATTTTTGTTGTAATTCATTCCGATGAACAATTAATGCTTCTCTTCCCATTTGTTCATTTTTAAGTTCCTGTTCCCGATTAATGTCAAACACTGTCATCAGGTCCAATAATTCATCTCGACGCCTATTTGCCTTTTTCTGTTCGCGAAGAATGGTCAATTGTTTTTCAATTTCGATATTCCTGATATATTGTTCTTTATTTTTGAGTTCAGTTTGATATTCTTGTTGCAATATTAGCTGTCGCATGCGATCTTGATGGAGTCTTTTTTGCTCCAATGTATGGAATTCTAGTTCCTTGGTAACCGTGTTGCTTTTCTGGACGAAATCAATAATGGCTAATACTAATGCTCGCGGAATAATGTAATTTTCCGAATCATAACTTTGGAGATTCTGGATGGAATTGATAATGCCTGGATTCTGGGGGATTTTTGACAATGTATCGATAGCTTGTCGATGGGAATTTAATTCGGCATCAATTCTGATTAATAAATCCGGATCTGGGGATACATTTCGGATGTTCCGGAAATCCGGAACCACGCGATATTGTCGATTCAGATTCTCAATCTGCTCATCCAAATGTTCCTGAGGAATAATATTTGAGAATTCGCAAATAACGGCAACAATATCAATTCGTGGAACCGGAACCAAAGTATCGATTTGGTTTGTTAATGCCTGGATTTCCTGGACAAGACTAGATAATAATTCGGATTGATTCTGGGGAACTTTATCTAGCGACCCCAAATTCTCGATTTGCTTCACAATGACCGATCTTCTTGTTCGTTCAGTCGCGATTTTAGCTGATAATTGGCTAATGTCACTCCGAACCAGTGTGATCATGTCCTTAAGATGGAGTAGATTAAATATCCTTTCGAAAAGCTGAAGTCGTTCCGCGGGCGTCATGTACAGAATATTTGTATCGCTGACAGTATTGGATATAATGGACAGCAAATCAAATGCTTCACGAGTTCCTATCAATTGTTGGATAATTTTCTGCGTTTCCATTTTTTTACCATATATGTGTCTAGGATTGCCCCCGGGGCTTGGGATTTCAAAAAGCTGAGTTGACCATCCGCCAGCATAGATCTTGCGAATCTGGTAAATCCCGGGTCCGGATTGGAATTCCAGGGATATGAATCCGGATGTTGCCGAATTATTCAATACACTCCCTTTAGTGTATTTCGAGTAAATATTGTCAAACAATGCAAATAAAATAATGTTAATTATGTTTGATTTGCCAATGGCATTTGGCCCAATAATGGTAGAAATTGGATCTAATGCTTCAAAATCTATGCAATTTACAGCTCCGTGATAATTGAAGACATTCTGGAATTCCAAGTTCCGAATCTTCCATTGCGAATTTCCGAGATCGGCATTTCTGGGGCATTTGTCAAGATACAACTTATGCAATTCTCCGGGAATCTCCGGTATTGATCTTGGTTTGCAATTCTGCTTCAAAATTAAATCATTAATCGTCCAATCTTTGAGTCGAGTCTTCATGATTTCGATCGCGGAACTTGTCACGGTATCATCGACGATGCACCGAATAAATAAATTCTTGACTCCATTGGGAATACAGAGATCCCTGGGCTGACTGGGCTGACTGGGCTGACTGGGCTGACTGGGCTGACTGGGCTGACTGGGCT
>Ga0209541_10006209_pt1 | contig 20493 bp, 14 predicted proteins | sample RifCSPlowO2_01_FD_184027 | JGI IMG/M metagenome (GOLD analysis project Ga0209541, IMG submission 184027) | Groundwater microbial communities from Rifle, Colorado - Rifle CSP2_plank lowO2_0.1 (SPAdes) (version 2) | ecosystem: Environmental > Aquatic > Deep subsurface > Groundwater | place... | reverse complement strand
TTTCACTTCCGCCGCCGACAGCGCGCGGTTGTAGATGCGGACGTCGTCGATGAGACCGTCAAAAAACGTAAAATTTGCCGCATTCCTTGAGGTAACACCCATGGAATGTGGATCAGTACCTATCGCTTGCGCGGAAGCATTACTCACTGTTTCTGTAGAGCTGTTAAGGTAGAAAATGATATCACTCGAAGTACGAACAAACCCGATAAATGTCCACTGATTCAGAGGAACAGTCAAAGTACTGGACGTTTGGTTTAAATCGCCATTGAATAGCCAAGACACCTTCTGAGCCGTATCGATGCCAAGACCGGTACTGAAATCACTATCATTAGCTTCGCCATATTGCCATATAGCTTTTATGTTGGAAGGAGTAGTTCTTAAATATACCCACGCGAACCCAGAATGCGGTTGATTCAACGCGGTAATAAAAGAAATAGCGCCAGTTCTCACATAATCATCCACCCCGTCAAAATTGAGCGCCTTCCCCCTTTTGCCATTTCCCCAACCACTTAACGCGGTCGGAGGAAAAGCCATCTGTATCAAAATCCCTGAATTTCCGTTGCCGCTGAAATCCCCCGCTATCGTGCTGGTTGCTTCGTTCATGGGCCAGTAGCCAACGAGGCCCAGATTGTTCGCTGGCCTTGTTAAAACGGCAGCATCTGCCCTGTTGGCCGAAATTCCAAAAAACAAACCACAAATTACAAACAATATCGAAATTCGAAAATATAAACTCAAAACGTGTTTAGAATTTCGTGTTTGGAGCTTAGGGTTTGTTTGTAATTTGGGATTTGTGGCTTGTGGCTTCATACGTTAGTTGCTTTTATTCAGTATTGCAGTAAAAATCTTTCTCAACTCGACCGCTTCGGCTAGTAAACCGTCGCGCTCTTTTTCCATATTGTTATCGCCACCCGTGTCAATAAGTCGAAGCCAGAGACAAGACTCCTTTGTTTCCTTGCGGCATATTTTAATCCGCATAATAAAATCTTTTTTGCTTAGCGCTTCATTGGCTTCTATATAGTTCGCGGCTTGCGAGCCGGAAGATCGTATCAACTGCTTCCCGTATTCAATGTTTGCTATTGATTTTGTTAGTTTCTTAACTAAATCCCTGCACCGTTCCGCAAATACTGCGGTCCGCTCTTCAAGGTCATATTGTTTTGTTTTTAGATTTTCAGTCATTATAATTTGTTTGGAATTTGGAATTTGTGGTTTGGAATTTACTGAAAGCTCCACGTCTCCATCACGCTTCCGATCATGGCGTCGCTTGCGGCGTAGCCAGTGACCTGAAACACGCTGCCATTACCAAGAAACCAAACCTCGCGGGTCCGCCCAAACGACTCCTGACTGCTGAAAAATATCAGTGCGGGAGTCGCCTTGCCCTTTCCAATCACCACATCCATGGGACTCTCAATAGTCATATCAGGAATGTCTTGCTTGATGCGTTCGGCGGTGATAGGCCCCGGCTTGCCCGGACCAGAGTCATAGGGTTCGTCAAAAGGTGAGACAACAATCTGGAAACCGTCCTTTGATCCATCTTTGTTTTGTAGAAGAATTGTCTCCCCGTCTCCGGCGTCAGTCGGTAGCACGGTTAGCCCGTAGCGTTCTGGATAGGTGAATACAAACCCGAACCCGGGGTCGCTGTAGGTTTTTAAGCTGTTATTCGTTTCTCTTGTTTCGTCCGCATTCTTTGCCGTATCCGATTCGCGTGACGATTTCAAATAGAGAACACCAGTAACGGCCAAAGCCAGCGCGATTATTACAGAGAATATTATATATGTTGATCTTTTAGTCATATCATTTAATTTCTATTATTAGTATAACGACAGTTGACCTCATTCGGGCTTCTTCTGGACTTTCCCCTCCGGCGTCACCATAAATCCTTCTTTGGCGATGTATTCAGCAAGCCAGGTGTCTTTTTTCGGTTCGTGTTTATACTGAAGGCCGGGCGCGCTGCCGGATTTTAATTTTTGGATAAAGCTTTGGATCAGGCGGGATGTTTCGTCGCAAAGCGAGATGCCTTTTTTGATATGTTGATATATCAATATATCCAATATCGTATGCAATATAAAGCTGACATTTGACTTCGCCGCATGAGCCCTTGGCGATAAAAAGATAGTTTACAAATTCCAGTTTCGTTCCCCTATCAAACCCTTCGGCGATGTTTGACATGACAGACACCGCGGCTCGGCGAATCTGATCCTGCAGTCCCCTATCCATTTCGAAATTTCGATATTTTGAAATATCGTAGACGAACTTTGTCAGTATCCGCGCTTTCTGCCATGCAATCAAATCCTCAAATTGTTTTATAGTTGCCATAGTTTTCTAGACTTTCAACTCTGAATATTTCAGTTTCCGATTGTTGGCGCGTTATCGGATAGAGGCGCCATGTTAATGATGCGGTCGGTGCGCGGATCATAGAGAATAACTTTTTTTGACTTGGAGTAGATAATCACGGCATCCCCGATTTGGGCATCCTGAAAAAATACTTGACCGCGCAAGGGCTCGGCGCTTTTCACCATCGCGACGGTCGGCGCTTCATCCTGCGGCAGAGCAACGTGGCTTCTCACTCGTTCAATTAATTTTGACACTTCTTCTGCGATGGGCTCTTCTGATGATTTAACCGATATCCATGAGCCCGACGGACTAAAATACCAGAGATAAAAAGTGCTGGCGAGCAGGAGCGCGATCAATACAACAACCCCTAGCATAGATAAAGTTACCGAACGCAGGCGCAGGCCGTCGTTGCCGGATTCACTTTGGCGCGAAATAGGGATAGTAGTCATTTGCATTTATCCCCGCACCTTCCCGTAAGGTATTCCAGGAAGGTGCGGGGATTTATTTGATGCTTGATTGTATGGCGTTCACAACCTTTGACGCAGACGAGAGATTCTCCCAAAACTGCACCTTATCTTTGGGAATGAACATCGCGTCTTCCGGCCCGTGCAGTTCGCCGCCCAGTTTCACCAGATTGAGATTTTGGTTTTGGTCTCCCCCGCCCTGCTGGAGGTTCTCCGCAACGCGAAGATAATACACGTTTGTCAGCAAGAGATAACCGCGATCCAGATTTGTCAGGTGTCCAAAATAAACCTGGTTATTGGTGAGGAAGACGGCTTGCCAGGTCGCCTCTTTTGGCGCCGGAAAATCTCCCCAGCCGATCAGGCCGTAAAACGCCAGCATCCAAATCAAGACCGTGAGCGCCGCCGCGGCGCCGAAGACTGACGATATGATAATCAGAAAAGTGCGCATAGAAAATTATTGCTTGGCAATGGTGATTGGTATAATCGCGCTTGCCGGCTTCCAAGGGCCGCGATCCCCTTGCCCCGCAATCAGAAGGTAGTATGTGCCGCTCTCAAGACTCGGCGGGAGATCGTCAAGCGTGTATGAATACGAACCATTCTCGCAGGGATAGGATTTATTCACAACATAGGATGCCGGATCATGATCATAGTCTGTTTCAGTCCGATAGAGAATAATTGCGTAATACTTGTTTTGGCAGACGCCGGATATGACTAACGTCCCGGACTGTGCGTCCGGCGTGATCTGCGGCACTTCGGTGACGGTCGCGACTTGCTGGCTGGGAGCGGCAGAATTCGGATCATTCTGCCAGGACGGCTTCACTTTTGCGCCAATCCGTGAACCCACAACGCTTAAGATAAACTCCGGCTCCGGCTTTAAGTCCTCAAGAGACAGAGTCGCCACAACAGTCTGGTTGGGTTCTGGGTTTAGCTGATTGGGCGGCGTCTCAACTGGCGGTGTGATGGGAGGAACTTCAGCCGGTGGGGTCCCTTGTGGAGGCAGTTCGTCCACAGGAGGTTGAATGTCTGGAGCTGGTGGAAGCTCTGGAGTCGGCGCGGGCGGTGGGGTAGCAGTCCCTGCCTCTGCAGACGGGTCTGCCGGCGTTGTGCTCGCGCTTGTATCGGGAACCGGTTCAGATGATACCGGCGGCATCGAGCCGGCGACTTCCAGCGTGGTTTCTGTTGTTGTTCCATTTGAAGGATCCGCGGTGCTGATGAGATCAGTCCCCTGAATCGTCGTCTGCGGACTGCCTGTCTCTTGCGTCGGGGTGGTCGCCGCATTTGTCGTGTCTATGACGCCATCAGTTGCCGAAACTGGGATCGCCGTTTCTGGCGTTTGCGCCGCGGGGGCTGTGATGTCTGGCGCCGCAGCGCCCTCAATTTGCGCGAATGCGGCGTGTGTGAGAAGCGCGAGGACAACTATCCCGACTTCAAACCCTGCCGTTACTTGTGTAATGATTTTTCTCATATTTTTTTATTATGAATTAGTTAAGTCTTCTAAAGATTTAATATTATGGAGGTTCAACCTCTATAATGCAACCATCCCGATCTCCAGTTTGACATCATTGTTTGCGCCTTGATACCATGCGGCTATGCGGTCGAAAATAAACTTTAGCGTAATTTCTGGCTTCTTTCTCGACGGCGCTAAGATTATATTCGGCTCGCTTGTGATCGGAGTATTCACGCCCAGCACTGCCACTCCGGCATTTCCTTGGCTCACCTTTATTGCAGGGATACTGATGGCAAGTCTTTTTCTCATCGTCGCCAACGCAACTGCAACGCCCCAAGCAACTAACCCGTCTATCCAATAAACGCTATGACCCTCCTTACTTTTTACATCGCCGCCGGCGTGATATCCCTGATCATTATGATCTGGGTTATTATCAACGAGCGCGGCAAATAACTCCCTATGAGCACTGATATTATTCAAGCTTTGATTGTCTTGGCGCTGGTAGTTGCCAATCTGCTGGCCCTGCGCTATTACCGCCGGCATATTGCCAAGGAGCGCTAACACATGAGCCCGTATGAACAAAACAATTTTTATGACAAAAGCTATCTTGCCACGGTTATTTTTATCGTTGCAATGAGGAGTAAACCCCGTTAGAAGTAAGACGCTTTGAGGCGTCTGCCGATGCCGAAGGCATAGGACTTCTAACGTGGTTGACAATTCTTTCAATTTTCTAGTACACTTGCGCCATATGGTTAAAACACTTCTAAACTTTGTTTCGCTCCCGGAACTTATACTTATCCCAAAACCAAAGACGCTCATTGAGAACCGTTTGATAAAGTTACTCAAAGCGAGGCTCAAAGAGCTTAAAATTATCTGGAATCCAGATACATTCCGCAAAGGACTTTCCAATCCGAAGATGCCAAGCTGGCTATTGGAGAAACTTGGAAATCTTATTGCCGTTGCGGAAGCGTCTGGATGGAGAATTTCAAACGCGCTTGCGTTGGAACTCGACGAAACAGTAGAGGATATTGAATCATTTAATCCTGCGTTTAGAATCGCGCTCAAGAGAGAACGAAAAGATGCGCTCCGCGATATGAGACTCGGGCGCGCTGTTTCCATAGAAAAGATTAAAGAAGAAGTAGGCGTCCGATAACCACTTTCGTGCAGCTTCTTTTCTCGCATGCCGCCCAACAAGACAGAAAATATCTTTCTCCCGATGTAGAGAAACGCATTATAGAGAAGCTCGACCAATACCGCCGCGCGCCAAACCCATTTGCCTTTGCCAAGCGTCTTCACGACGATCCCGAAGGAACTCATCGGTTTCAAATTGGCGACTGGCGCACTAAATTCTTTGTCAAAAAGGACGTCATCGTGATTACCCGCATCCGCCATCGCTCCAACGCCTACCGCTGATAACAATGTCTCATATTTTAGCGCTCCCCGTCCTTCGCCAAGGGCTTCCGCCTTCGCTAAAGCTGCCTCCTTAGCCGAAGCAGCTTCGGCTGCGAAGGCCGAGTCGGCGGACAAGCCTACGGGCGCAGCCCATCCTTCGCCAAGGACTACGGAGGGCGCAGCGATCTCTCGCCCCTCACGGAGCTCCGCCACTTTGCCGACGCGCTTGATGGAGGAAATTTTTTCCCAGGGGACATCACCATTATTTGACAATTCTTTCAATTTTCTAGTACACTTGCGCCATATGGTTAAAAGGAAACTTTCACCCGCCAAACTTTCCGATGCCAAGCTTGTTTCTTGGGAAAAGGTGTCGCCGAAGTCCGTATTTCCGCTTGAAAAAGGATCACGCGCGGGCGTGGTGCTTGACCGCAAGAGCGCGCCGCAGCTTTTTATCTTTGATACATTTGCGTTGCTGGACGTGCTTTCACGGATTGATGAGGCGCTAGTTGACAGACTGTCCCACGAGGAATACCACTCCAAATCCGCGAACCCCTCGGGCTGGCTCATTGATGAATTAGAAAGCCGCCTGCCGGTCAGACAAGAATACGCTGATGCATTGCGCAGAGGCATAGAGGAAGCAAAGCGGAAGGGATTTATTCCGTTTGAGAAAATTGCTGCCGATCTTAAGTTGTAATCTCCCTCATGCCGCAGCGCATTGAATTCACTCCCAAGGGAGATCGTGAATTTCGAAAACTTTCTCTGCCAATTCAGAAGCGCATTAAAGAAAAGCTGGAATGGTACGCCGCACAGGAAAATCCACTCCGTTGGGCTAAGCCGCTCGTTGATCTTCTTCCGCCCGCGACCCACAGATTCCGCATTGGAGGTTGGCGTGTCTCGTTCTACCTTGAACGAGACGCTATTGTTGTTGACGCGGCTGAAATTAAAGGCAGAGCTTACCGCCATTAGCGTCTCTTCTCTCGGAACGCCCCATCTTTCGGATTCAACGGGGCAAGCCCATCCTTCGCTAAAAGCTACGGAGGGCGCAGCCCATCCTTCGCTAAAAGCTACGGAGGGCGCAGCCCATCCTTCGCCAAGGACTACGGAGGGCGCAGCAATCTCCGCGCCGTCTCGTAACTTCGTATCGCTTATTTTTTCATACAACATAGTTTTAATAATTAACGTCTAAATCTCATATAGGGCGACATAGCGGAACGGTATGGTCCGAGCGTTCTCGTCCCGTGATTACCTTTCCCCGAAAAGTCTGGTTCAAAAGTCCCTGATGTATTACCGATAAGAGGCCAATAGCCGACAAGTCCTACGCGCGTAGCGTTGCCGCGATAAAGCATACGGATTTCTGAAGCCGACATCGCGCGGTTGTAGACACGGACATCGTCAATTTTAGATTGAAGAAAATCATCAGGTCCGCTGTCTACAATTGCTCCAATTGTTGACGTATTTAGAGTAAAGACTCCGGACCTGGTGTAGTTAAAGTTGGAAGCGTCTCGTACCCCATCAATATACAAAGCGGCCGTGCCATTGGCGTCAGTCCAGGCAATGTGGTGCCAAGTATCATTAAACACTATTGTTGTGGAATAAACGGCTAAAACCGCTGTGGCAGCATCGTTTCTTATGACGACACGCAATTGATTAGAGCTTGCGCCTGGCCAGCTGGCTAAGCGCAAGTAGGCCGCTCCTGATGTAACCGCTTCGGCGTATGCGCTTTTAATATTCCCGGTCGCCTGTGCAGGAGATTTTATCCAAAACGAAATGGAGTAGCTGGTGCTGTTCTGATAGACTGGTTTGTTAATTTGAACATAGTCATCCACCCCGTCAAAATTGAGCGCCTGGCCGATTTTGCCATAAGATAATCCTGCCAGAACCAATAAAGAGATAAGCAAAAGTTTTTTCATAAGTTTTAGTTCACAGCTCTGGTGAAATTAAAATAAGGTTTGTAATCAAAGAAGAACCCATCGGATAAAGTATCATTGGCGTCCGCTCCATATCTATCAAAGATAACACACAAGTCCCCACCTGCGGTTAAGGTCAAACTAATCGCGGTTGAAGTTGAATTGATAGGATAAGAAGCGTTGCCGACAATATCCAATCTTTTAGCGGCGGTGGAAGAAGCGTTGGATTCAACGGTTACTCCCGCGTATTGGCACGCCACTGGCCCGCCTTGATTTCCGTTAAGCTGGCGCACCGTAGTTGTTGAGTTTACATCCAAAATTAAACGCCCCGATGTCGTAGCTGACCCGCCCCAGACGACAGAGGGACCCGAACTATATGACTTGGGAATATGCACCGAGCAAAAGACGCGAGAAGAAGTGGCATTTAGCATATGAATCGCGGCCTTATTTCCCGCAAAATCATCAAACGCTCCGCCAGGCGCGAATGAAGTTGAATCGGTTTGCGCCACACACCAATCAAACGGAACGGAGTCGGTAATGGTTGCGGTAGCGAGACAGTTTGCCCACGCGCTGTTTTCATAACAGCGAAACTTACCCGAGTTGCTATTATAGTACATCGCGCCGTTCAACCCACTTGACGGGTCTCCTGAACCAGTGCGCGTATCCAGCACGAAAAGCGCGGGATCTCCCGCAACACCCGCCCCGGTTCCAATTTGGAGACGGTTATTTGTCACGTCAAATGTTGCCGTCTGACTGCCGGCGAGACCAATGGTTGTGCTTCCGATAAGATTCGCAAGGTTTGAGACTAAAAGAGCAGAGGTTGAAGCGTTATTCAGCACCGACAGGTATGAGGTCGTAGCTTGAGAGGTTGTTGAATTCACCATGACGAGGTTCGTAATAGTGGAGGTGGCGTTATTTGTGAGGAGGCCTCCGGCGAGGGTGGAAAGAGCCGAGACATAGAGATTGGTTGAGGTGGCGCCGCCGGTGAGATAGAGATTTCCCGCGATGGAGAGCTCACTGGAGGGAGTTGAGGTGCCAATGCCTACAAGTCCTCCGCTGGTTAAGGTTAGACGCGAGATGCTGCTGGTGGCATACGCATCTGATGAAGTGGCAATGTAGAGATTCCCCCCCTGACTTGAGAGAGTCCAGTGCTTGAGGTTGGCACTAGCCAGGTTGTCGGAAAGACCGATGAAGGCCTTGGTAGTGGTGGTAGCGTTATTTGAAACCGTCAACTTCCAGGCGGGAGTCGTTGTCCCGATACCCACGGTGGTGGTTCCCACAGAGCCGGAGCCGGCGGCTTCAGAGTAGACAGTGAGGATGGGGGTGCCGTCAATTTGGGCGGTATAGCTGTTGATAGTTCCAGTGGCATTGGAGGTGACGGCAAGATCAGCCCAGGAAATCATCCCCGCATCCGTATCAAAGGTGGTAGCTCCTAGGGCTAGGTTATCAATGGATGTGAGGCCTGTTGAAAAGTCATGTTCTATGGCTCCATTCTGGACGGAGAATCCTCCAATGATGGAGGTAGTGGCTAGGCCTCCACTGGTGTTTATAGCAATGATGGGAGAGTTTCCGGTGGTCGTGGTGGCTATAGTCCAGGCGTAATCAAGACCGTTCAGAATCGTTGAGGTGGAAGATTTCCCATATGTCACCATCCCTCCATTAATTGTAAGAAGCGAGGTGGAAGCAATGGTTGAGATGTTAAGCGAGGTGGAGGTGGCGTGGGTGGAGACAAAGTTGGTGGTAAAGAGGTTGGTGGAAGTTGAATTGGTTGAGAAGAAGTTAGTGGCAAATAGGTTGGTGGAAGTTGAGTTAGTTGATAGGAAGTTGGTGGCGAAGAGGTTGGTGGAAGTGGCGGAGGTGGAGGTGGAAAGGATCATGGTTAGGTTGGTGATGGTGGAAGTTCCCGCATTGACCAAGATTCCGATGTTGGTGGTTGTGGGGGAGATGGCGTTAGTTATGCCTGCGAGAAACTCCCAGGACTGGCCGAAGCTGGCGCCACCTCCTGACCCACAGTCTGCTGCCGCCACGCCAACAACGCCTTGATTGGTGAGATTCAGACAGCGTGTGGCTGAATTCCCTAGGCCAGAGATGGTGAGAAGGGAGGTGGAAGCGGTGCCATTGACGGAGAGTGTGGCTCCGGGGGCAGTGTTCAGAATGCCAATCCGCGAATTGGTTGTGTCAAATGAAAGAAATGGGACGGCTGTTGTTGAGGTGGCAAAAGAGAAGGCGTTGAGAGCGATAGGAACCGTCGTGGTACTAGATATCGGATAGTTAATCGTCCCGGCATGGATAGTCAGGGTGGAGGCGCTGGAAGTCCCAATATAAGCCGATCCTCCCACCGAGAAGAGAGTGGCAGGAACCGTGGTGGCGATGCCGATAGCTCCTGCTCCGAAGGGAGTGGTGGAGGAGGTGGAGATGGAGAAGATGGGGGTGAGGAGAGTTGAGGTAGCGAATGAGAAGACGTTGGCGCGGTTATTTAAGAGAGTGGAGGTGGCGTAGTTGGCATAGTTCCAGAGGCCGGAGTTGATAGAGACCGCATCAGCTTGGGCGTCTCCAATTTGGATGTTGCCCAGAAAACCGAGGTTGTTGATGACAGTCGTGGACGCGTTGATGGTCAGAAGATCAGTGTTTTGATCTCCTAAGAAGGAATCAGCCGTGGAGCCGAAGCGGACGAGCGAGGTTGAAGCCGAGACGGTGAGATTAGTTAGTGAAAGGCCTGTCCCCTGTCCTTGAGTGAATAGGATGTTCTGGAAAGAGGAGGACGCAGAGGTGGAAGTGGAGGTGATTGTGCCTGTTAAGATATTCCCAATGGTGGAGGTGGAGAGGACAGCAGTTTGGGCGAAGAATGAGGTGGAGGTAGCGGAAGTAGAGGTGGAGAGATTGAATGTCTGGCCTCCGATCCAGGTGTTGGCATTCCCCAGATTCAAGGAGGCGACAACAGCTCCGGTGGTGGGAGAAATTGTGAGGGTGCCATCAGAGTTTGAGACAGATGAGACTGCGCCTTGGCATGCTCCATTAATCGCATAACATCCTCCCAGCATGTTAATGCCGAAGTTGCCGACGAAAGTGGAGGTAGCTGATCCGGCCACGTCTAAAACTCCGGCAGTGGTGGTTGATCTTCCCACGCCTAATCCTCCCGTAAAGTATCCATTGCCGGAGACGGAGAGCTGTTGGAGTGGACTCGATGTTCCAATGCCTATCCTGCCATTTGTATCTATGACGAGGGCGGTGTTTGTAGCTGAAGCGGTAGAGGTGCTGATAAGAAACAGCGGGCGGTTATCCAGAGTTGCGGTTGAGGTGGCAGAGAGGGAGAGCAAAGCTCCGGGCGTGGAGGTGCCGAGGCCGAGGTAGCCGATGTTGTTGAAAACATCGAGAGTTGTTCCTGCAGAATCCCGGATGCGCATGAGGTCAGCAGTTTGGCCAGAGGCAGCGCTAAGAGCGAGGGGTATCGATGCAGATGTTGTCGCAAGCACAGTTAAATTGGCGCCTGATACCGGAGTAGTCCCTACACCCAGGTCATCCCCAACGACTACCTCTGCGCTGATCGAAACTCTTCCCCCAGTCGTCCTCGTATCGATACTAAAAATCGTGTTCTGGCTTCCGGCATCCCCAAACACGGTGAATACACCTGATTGCACGCTATTTTCTGGAGCTATCACGATGCTGCCTGGATAAACTTTAGTGAATCCGTAGTTTAGTGTTGTTGTGCTGCGGACAATAAGACTTCGGTTTAATGAGTTACTGCGAATGTCTACAAGATCAGTAGGCGCAGCAGTGAAAAACCCAACTCTTCCAACACCGCTCTGTGATGTACCGATCGACAATATCGGATCTACTGAAGTAGATGTCGCAATACTCCACGCATTCACCAAGTTATTCGGAATGGTGCTGGTTGAATTCATTCCATAGCTCACTAATCCCCCGTTAATCGTAAGCAAAGAGGTAGAAGCGATAGTCGATATATTAAGCGAGGTGGAAGTGGCATGGGTGGAGACGAAGTTGGTGGTAAAGAGATTGGTTGAAGTTGAATTGGTTGATAGGAAATTGGTGGCGAAGAGATTGGTGGAGGTGGAGTTGGTAGATAGGAAGTTGGTGGTAAATAGGTTGGTAGAGGTGGCTGAAGTGCTGGTGGCGTTGATAGTGAGGAGATTGGTGATGGTGGAAGTTCCCGCATTAACCAAGATTCCGATGTTGGTGGATGTCGGGGAGATGGCATTAGTGATGCCGGAGAGAAACTCCCAGGACTGGCCGAAGGGCGATGAACTGCCGCAACCGCCACCAAAGGTTGAAACCACGCCTTGGTTATTTACCTGCAAACATTGAGTACTGGCATTGCCTAAATTTGAAACAGTGAGTAAAGATGTGGAGGCAGTACCGGTTGCCGTCAAATTCCCGCCGATAAAGGCATTGCCACCAACGGCGAGGGGCACAGTAAATGAAGAGGTCGCAACCCCGAGATACCCGGAGCTGTTGACTAATAATCTGGTGGCTCCCGTTGGCGAGTCAAGAAACTGCAGATAGTTTGCCGTGGTTGAGGTCGCACGCACCGTGAATAGTGCATTGGCCTGTGTGGTTGACGCATTAATTCCAATCGGCCCCTCGGCAAACAATGAGTAATTGGTGCTGGTGCCGATGGTGGGATTTTCAAGATAGAGCGCGAAGGCGCGCCCAACGGCGGCATTTACTGTCGTCGGCGCGCTTCCATATAGAGAGTAGAGATTATTGATGCCGTCGGGAGAACCCGTCACGGTGGATCTCGCAATGGAACGGAGGCCATAAACCGAGTCCAAGGGAGAACTGACGGCGGTTTCGCCTTTGGCATCAATATCAATGCCGAAAACCCCGCCCGTTTGAGAACCGCTGGTGTTGGCAACGCTCTCCGTCACCTTAATTCCCGTATGCGTGACCGCATCCCCGGCGGCCGATTTTGAATGTGTGATCAAGATACCTGTGCGGTTTGACGAAAAGCTGGAAACAGCGCTCTGCGTTAAACTCATACCGGTCGCGGCAGTCGCTGATAAAAGAAGTGAAAATGGATTTGTCGGGTTGGCGAGACCGAAACCAATATTTCCCGTGCCGCGCTGGACAACAAACTGGGTTGTGCCGACCGTCAGCCCGCCGGCAAAGGTTGATGTTGAAATGTTTGTGACAGACAGATTGGTGATGGTCGTAGTGCCGCCGCCGATGGTTCCGAGTCCCGACAGATTCGGCGATCCCGAACCGGTGATGTCGCCCGCCAATGTGAACGCAGGCAATGTTAAGCCGGTTCCTGCGTTCACTGTCCCTTGGATGACGGGAGAATTTAATGTTGCCACCCCCGTAAATGTGGAAGCGCCAGTGACAGATAATGCTCCGCCGATTTGAGCGCCGCCGCTAATCTGAAACGCGCCCGCCGTTGAGGTGGCCACTCCAATACCAAGCCCCCCCAAAACTGTGACACTATTCGTCACCGACAGTCCACCTGCCCCTGCAATAGCGACACCTCCGTTAAAGAGCACTCCGGCTTGGAAGGTGGAGGTGGCATTGACGGTTAGTTGGTCGGCAGAGTCGTTCCCTAAGAAGGCGTTGCCGGTGTTCCCAAAGTTGGTAAATGAGGTGCTGGCGGTGAAGTTGACTGTGTTCCCAAAGGTGGTGATACCCGCGACAGACAGCGCGCCAGTCAGTTGAGTATCACCTTGGACTTGGAGGTTGGTGTCAGTTGAGGTGGCGACTCCAATACCAAGCCCACCCGTGAGATAGACATCTCCTCCCACGCTCAACTTGACGAGGCCCGAGGGAGAGGAGGTGCCAATGCCGACAGCTCCTTGGCCGCTGGCGGTGGTGGAGCCAGTAGAAATAGTGAAGATGGCAAGTGTCCCCGAGGCGTTGGTCGTGGTGGCGAAAGTAAAAGCGTTGGCTAGATCATTGGGAAGGGTGGAGGTGGATTGATTGGTGTAATTCCAGAGGCCAGAGTTGATAGAGACGGCATCTACCACACTGTCTCCAATTTGGATGTTGCCCAGAAAACCGAGGTTGTTGATGACAGTCGTGGACGCATTGATGGTCAGAAGATCAGTGTTTTGATCTCCTAGGAAGGAATCAGCCGTGGAGCCAAAGCGGACAAGCGAGGTGGAAGCCGAGACCGAGAGATTGGAGAGCGACAGGCCTGTCCCCTGTCCTTGGGTGAAGAGGATGTTCTGGAAGGAAGAGGAGGCAGAGGTGGAAGTGGCGGTGATGGTGCCTGTGAGGATATTCCCAATGGTGGAAGTGGAGAGAACTGCCGTTTGGGCGAAGAGGTTGGTTGAAGTGGCGGAGGTGGAGGTGGAGAGATTGAAGGTCTGGCCTCCCGTCCAGGTGTTGGCATTCCCTAGATTCAAGGAAGCGACAACAGCTCCCGTGGTGGGTGAAATCGTAAGGGTGCCATCGCTATTGGAGACAGATGAGACTGCGCCTTGGCATGCTCCATTAATCGCATAGCATCCTCCCAGCATATTGATGCCAAAGTTGCCGACAAAGGTGGAGGTAGCTGATCCGGCCACGTCTAAAACTCCAGCAGTTGTGGTTGACCTTCCCACACCTAATCCTCCCGTGAAGTATCCATTGCCTGAAACGGAGAGGAGTTGAGAGGGAGAGGTGGTTCCTATACCGATTCTGTAGTTGGAGGTGTCAAAGGAGAGAAAGGGTATTCCTGTGGTGGTAGTGGCAAAGGAGAAGGCGTTGAGGGCATTTGAAGGAATGGTGGAAGTTGAAGATTGGCCGTAGGTGACCGTACCTCCATTAATAGTGAGCAGAGAAGTAGAAGCGATAGTTGAGATATTAAGGGAGGTGGAGGTGGCGTGGGTGGAGACGAAGTTGGTGGTAAAGAGATTGGTGGAGGTGGCGGAGGTGGAGGTGGAATAAAGAGATGTGATGCGTGAGATTGTTGAGCTGGCGATAGTAAGAATCCCGACAGCGGTAGAAGTAGGAGACAAGTATATTCCCTCGGCCCCGACGATGTAGTTGAAGTCTGATCCCCCGCCGCTGCCGCCGGTTTGATCTGCTTCACAGTCGAATTGTTTTGTTGAAGACAGCCAGGTGAGTTTACTCGCGACTCCCGTGCAGTTAGCTAGATTCGCGCCCCCAATTGTTCCTGAAATATTAAGATGCGTGGTTGTGGCGTTGGTGGAAGTGCTATATGCCATCGTCAAGTTGGTAATCGTTGATGTCGCATTGTTTAAGAGGATGCCGCCAGAGAGGACGGCAAGTCCCGAGACAGAGAGATTGGTGGAGGAAGCGTTAGTTGAGAGAAAGTTGGTGGCGAAGAGGTTGGTGGTAGTGGCGGAGGTGGAGGTGGAAAGGATCATGGTCAAGTTCGTGATGGTGGAGGAGGCACTGTTAGCGAGAAGTCCTCCGGCAAAGACGGCAAGCTCCGACACATACAAGTTGGTGGTGGTGGCACTAGTGGAGGTGGCAAGTGTGAAGACGGCAGTCAAAGGTATGGTGGCTCCGATAGATGTATTGTTAATCGTTCCGCCACTGATAGTTAAGCCGTCCGCCACATTGGCATCGGTGATGCAGGACGTGCAGGTGAGAGTCAGGCCAGTAGATAAAACAGTCGCACCGGCAACAGACAGTCCACCTGAAAGCGAGAGGGAGGTTCCTTGGAAATTGGTGGCGAAGAGATTTTGGAAGGAAGAGGAAGCGGTAGTGGAAGTGGCGGTGACTGTTCCTGTCAGAAGATTGCCGATGGTGGAGGTGGAGAGAACGGCGGTTTGAGCGAAAAGTGAGGTGGAGGTAGCTTGAGAGGATAGAAAGTTAGTGGTAAATAGATTGGTGGTAGTGGCGGAAGTGGACGTCGCAAGAATCATCGTGAGATTGGTGATGGTGGAAGTTGCGCTGTTTGCAAGGAGGCCTCCGGCGAAAACTGAAAGTCCCGAGGCATAAAGATTTGTGGTTGTCGCCGAGGTGCTGGTGGCATTGACTGTGAGGAGGTTTGTAATAGTGGAGGTGGCGGAGTTGATTAAGATGCCATCGGTGATGGTCAGAGGTGTCAGATATGCTCCTTGATCGGTCCAGTTAGATGAGCCGCCACTGCCGACACAGGTGCCGCTTATCGCAAAACATCCAGTACTCAAATTAACTCCGTTTGCAAAAGTAGATGTTCCGGCGCCTCCGATATTGATGACACCTGATGTTTGAATGACACCGGACGATGTTGTGGCAACCCCAACTCCAAATCCTCCGGTGATATATCCCGAACCGACAACTGATAAAAGTTGCACCGGAGATGATGTGCCGATTCCAATTCGCCCAGAATTTTGCTGCACGACAAATTGGTCAGTTCCAATCGCAAGACCCCCGGTTGAGAGTGATGATGTTGCTGATGCAGACGTCCCGGCAAAACTTGTAAATCCCAGCGAACCTGCGTTTGTTAAATTAAACCCAGCGGCGTCAATATTTGTAGTCCAAGGTGTTTGCGATCCTGATCCGCAGCCCGTGCAAGTTCCGGTTACCGTCAGATTCACAAAGTTTGCCGACTGCGCCGTAACGTTTCCATTCGTGACAACGAGGTTCCCAGAGCTTACCGTTAATCCATCTGTCACTGTTAAAGCCGAGAGCTGGTCAATCCTCTGCGAAAGCGACACCATGTGAATCGAGGAGTCAGCCACTCGCGATGTATTATTTAAATTGCCTTGTACAGAAAATAACTCATCTCCAAACTTTGCGATCTCGGCGCGCATCTTATTCGTTTCCACCTCAATCACTTGCAATAAATCACCGCGCAGGAGCGATGAATCAGCGGGAACATAGATAACACGCTCAATAATATCCCTTGTATTCTTCTCAACTTTTTGAACAATTGTGGTTGTGCTTGTCGCCGCAGGAGCGGCGTTTCCTCCTGCGATAAGAGCAAAATCAAGATTGCCGCCGGGGGCAACAGTTTCGCGCAGTCCCGAACCAAGAAACAACTGCGACAGAAACGGCCGGACGCTGGCAAATATTCCGGAAAATAATTGAGAAGAATTTGAGTAAGAGAAAGCTCCCGCGAGTCTTTTCGCAATATCCATTCTGTTGAGTACTACCCCAAAAGCGGTTTCAACCTGGTCGCCGAGGCTATTTTGTAAAGATGCCAAAAGGTCGTCAACCGCCCCGCCAGAGTCTAAGACCGAAATAGAAGAAAAGACATCAGGCCAAGTGGTATCGGTACTAAACTGCCGCTGATGATCCTGATAAAAGATAGAAACAAAAGCCAATAAAACTATGACACTCGCCCCAATCGCATAGCGGTACAATCTAGGCCTACTAAATAAAGCTTTATCTGATGATACGTATCTTTTTTTGCCTAAAATTGCATTTTTTTCGTATCGTTTTTCATCTACGTTTACTCCAACATTTATATAAGTGTGGGGATGTGCTAAACTTTTTTGACCTTCACCATCATTCAAAAAATAAGCAATGTTCTCCTTTGGCTTTGTTAAAAGAGTCTCTTGAGGTAAGAAATAAGAATGTTTTGCTCCTTTATGATCCGGCAGTTCTTTCTGACTGCTTGTCTTCAGTGATACGACAGCCCTTGGAACGATTTTGACGGCCTTCCTCTTAATTCGCGAATGACTTTGAATATACTGATTAAGATCATCATTTGTAATAAACCAATCCCTGCCAACTTTTGTCGCATGAAGAACTTTCCGATTGATTAAAACACGCAAATAATTCTGGTCGATTCCAGATTGATACGTAGCTTCGCGAAGACTAATCAACTTATTCTCCATCGATGAGTTGATATGTTAACGTATCTTTATAATATCACCTCGTGCATAAAAAATTCACTCTTTACACTGTGGATAAACTTAAAAAAATTGCATACAAAAGATCGTAAACCCCGTTAGAACGGGCGCTTCGCGACCGGTCGATGGGAGCATTGCACTCCCATCAGCTCACTCTCTATACCGCCGACAGGAGTCGGCGGCGTTCTAACGGGGTAAACATAACATCGAAAAAATATTTGAACGTGCCAATCTCACAAACTCTAGGCACATTGGTGCCGGTGATATAACTACCAACCAGCCAAACTACTAAAAGCGCCGACTAAATTTTTTTACAACATCTGAAATATTTTTGATATATTCTATGACTAATATTTAAGACATATTTCAATTAAGTGCGATAGCAGCAGATTGAAATAATCATTTTTCACAAGAGTCTATATCTCTAGCGCGGCCTCATAGGTATTCTTTAACAGGGTTTGTGACGGCTTATCTCTAACGAGGTGAAGAATTAAAAAATCCTCAACTCATTGAGGACCTGGCGATAAAATTCTTTTTGAAGATACGAAACGTAAAATTTTAGCCACAAACGACACGTATCATTTACCCCCCATCAGAACACTGCCAACTCTTGCTGTAGATCAATCTTATTCTCTAATCCGAAAAAAACGCCGTAATTTTTCTTCGTGGAAACCAAGCGAGTGCGCTTCAATATAGGTAATGAGCCCCCCCAGCATAAAAAAACTCTGAATGAACTCAATCTCCTCTCTGCAGGCCATATAGTGGACGAGCACACTGCGCTGGAGCTGGTAGAATCCTAACTGCTTTAGCTTCTTGGAAACAGCATCTCGGGCGCGCTTTTGCGCTTCGGGAATATCAAACATAACGAGCCGCCAAACTCCATCCCAGCGCAGGGATGAATCTAGTCGTAGACGCTCAAAATCATATTGAAGAATACGCCTTTTCCCGGCGGAAGTCAGCTGGACCGTATTTCGTTCACCGGCAGCTCCATACTCAATGAACCTCTGCCGGCGCAAGCGGTTTATTGCCACCCGGATGCTATTCTTCCTTCTTCGGCCTATCCCATATTGCTCCAGGCAAGGCAAAAAAGCAGTACTCATAGTAGTTCCCTTGTAAGACAAGACATTCATCGGGCGCTCGTTTAGCACACGCAAAATTTCCTGTGCTATCTTCCCCTTCTTGAGATGCTCTTCTCTCTCAACAGCAATTTTAGCCATGTGGGCTTATTGATCTTCTATAGAGATATAGTAACCAGTGCTCCAAGTATATGCAAGTATTAGTTCAGTCATCAGCGAAAATGACCTACTGCACTTTTCAGTAAATCCCATTACAACGGCCGTACTCATGCTTCGCTAAAGATTACGCAAGATGAGTAGCCGGAATAGCTATCAAAACCCTTCAGAACAATACCTCATTCCTTTACCCCGTTAGAAACAGAGTTTCTAACGAGACTGCTAACGAGATGAATTGCCTAAGCGCCATTGATCAAAAAATATCTAAGTTAGATGAACTTAGATATTAAATCGCGCCATTAATCCCTCACCAAGCCCATTTTGAAGATACGCTGCCTAAGTCTCCAACAAAAACGATACGTATCATTTACCCTGTTAGAAGTCCGAAGTCCTTGGGTTTCGGCATCTGCCTAAGATAAATTACTTCTAATGGGGTTCACCACGTCGGAGATAAGTCATCTCAAGAAGGTAGTTGCCACCACTGCCAGCTGGCAGAGCTGATCTCTAACAGGACTTATGCCCCCATTCATCCTGAAATGAATTAGAATACTCGGAACATAATGAGTGTCATAAGATGAGTGTGCCCCAGCACTTAGATATAAGAACGTTTAGGTATATCTAGAAAGGAATGAAATGCTGTAAATTATGATTCGCTAGAGTAACAGGAGAACGTATGCTACGCACCCGATTAACTCCCCTCTCAACAAATGCAGCCGCCCAATCTCACAACGCAAAATCTAAATATCGAAGTCATTTTGATATTTGATTTTTGCAGTTTACATTAGTGAACCCCCTACTTGGTGGCGAAGACTGGCGGAGGGATAATGACTGACGGGTGCTGCCGAGGTTGAACCTCCGTAGATTGAGAATAATGATGAGATATGCGGCCCTATTCCCCCACTGCTGTCTTGTATGGGGGAAAGAAAGTCAGGCACAAAGAAAGCTCCCGCGTCTGACGCGGGAGCTTTCTTTCGTGTGATTCAATTGATGTTCTGCGAAGAAAGAAAACTGGCATGGTCTGCTTTGAGAGACAGATCTGCCGGGCTCTTTCCCTAGAGAAGCAGGGGCTGCGTGCTCCTGCAACTACTTTCTATATTATAGATTGCGGGAGACCGCCGCAATAAAGGGGTGCGGATAAGTGCATTTTAGAGCCCCTCCTGCTTAAGTTGTTCAATCAGTTCCTTTAGATGCTTGGGCAACTTGCGAGGAACCTCAACGGTTACCTCCACCAGAAGGTCTCCACGACCATAACCGCGTGACTCCGAGACACCCCTCCCGCGAAGACGCAAGATATCTCCAGACTGCGTCCCTTCGGGAATTTTTAGATCAACTGTCCCGTCAATTGCCTCAAGTGTCATATGCCCGCCTAGAATTGCTTGCGATATTTTTATTGAGACGGCCATGATTAGGTCATCGCCTTGGCGTTTAAATGTTTTATGCGGCAATACACGTAGGCGCACGAAAAGATCTCCGGGCGCGCCAATAGCATCGGCAATTTCCCCCTTGCCGGAGAGGCGCAGTACATCATCCGTCTTTGTTCCTTTGGGAATAATGAGCTCAATTGATTCTTTCTTTAACTCAAGTCCTTTGCCGCCGCAAAAACCGCAAAACTTTTCCGGAATGTCTCCCGCGCCGCGGCAGCGCGGGCAGGTCTCTACGCGCGTCATGGATCCCAAAATTGTTCGCGTGGATTTTTGAATGCTCCCCTTCCCGCCGCATGTCGCGCACTTTACTATGTTCGTTCCAGGTTCTCCACCCGTTCCACTGCAACGCGCGCAACGCACTGTGCGCTTATACTCAATGGTTTCTTTCCCTCCGAGAATACTCTCCTCAAAAGGGATAGTAATATCTATGACAATATCTTTCCCGCGCTTTCTTTTAGTATCGCGATGAGCGCCACTTGCGCCGAAAAGACCTTCAAAAATGTCCCCCAGATCAAACTCCCCGAATCCAGAGTTAAACCCAAAATCTCCGGCT
>Ga0209541_10006207_pt1 | contig 20501 bp, 12 predicted proteins | sample RifCSPlowO2_01_FD_184027 | JGI IMG/M metagenome (GOLD analysis project Ga0209541, IMG submission 184027) | Groundwater microbial communities from Rifle, Colorado - Rifle CSP2_plank lowO2_0.1 (SPAdes) (version 2) | ecosystem: Environmental > Aquatic > Deep subsurface > Groundwater | place... | reverse complement strand
GGCCGACATCGACGTCCAGCTTAAGCGCCGCTACGACCTTATCCCCAACCTGGTGGCCTCGGTCAAAGGCTACATGAGCCACGAGGCCGGCACTCTCGAAAAGGTGACCGCCGCGCGCGCGGCGGCGATGGACGCCGGTGGTGTGGAGGAAAAGGGCAAGGCCGAGAACATGCTCTCCGGCGCGCTGAAGTCACTCTTTGCGGTCGCAGAAAGTTATCCCGACCTCAAGGCCAACACCAACTTTTTGGAGTTGCAGCGCGAGCTCTCCGATACCGAAAACAAAATCCAGGCCGCGCGCCGCTTTTACAACGGCAACGTGCGCGACCTCAACACCGCGGTAGAGTCCTTCCCCGGCAATGTTATCGCCAACTCGTTCCGCTTTGAGCAGCGCGAGTTCTTTGCGCTCGAAGAGTCCGACTCCGCCGCACGGAATCCCGTCGCGGTGAAGTTCTAATGGCCACGCTCTACACGCACCAGGAGGAAAACGTCGCCAAGACCTGGATACTCATGGCCGGGTTCTTGGGCGTCGTTATGGCGCTGGGCTGGGCGATATCGTACTACTTTAACAACCCGGGCATCCTGTTGTTTGCGGTCTTGTTTGCCGCCGGCACCAACGTGTTTGCCTATTGGAATTCCGACAAAGTGGTGGTGGCGATGGCAGGGGCCAAGCCCGCCGACCCCGTGCAGTACCGCGACCTGCATAACATTGTGGAAAATCTGGCCATCACCGCGGGGCTCCCGAAGCCGCGCGTGTATATCATCGACGACCGGGCGCCCAACGCCTTTGCCACCGGCCGCGACAAAGAGCACGCGGTTGTGGCGGTCACGACGGGGCTGTTAAACACAATGGAGCGCACCGAGTTGGAGGGCGTCTTGGCGCACGAGTTGAGCCACATCGGCAACCGCGACATGTTGGTGTCCACCGTTGCCGTGGTGCTGGTGGGGTTTGTAACGCTGGCGTCCGACTTCTTTTTGCGCTCGACCTTCCTCGGCGGGGGAGGGCGCGACCGCGACGGCAAGGGCAACCCCGTGCTGGCCATCATTGCCGTGGCGCTCATTGTGCTTGCGCCCATTATCGCGACCCTCATGCAACTCGCCATATCGCGCAAGCGCGAGTTTTTGGCCGATGCCTCCGGCGCGCTCCTGACCCGCTACCCGGAGGGCCTGGCAAATGCTCTGCGCAAAATAGGCGCGTACTCGGAGCCGATGCGCCGCGCCAACAACGCGACCGCGCACCTCTACATCAGCAACCCCTTCGGCCCGGGAACAAAAACAAGTGCCCTGGCAAAACTCTTCATGACGCACCCGCCGATAGAGGAGCGCATAAAGGCGCTGATTGGTAATCAGTAGTCGTTTGTTGTAAGTTATAAGTTGTTAGTCAAACACGGAGGCGTCGGATAGTGGTTTATTCCACCACCTTGGAAAGGTGGCATACCGCAAGGTATCGAGAGTTCGAATCTCTCCGCCTCCGCCAAGATTATGTAGTATCGGTAGACTCAGCTGCCTCATGGTTGAGCCACCGTTTGGAAAAGTTCGAATCTCCTCGCGGTTGACCCGGAGGAGATTCGAACTTTTAGGCACGAGAAAATGAGTAATAACAGCAAGCGCGTATCTTGATACACTTATGTCATGGGAAACCTTGCACAACTGATACAAGCTTTTTTCAAAGCGCTCCTTGCCGCCCTCCAAAAGACACGCCCCAAAGTTCCAACGCCTCCACAACCGCAACCTGTTCCAGTGGTCGTCCATACCGATCCACCTCCTGCTCCAGTAAACACCATATTTCCTCCAGTTGAGCCTCCACCTCAAAGTTCCGGATTTCTCACCTGTCCCATCCAGGCGAACGATACTAGCGGCAAGCCAGTTACATCTCGCACCGTGCGTATAAGCGGGGTGGTGGACCACTCAGACACGGCAATCGACCCGAATAGTGCAAAACGTTGGGGACTTCACGCCAAGGATTTAAAAGTAAAAACCTTCAACGGAGAGATTGGTGATGGCGAGGCAAGTGCGGAAGCGCCTCTTGGATATACCAAGCAATCTCCTGCACCGTTCTTTGCGAACAGCGAGATCAACTACGTCGGAGCCCATAGCTCAAAGGATAAATACGGTCCAACTTTTTATCTCAACTATGACGGTCATGCAGGCTTTGATTTCTCGTATGCCGCGATGACTCCGATACTCGCTACGGCAGAGGGTATTTTGCATAAAGCATCAAATGCCGAGGATACGATATACGGACAAGGTTGGGATGTCCACCATACGTTTTGCATTAAGCATTCGAACGGATATTCGACGTGGTATCGCCACTGCACCAAGCTCGCGAACAATGTAGAGGCCCAACTTACCACCACTCCTACAAAAACCTGCTCTGTGGCACAAGGGCAAGTCGTGGCGTATGTCGGCAGTTTCGGAGCGGGCGGCGCGGTCCACCTGCACCTTGAGGTGCGCGACCAGCAAGGGAAGATTGTCGATCCATATGGCGACAAACTCTGGAAAGAGTAGAATCGAAGGATGAAGGTCAAAGAACTGTTTCGCGTTGACGACCCCATTCAGGCGACCATCCGTGGCTAAGCCTCTATCATCACAACCCCTTTCGTGATCTTGAGCTTCGACTTGAAGCAACCCATCAGCTCGCGCTTCTCCTCGTTTGTGCCCTCCTTGAGGGTGTACCGCGCATAGGTCTTTTGGTCGACTTCCTCGTGCTGGGCTTTGGGGTTCGCGAAGCCCAGTACTCCGCGCTGGAATTTGTTGAAGCGTTTTAGCTCCTCCTCGAACTTTTGCTGTATGCCGAGCCGGTTGAAGTCGAGCTGGTCCAATAGTTTGACCAACTGCTCGACTAACTCCTCCTCTCGCAGATACTCACTCTTGCAATGCCGGTCTTTTGAGCGGCCACATCCGTAGTAGATATACTTGCTTACCGTGCCGTCCTTGAGCTGTTTGTACTTCTCTTGCGCCGATATCATCGAGTCGCATAGCCCGCAGACCATCAGCTTAGTGAAGGCGAACTCATGGCTTTGCCGCTGTATGTTGTCGCGCTTGAGTTGCTCCTGTACTTTATCGAATAATTCTTTGGTCACGATAGGCTCATGCTTACCCTCGTACCAGTTGCCAGAATTTCTTGGGTACTCAAAAGTACCGTGATAAAAGTGGTTTTGTAACACTCGGTAGATGCTCCCGACCGCTATGTTATGATTGCCCGGGGTCTTGAAGTTCAGGTCGAACCGCAACCAGTGATATATCTTGCGTCCTGACCACTTTTCGTATGCCATTTTCTCAAACATCTGCCGGATGATCGGCGCACGCTCTGTGTCGAGTACCACCTGGCACTTCTTGTCCATGTGTTTTTGGTTTAGGTACCCCAGCGGCGCGACGCCCGGCCATAGCCCCATCTCCACCCGCGTCCGTAGCCCGCGCTTCACATTGATACCCCTATTGTCGTTCTCCAATTTTGCCTGCCCGCCGAGTATCGTCAGCAGGAACTTCTCGTTCGGGTTGTTCCTGAAGCTCTGACTGAATGTGCGAATCTCCTGCAGTGCTCCGGCATCCATGAGGTCCACTACCCGCGCCAAGTCACCCGCATTTCTTGCGATACGATCCGGTGCCCAAGTCAGGAGTCCGTTGTACTTACCGGTGCGCAGCTCCTCCATGATCTCGTTGAAGACCGGCCGCTGGCCGTTCTCTTTGGCTGAGTGCGACTCGCGTTTCATGGCGACAACCTCCAGCCCCTCCCGCTCCGCGAGCTGGAGCATCTCCTTTATCTGCGAGTCGATGGAGAGCACTTGGCGCTCCTCCGACTCTGTCGACTTTCTTGCGTAGAGGCAGTACCTGACCTTCACTGGCTCAGCCTGCGGAGCTTGCCTCCTAATACTCCCCAAACTTGCCCCTATTGCTGTATTTTCCATACAGCTACAAGGGATGACGCAGACCCTCCTAGGAGTCCAGAGCGTCTCAGGTGCCCGGAGTTGGTAGGAAAAACCCTTTATTTAGTGCAGAAAACAGTGTAAACTTGTGGTAAGTCAGTAATTTAGATATGGCCGAGACAAAAAAAGACGAAATAATAACTCTTGCCGAAGCTTGTGGCATTCTCGGCCTACACCCTAATACTTTGCGTAAATGGGACAATAAAGGGTATCTGAAAGCTATTAGGTACGGCACACGGAAGGATCGCCGGTACAGGAAGAGCGACATCTTGAAGTTGCTCAGCCATAAATAATTATGAAAATCACCGACCATCACGCTAAATACTTCGCGTATGAGCTCACTAAGAGGTGTTCTTCGGATAGTCTGGAGAAACTATCGTCCACGCTCTCAAACGCGCAGGTTGATCTTAACCCCCACCAAATAGAAGCGGCGCTTTTTGCATTTCGCTCACCACTCTCAAAGGGCGCGATCCTGGCTGATGAGGTGGGTCTCGGAAAGACGATAGAGGCAGGGCTCGTACTGTCTCAAAAATGGGCAGAGAGAAAGAGAAGTATTCTTTTGATTGTTCCTTCGAGCCTACGAAAGCAATGGAATGATGAGCTTTCAGAGAAGTTCTTTCTTCCCTCAATAATCCTTGAGACAAAGTCTTTCAATCAATACGTAAAAGATGGGAATCTAAATCCGTTCAACCAAGAGGATAAAATCATTATCTGCTCATATCACTTTACCCGGTCTAAATCTCCGTACATTAAGCAGACAAAGTGGGATCTTGCGGTAATTGACGAGGCACACCGCCTACGAAACGTATATAAGACGAGTAACAAGATTGCGCGAGAGATCAAAGATGCGCTGGCGGAAGTACCGAAGATACTACTGACCGCGACCCCCTTGCAGAACTCCCTGCTAGAGCTGTGTGGGTTGGTGAGCATCATCGACGACCACGTATTCGGCGACCTGAAGAGCTTTAAGGCGAACTATGCACGAGTTTCCCGCGAGCAAGACATTTATGAGAACGAAGTGGGCCTTGTCGAGCCTAAGCAGGAGATGTTCGTTGACTTGCGCAATCGCCTAAAGCAGGTATGTATCCGCACGCTTCGCCGGCAGGTATTGGAGTACATAAACTACACTGAGCGAAAGCCTATAACTCAAGACTACGTTCCTACAGAGCAGGAAGTAGAACTCTATGATGGAATGTCCGAGTATCTCCAACGCACCAAGCTCTACGCTTTGCCCTTTAGCCAACGCCAGCTCATGACGTTGATTTTACGAAAGCTTCTAGCCTCTTCCTCCTTTGCTATTGCGAGTACCTTGGGTAAGTTGGTATACAAGCTCGACCAGTCGATAGCGGATACAAAAGCAAAAACAGCACATCGAGATCCTGACACGGCCTCTCTCCTGCAGGACTTTGAAGCTCTTCCAGAAATGTCCGACGAGTGGATTGATGACGAGGAAGGTGGGGACGATGAAGATGAGAAGGAACAAAAAGCACTTACTGAGAAAGACATTGTGCTGATGGAACAGGAAAAGGCTGATCTTGAGCGATTCCGAAACCTTGCACAAGTGATATATACGAACTCCAAAGGAGACGCTCTCCTCACGGCACTCAAAAAAGGTTTTGAAATGACTGCTGAACTCGGTGCTAAAAAGAAGGCCATCATTTTTACTGAATCGACTATCACGCAGCGATACCTTGCAGAGAATCTCCTCGGTAAAAATGGCTACGAAGGTAAGATTGTTTTGTTTAACGGTTCAAATAACGACGACAAATCGAAAGAGATATACAAGAGTTGGCTCGCGCGGAATAAGGATACCGACAAGGTAACCGGCTCAAAGACCGCCGATACCCGCGCAGCCCTTATCGAGTATTTCAGAGATGAGGCAGAAATAATGATTGCTACTGAAGCGGGGGCCGAGGGGGTTAATCTGCAGTTCTGCTCTTTGGTAATTAACTATGACTTACCCTGGAATCCTCAGCGGATCGAACAGCGCATCGGTCGTTGCCACCGCTATGGTCAGAAGCACGATGTTGTCGTGATCAACTTCGTGAATAGGAAAAACGCCGCCGACCAGCGTGTCTACGAACTGCTGGATCAGAAATTTAAGTTGTTTAAGGGTGTCTTTGGTGCAAGCGACGAAGTACTCGGCTCTATCGAGTCCGGTGTTGATTTTGAGAAGCGCATCGCGGGTATTTACCAGACGTGCCGAACTTCCGAAGACATTAATACTGCTTTTGACTCACTCCAGGCAGAAATGGACGAAAGCATCCAAAATAACTTGTCCGATACGCGGCAAAAGCTCTTGGAAAACTTCGATGCGGAGGTGCATGAGAAACTCAAACTCAATAAAAAAGAGAGCCAGGCGTATCTTGATACGTATGAGCGGTGGCTATGGGATGTCACTCGCTACTACCTCGGTGACAACGCTGACTTTGCCGACCACGAATACTCGTTTTCTCTCAAGACCAACCCCTTCCCCAACGAAGATATAGACCCGGGACCATACAAGATCGGGAAGAGTGTGGAAGATGCCCATGTGTACCGCCTTGGGCATTCCCTGGCGCAGCGAATCCTAAACGAGGTGAAGAATAAGCAGTTGCCCGGTGCGGAGATTGTCTTTGACTACTCTAACCATTCATCAATCATATCCGTATTAGAACCACTCGTAGGGAAGAGCGGTATCTTGAAAGTATCAAATTACACCGTCGAAGCTTTTGAGACAGAAGACGCGGTTATAGTATCGGCCATGGATGAAAGCGGAGAGGTCATTAAAGCAGACATTATCAAAAAGCTATTTTCACTTTCCGCTCAGTCTAATACGCCTAAGACACTGACGGCTGAGGAAGTCGCAAAGTTAGAGGAGATAGAGCAGCAAACCATCGCAAGCACCTCAGAGCTGATCATGGAGCGAAATGGTGAGTTCTTTGATGCCGAAGTGGAGAAACTCGATAACTGGTCAGATGATGTAAAGAAGGCGCTCGAGCTCGATTTGAGGAAGCTCGACATCGACATCAAAACAGCAAAAACAAACGCTAAAAAAATTGTTAATCTTGATGATAAGCTCACGGCCCAGCGGGAGATAAAGGATTCCGAGAAAAAGCGTAACGAGATGCGTAAGAAGTTGTACGATGCACAGGATGAGGTGGATATCAGGAAGGAAACTTTGCTGGAGAAGATCGAAGCCCAGCTGAAACAAAGGTCAAAGGTAGAGTCATTATTCACAATTAGTTGGAAAATCATTTAATCCTTTATGAGTAACAAACAAAAACTAGAGCTGACGTGGATCGGGAAAAATAATCCCGAGTATGATATTGCCAACATCGAGCCGCGCATCTTGGAGGAGCGGACTGATTTGTCGTATGGCGACAAAGATACCGAGAACATGATCATCCATGGCGACAACCTACTTGCACTCAAGGCGTTACTGCCAGAATACGAGGGGAAAATAAAATGTATCTATATCGATCCACCCTATAACACCGGTAATGCCTTTGAACACTATGATGACAGTGTGGAACACAGCACCTGGCTTTCCCTTATGAAACCAAGGCTGAAATTATTGCGAGAACTCCTGCATCCAGATCAAGGAAGTATTTGGATTTCAATTGACGACGACGAAACACATTACCTGAAAGTATTATGCGATGAGATATTTGGAAGAAATAATTTTGTTGCGAATGTTATTTGGGAGAAAAAATACTCACCTTCCAATGATGCAAAATGGTTGTCAGATAGCCACGATCACATCTTGGTTTATGCAAATAATAAAAGCGTTTGGCGACCAAATTTATTACCAAGGGGAGAGAAGCAGAATGCTTATTATAAATACGATGATAAGGATGGTCGCGGATTGTGGCGTTCAGATAATGTTTTAGTAAAGACGTTTTCAAAAAGTGGCGTATTTGCGATTATAAATCCCAACACAGGCAAAGAGTATTTCCCGCCTGCAGGGAGTTGCTATCGTTTTAATGCCGAAACGGCAAAAAGATACCTAGAGGAAAACCGATTTTATTTTGGAAAGGACGGTAAGGGTGCTCCCCAATTGAAGCGCTATCTTTCAGAAGTAAAAGATGGAGTGACGGTAAAGACCATTTGGTTTAGAGATGAAGTCGGTGATAATCAAGAAGCAAAAAAGGAAGTCAAGGAGTTTGGAGATACAACTTTTGCTACACCAAAACCAGAAAGATTATTACAGAGAATTTTATTTTTAGGGACCAAGCCAGGAGATCTTGTTCTCGACTCTTTTCTGGGCTCTGGCACAACATGCGCTGTGGCTGAAAAAATGGGACGAAAATATATCGGAGTTGAAATGGGCGAACACGCCTATACGCACTGCAAGGTGCGCCTTGATAAGGTAATTGACGGTACTGATCAAGGTGGTATCAGTAAAGTGGTCGGGTGGAAAGGCGGCGGCGGATACAAGTTTTATGAGCTCGCGCCAAGCTTTGTGGAGATTGATGAATTTGGTAATCCTGTGATCGATAGCTACTACAACGACACTAAACTCATCCGTGCGATGTGCAAACTTACCAACTACACGTTTGCCCCCAAGCGCTCCGACTATTGGAAGCAAGGAAAGGGACAAGGCAATAATAATCTCTACGTAACGACACAGATGCTCTCTGTCGCGATGGTACAGCAGATCGTAAGCCACTTAGGCACAAACGAAACATTGCTTATCTGCCCGAAAAAGTTTGAGCCAGGCTGCCGGGATGTCGACACACGCGTTACGATCAAAAAAATCCCGCTGTCGATCCTGAAGGCGTGCCAATTCGGAAAGAAAGAGTATCTCCTCCCTATTAAGGCGAGTGCGATGGAGGAGGTCGACGAAGAAGAAGGTGATTCTGACGATAACTAATATGAACAAAGAACACGCCCTGCACTACATAACTAATGCAATGAGCTTGCGTACCCCCCAAGAAAAGAGCCTTGTGCTTTTTGCTGAGTATCTAGAGAGCGAAGTTGGTAAAAAGGTATTGGCACGAATGAATAAGCGTGACCGTGGAGACATTAAAGATATCGAGGGGTCGACTAGAGCATACGCTCACACAGTGCCTGACCTGAGTCGTTTTCAAGCCTTTGAGCGCACCTTTCCCGCGTATACCTTTGCGCTTGCGACTGGCGTGGGCAAGACGCGCCTTATGGGCGCTTTTGTGGCGTATCTCTATCTTGTATACGGCGTACAGCATTTCATGATTGTCGCTCCGGGTAATACCATTTATCGCAAGTTAGTAGACGATTTCAGTAAAGCCAATAATCCGAAGTATGTCTTTCGAGGTATAGAAGAGCTCACTACTTCAAACGTAGGAGTGATCACCAAGGAAAACTACGGACAAAGCCAGACCGCAAAACTTTTTGCAAATAGGATTGAAATAAATATTTTTAACATTCAACAATTTGCGCAGAAAGATATAGAAAAGGAAAAGGGCATCACAAAAGGTTCAGAAGTCTTCGGCGTGGAAGACGGCAAACTTTTGTCATATTTTGACTATCTGAAGGAACAGGATGATCTGGTTATTCTCATGGATGAATCGCACCACTATCATGCAGACGCCGCGATGATGTCTCTTGACCGTATTGACCCACTCTTCGGTCTCGAGTTTACTGCCACCCCATACCTAGCACCGACCAGCACGAAGAAGAACGCAGGACTCATTCTTAAAAAGAATATCTTTTATTTGTACAACCTTGGAGATGCTATCCGTGATGGATACGTAAAAGACCCGTGGATAGGAACGGAGGCTGATGTGGACTTTAACCAATGGGACGCTGAGTCTATAGAAACAGATGCCCGCAAGTTACAGCTCGCAGCCTTTTTCCATGAGCGTGCGAAAGTAGCATTGAAAGAGTACGCATTCGAGAATGACAAGCCGGAGGTGAAGCCGGTGATGCTTGTAGTTGCCAAAGATACAGCTCACGCTAGTGCACTACGCACTTTGATAGATAGCGACCAATTTAGAGGAGGCGCTTATAAGAGCAAAGTGATTGAGGTTCATACAAAAACAAAAGGCGATGAAGCCGACGAAACTATCGAGAAATTAATATCACTTGAGCATCCCGACAATATTGTTGAAGTCGTCATTCACGTAAACATGCTCAAGGAGGGCTGGGATGTTGCCAATATCTATACTATTGCACCAATCCGGTCATCAGCTGCACAGATTTTGACCGAACAAACCATCGGGCGAGGGCTCCGCTTACCTTATGGAGAAAAGACGGGAAACAAAAACGTCGACCGTGTCATGATCGTTGCCCACGATAACTACGCAAAAGTTATCGAGGAGGCTCGGCACTCTAAGCTTATCCAGCCGTCAAATATCGAGAGTGTTTCGACTGACGATACAAAAATCATAAAAGAAGTAATCGAGGTACAGTCCGTATTCGTTACGAACATCGAGGAGCAGATTAAAGCCAGTCCCGCTATCATGCAGGAGATTGAAGCACAGGCCATCAAGGCGGTGAGTTCGGTGACTGGAGACGATACGCCAAAAGATGTCGTCGTCCTGACAATACAAAATAAGGTGGACGAAATCATAGAGATCGCCGCAAAGAATGAGGCTCGGAAGATTGGTGCCGGACAAACTGCAGAAGTGGCCTACGAAGAGGGGTCGCTCTTTAATATGCTGAGCGAATCTGCAAAGAAGGATCTCGAGGGTATCGGGCGTATTTCCAAGCAAACTATTGAGATACGTAATATTCCAATTCCGAGGTTAATGCTCACTCCTCACTATGGAGAGCTTGTTATTACCGATTTTGATTTAGATACAATGAAGCTAAGTAGGTATGCGACGGATACGTCAATAAAAGAAGAAGCCCTGCAGGCGAAAGAAAAGAGCGACCTTTTCGGTAATTCTCATGAGGGGCATCGGGAGTCTGAGACAACTCGAGTGTCAAGCTTGGGTGAAGGCAGAGCACAGAGTCCTGAAAGTACCATTCTCTCAGCCCTCGTGGAAGAACCACTCGTTGACTATGATGATAAGAATCAGACGAGTTTGTTACTTAAACTCACCAAGCAAGCAGTAACGCACTACGGATCATTCGTCAGCGACACTAGCGCACTCAAAATGATGGTGGAGAACAACTTCCGGTTAATTGCCAAGGAGATATACGACCAAATTCTTACGCATAAAGAATTAAAATCCGAGAGCTATTTGGAGTCCGGTATCCGCGAAGCTAGACCATATCTGGAGCAGTACAACATTTCCCGAAGCCTTGATGAGAAGCCAGTCACCCTTGAGTCGCAGCTCGACCGCTTTTCAAGAGAGAAGATCTACACAGGATTTAAGAAAGCCTGCCACTCAATGTACAAATTCGATTCTTCCGATGAGGCGCGAATGGCATATCTGCTAGACAAGGAGTCTTCCGTTGAGGATTGGCTCAGACCCGCCCCGAATCAGTTCGAGGGGTTGTATTGGCGCGACGAAGTGGGTAATTCCCAACACCGCTATGAGCCAGACTTCGTGGTCGAGTTTGGGGATGAAATCGTAATGATTGAAGTAAAACCAGGTGTGGAAATTAAAGATATTGACGTACAGGAAAAGAAGAAAACAGCCGACAAATATTGCGAGCTAGTCTCAAAGAATCTCGGGAAATATGGAATCGTAAAGCCGTGGCGGTACATTATTGTCCCGACTGAGAAAATTACAATAAGTTCTACGGTAGCGGTGTTATTAACCCAAAATAGTTAAAAATGCCAGATGACAAAATTAATGAGAAAGATAAATTACTGAACTCAGTAAACACTGAGGATGTATTGTCATTTGCCGAAGATAAACAAAAGAAGATTAGGAACGCTCTCTCAAAAATAGATCCAGAATCACCTGAATTAAGTAAGAGGTTGAGTGAAATATACGAAGGACTGGTACTCACATTTAACAACAAAAGAAACCCCGATCGTATTGGGCAGGCCGGTCATTCCGCAAGAGAGCTGACTTCCATACTGCCACGCTATTTTCAAGGTATTCCAATTCCAGAAACCGATAATCCAACTGAACAAACAAAAAGTAACGAAAACCAACGTGCAATCTTGAAGGATCTTTTAGATAAACATCCCGAACGTAATGCCTTACCTGAATACCTTAAAGAAAACTTTGTACGTGACTGGATTGAGCTACACACGTTTTTTAACGATTGTTCAAAACACGGATACCTAAAAGGAACAAAATCCTCAGATATTAAAGAGAAAGACTTTGAAGCACGAGTATGGAAGTACGAGGATCTCCTGTATCAAATTCTTGTAGAAAGGACTTTTTTCGACGGAATTACTGAAATTGATAAACTACTTACAATTGAAAACCCGACTTCTGATGATATAAGCAATCTTACGAAATGTATTTCTAAGTCCGAACATCGTCGGTATTTTTTTCAAAGATGTGATAACCCTAACTGGCTAGAACACCTTAAGTCTATTAATGCTTTCTCAAACCCTCAGGAGCCCTTACGCGAGGGCGGTTATATTCGCTTTATTGTATGGCCTGAATCTCAATACCTGTTGAGAATAGCTGATAAAAAACCGCAAGAAGTTTTTGATATTATTAAGGGCTTAAACTCTACCAATCAATCTATACTGGATGATTTTGTTGGTGCGGCTATCAAATCTCCGCCAGAAATAGCTGAACAATATGTTGATTTGATTTGTAAAAATAAATGGATACAAAACTCCTATAATCTTCTCCTGCCAGACAAAGTCGCAGACTTGATGGATTTACTTGCAGGAGCCAGTAAAACTAAAACGGCTTTGAAGCTTGCGAGGATTCTCTTTGACACGAAAGTTGATCCCCCCATTAAGACATCTAATAATCCAAACGACCCCTTTTCTATTATTCGCCATGATGCGAAGCCCCATTTTGATGCATGGAGACTCGGCGAGATTGTAAAAAAGAAACTCGCAGGACTGGAGGAGAAGGATCCTGTTGGCTTATTCTCAATTTTTGCTACCACTCTTAGACAGGCCATAGAACTTGAAGGGAGAATCAATCCAGAAGATAGTTTTTATGAGTATTCGCATATCTGGCGTCCAAATTTACTATCTGCTCGACTAAATCGAGAAGATGCAAAGAATATACTTCTTGATGGATTGATAAATTTAATTGAAAAGAATAAGGGTGATGAAACAGTATTAAGAGAATTTGTTGTGATATTGCGCACTCATCCGTGGGCATTGTTTAGACGCATTGAGATACTAATCTACTCAACCAATCCGAACCCTTTTGCGAAGGAAATTGAAGAAATTCTCTCTGAAAAAAAAATTATAATTGCCTATAATCTTCGAAGGGAATATCTTCCACTATTGGGTAAGGAATATTCAAAACTTTCTAAAAATGCAAAAGATATAATCTTAAAAAATATTGAACAAGGTCCAGATTTTAAAAAGAACGACAACCTTACGGATGAGCAATTTACGAGAGTACAGGCTGACTGGAAGGGTTTGTATTTGAAACCAATTAAAGATCAGTTACCTCAAAAGGAGGTAAAAGAATATAGAGAAATTGTAAAGAAGTACGGTGAGTCTGTAGACAACGATGGAGAAATAGTTACATGGGACGGCGGTCAAAGTCCTATTTCATCTGGAGAGTTATCAGTATTGAGCGCAGAAGATACTCTACAGTATTTTGTTGATTACAAAATTCCAGACGATCCATTTGCTCGACATTCATCTGGTGGTTTAGGCATGGTCTTTGCTGGGTTGGTAGCAGAAAATCCTGAGAAATATGTTTTAGTTGCAGAATCATTTTTTGTAAAAAAGATACGACCAATATTTTTTTATCACCTCACACACGGCCTTAAAGATGCTCTACAAAAAGGAAAGAGTTTTGATTGGGTTTCTATCATAAATATTTTCTACAAAATTATTGTAGAAAATACTCGCGTATCAGAACCAGCAAATAATGCTGAGCAGGATTGGAATGCTGTGCAAAGAGCCGTGGCTGATTTTCTCGGCCATGTCCTTGGAAAAGATACGTGTAGCATACCCCTGTCTCTTAAAGAGAAGGTTTGGGCAATAATTCTTAATCTCTCAGAAGATCCTGAGCCAACCCCTGCAGATGAAAACAAGGACGGCGAAGGAGGTCTTGACCCAATGACGCTAGCGATAAACACTACGCGTGGTGAAGCTATGCATGCAGTTGTGAATTATGGCCTTTGGGTTGCACGTAATATTGAAGATAAATCAATCGAAGTAAAAATGCCACCTGAAATGACTGCATTACTCGATAAACATCTTGATACCAAACAAGATCCATCGTTAGCAATTAGGTCTGTCTATGGGTGGAGGTTACCAAACCTATTTTACTTGAATGAACCTTGGCTTAAGATAAATAAGGGAAAAATATTTCCTAAAACTGAGCCGAACTATCTCCTTGCTTCATGGGAGGGCTATCTTGCAAACAACGTCATAAAAGAATTATTCACACTCTTAAAACAAGAGTATTACGATTTTATACCTCATATCGGTACTGTCGAAAAAAAGGGGTATCGTGGTGCTGATATTGAACAAAGATTTCCTCAGCATGTAATGGTTATATATGTTAATGAATTTGAACATGATGATTTCGTAAATTACTTTTTTAGTATTGCACCACCAAAGCCCAGAGCTGAGGCAATTAATTTTGCTGGTCGAGTCATTCTACGCGACCTCAGTGGTTTTAAAAATAAAGATGAAGTCAAGAAACGTCTTTGTGATTTGTGGGATAAGAGAATTTCGCTACCCCAAGAAGAAGTGAGTGAGGAAGAGCTACAAGAATTTGGGTGGTGGTTTAAGGTTAGTCCTTTTGGAAGAAAAGACACCGTGGATAGGATGATAAAAACCCTCGAATTCGTTAAGAGTAAAATTGATGTGCCATACGAAATCGTTGAGGAATTAAAATCTTATGCGATTGAGTTTCCGGTTGAAACAATAAAAATTCTTGATCTATTAGTAAAACCAAAAAGAGAAACGTACGAATATCTCTATAAAAAAGATGAGTACAGAGAAGTAATTAGACTTGTAAAATCAACAGGAAGTGAGGAGGCTAAAAAAGATGCTGATGTTTTGATCAACTATCTTATGTCAGAAGCTGGACTGATCGATGATTTCAGGGATTTGCTTCAATAAACTTATGGCAAAAACAACAATCGTTACTTACCTCACATACTCCGAACTGTTCAATACTTTTGAAAAAAATGGTCTCGTGTTGTTGCTTAGTTCTTTAAAGACTGTGGAAGATTTTGAAACTCAAATCGCATATCTTCTACAAGAAATGAACCCCGTTGAGTTGGTACAATTCACATCTTTTCTCAATATGATATGCCAGACCCGCACTACGGAAATGACCATGGTGAGAGGGGTTACTTTTTTGGAGGAAACTAAAATTGTGCCGAAAGGTACTGGTTTTTCTAATAAAATAGTTTTTCATAGAGAAAATCTCTTAAATCTGATCGGTCAAATTCTAACTAAGAATATACAAGGAACTCAACAGCTGACAGGAGAGGGTCACTCTACAAATCAAAAGAAATATTGCGAAGCTATACTTCTCAATAATGACTTAATTAGTGTAGAAGTTGGTAACTCAGAGGCTTCTTCAAAAGAGACATTCCTTAGGGATCACTTCATCAGGGAATGGCCACATTACTATCTTTCCGATACGGCGAGGCTTGTTTATGGTCATAGATTAGTCCGTTACCGCTATTGTTACGAAACATTACTATCCACACTTGGGAATACGGATAAGGCGACGATGGAGGCGGGTATTTGTGCATTCGAAAAGAAAGCGGGAATTTCTCTGAAAGAATATATGAAGGTTATAAATGGTTTATTTGCATGGTTTTTTGAAATGCCTTTCCAACACGCAAAAAATCCACCTCCTCCTGACCAACCCAAACTTGGTTTTGATTTCATGAATATAAGCTCTTTTTATATTGACGCGAAGTTATTTAAAAAAGATCCTTCTTTTATTAAAGCAATAGATACTCTCTCGAAGGGAGCAGAAGAACTCAGAGTGTCTGCGGTGGAGGAGAGTACAAGGGAGCGAGATCCCATAACGGGATATAACAAAAACATCAGAGTCTTTTTTGACAATCCTATTTTTAAAATAGAAGACGGATACTATTGCGTAATTGATTTGAAGTTTCTTCTTGAAAACGTGTGTGGTGGCTTACTGTGGCGAATCAGAAATGAAGAAAATTTGCAGAACTTTAAATCTGCCTACGGTCGTCTAATGGAAGAGTATTTTAAGTTTCTAATACAAAATATTTTTAAGGATGCAAAAGTTACTTTTGGTGGCACCTCTGGAGCGGACGCTATTGTCGAACGTGGAGATAAAATCTTTGTTATTGAATTTACAACCGAATATTATCGATTATCATCTTTATATAATCCAACCTCACAGGAATTTCTTGATGATGCTTACCGACTTCTTTTTAATACCGGGAAGACAGACCCGCGAGCAAGAGGTAAGAACGACAGGGGTAAGTTAATAAAGCTTAATGGCTATATAAAAAAAGTTCAAAGTGAGGGTAAGACAGTAATTCCCGTTTTAGTCACAGAAAATCTTTTAGGTAATCATGATCTGTTCAATGCCTTCAATAATTTTTATGACAAAGAGATTTCCGATAAAAAACTTACCCATCTACAACAAAATCCTCCTCTATTTCTTTGTCTAGACGACATTGAGACTTTTTGGGGACTCTTTGAACCCGATGGTGCAGTTGAGGGATTTACTGGGTTTACAAAATATTGGATACCTTTAGATAAGGGCCCACAGTTTCATAATGCATCCTCTGGTATATGTAGGTTTGTAGAGAAACAACGTGGTGGAGAGGCAAGAATAAGCAATCATGACTTTGCGGATTTCTTCTCTCCCAAGCAAGTTTTTAAATAAATTATTATGATTATCTTTACTATTTTAGCCGTAATCTTCCTTGCTTTCGGAGTATATACATTTGAAGAAGCTTCAAGAAACAAGCGCACCCTTAATCAACTACTATCTTTAAAAAAAGACGAGTCTGATTTTAAAAAGGCTGTATTGGATTTTAAAACCCTACTCCAAGGGAGTTGGTATATTAGCGATCGCCAGTACCAACTATGGAAAACTAAATATCAGCCTTTAGCTGGGATGCTTAATCCTGTTTTTGATAAAGTCAAAACTCAAGACCCCTTTAAGCAACTTATTTTAGATTTCGCTAGTTACTGGCACGAGGGGCGTAAACTTGTCGATGGATTTAACGAACAATTCGTCAGACAAGAATCACCGGTAATCAAGCAAATATTAAACAAGAAAGAAATACAGAATAATAGCGATCAAGTTAATGCAATCGCTTCTGATGAAGATAATACATTATTGGTAGCAGGCGCTGGTACAGGTAAGACGACAACTATACTAGGAAAGTTAGCGTACCTCGTAGAGCGAGTGGGAGTGAAACCTGAAGAGATTTTACTCCTTTCTTTTACGGGTAGAGCGGTGAACGAACTGAATGAAAGAATAGAGAAGAAATTTAATACCAAGAATATCAAAGCTTTAACCTTTCACAGTTTCGGCCTTTCTATTATTGGAGAAGTGCTTGGACAAAAACCTGATTTAGCGTTTTCAACTGGTTCAGCGAGATCAAAGTTCTTGGACGAGCAGTTCGATGCACTTTTAAAGAATCAATCTTATCTTGATCGCGTTGTTGAGTATTTTGCTTATTATTTTAAGCCCGTGATCCTAGAGCCAGGGTTCAACAGTCTTGATGATTATTATAAGTACGTTAAAACCGAGCAGAATCTGACGTTGAGGAAGGAATATGTAAAAAGTCAGCAGGAGGTGATGATTGCAAACTTTTTGTATATTAACGGCATTAACTATGAGTACGAAGCTCCCTATAAGCACAAAACATCCGACAATAAGTATAGACAGTACAAACCTGATTTTTATCTCCCTGACTATGATATTTACCTCGAACACTTCGGTGTGAATCGCAAGGGTGAAGTCCATTTCAGTCAAAACGAAGCGCAAAATGCGCAACAAACGAGAAAATACCAGGCAGATATGGCTTGGAAAAGGAACTTACATAAGCAACAACAAACAAAGTTGGTAGAGACTTTTAGCTATGAATTCATGGAAAGAAACTGGACAGAGCAACTGACCACCAGGCTCCGTTCTCATAACGTGCGGTTCTCTCAGCGCAATATAGGAGAAATTTTTTCTAGTCTAAAAGCCAATGGAACAGTCAAGCAAATGGTTGAGTTGTTTGCCACTTTTCTGGATCTCACTAAGTCCAATGGGTACACGTTAGAAAATTTGCAAAGTAAAATCGTAGCCCGTAACAATCCGCGGGAGCTGGCTTTCTTTGATGTATTTTCTCCCATTTATCAAACCTACGAAGATTATTTAAAACAAACCAGCGCCATTGATTTTCACGACATGCTGATTAAGGCGGCAAATTTTGTCAACGCAGGACGATACAAAGCAAATTTCAAATATATCATCATTGATGAATTCCAAGACTTCTCGATGAGTAAGTATTTATTGGTTAAGGCGTTGTGTGATCAAAATTTAGAGACAAAGTTGTTTTGTGTAGGCGATGACTGGCAGTCCATATTTCGTTTTACTGGTTCCGATATTTCGCTCATGACAAATTTTGAGGAGTCCTATGGCTTCACAAGAAAGAATCAACTTGTTGTTACTAATCGATTTGGAAGCAACCTCGCTACTGCTTCTAATCAGTTTATTCTCAAAAATCCTCATCAGATAAAAAAGGAAGTTCGATCCGAAAGAAGCACATCCGGGAATGCTGTAGAGGTTCATTACAAGAAAAAAGCCGATGACACTGATTGGGTACTTAAAGAGATTTTGAGTTCGCTGAATGCAAGAGCACACAGTGAGAAAAGAATGTCGACTGTTTTTCTGTTAGGACGCTATAACTACAATAAACCCAAGAACCTTTCAAAGTATCAACACCAGTTTGGTAACTTAGCCATTGATTTTTTAACGATACATACTTCTAAGGGCAGCGAAGCCGACTATGTAATAGTTTTAGACGTTGTTGGAGGGAAATATGGTTTTCCTTCTGAAGTAACTGACGACCCTCTTCTTGAAATAGTTTTAGGTAAGGGAGACTTGTATCCACATGAGGAGGAGAGGCGTCTTATGTATGTTGCCATGACTCGTGCTCGACATAATGTCTTTATGATTACGGACGAAAATAGGCCTTCCGTTTTTATATTGGAGTTGGATAAGTCAAAATCATCCAACACCATGATGATGTGCAAGAGTTGTGGAGGAGAGGTAGTCCAAAAGAGAGGGCCCTACGGTGTCTTTTACAGCTGTATCAATTTTCCCAGATGTAACTACAAAGTAACTACAAAGTAACCCGATGTGTATCCCCGAGGGCACTTGTGATAAAATAATTTGTAGAGTAGCGAGAGTTGGTATTTTCCGGCTTCAGTCGGAAACGGGGGTCGTGAAGTAAGTCCGTCATCCGCCTTTGTGCGGTGGATTGCCCGAAAGGGCGAAGGTAGCGGTGAAAAGCGACAACTGGTTTAAGGATGTACCAAGAGCCCCTTGTGGGAGGCGAACGAAGGGCGAAGCGGGCGACGAAATCCCGCCTATCTTCAAGTACCTGGCTACTCTGACAAAAAGCTCCCCTTTGAGGGAGTTTTTTGTTTCTAAGATACAATGCGCTAATGACTCTCCTATGATTAACGAAAAAATCAACAGCAAAATACTTTCGGTCTGGAAGAAGCATTTTGGCGCGAGCGATAAAGTATACGCGCCCATCTTTTACGACGACTTTAAGACGGGCGGCATTCTCTTCATTGGTATGAACCCATCCTTTAATCCGCGAGGCATCCGCAAGATCATGCGCGGTACTGAATTTGAGAAAATGGATCCGGAGACTTTTTATAACTGGCGCACCGCCGCGCAAGACTCCGCACACGTCGACGACTCCATACGTTTTGGTCGGCTAGTGCATGATGGGTATGCTTTCTTTAAACGTATGCATGAAATTGCGAAGGAATGTAAAACACATTTTCAGCACATTGATCTTTTTGTATACCGGCAGACCAAGCAAAAAGAATTTCTCCGGCTGGTGCGCGACAAGAAAAGAGCCCTTAACGCACTAGGCAGCGACCAGCTCGATATTTTTTTGGAGGCGCTCAAGGAAATATGCCCTGCCGTTATTGTCGTGTCGAACGCGGGCTCGTGCGGCATCATACGGGAATACTTTAAGGATAGGCTCTCGTTTGACGATGAGCGCGGGTTTCATTGGCTCAAACTCGATGGCACACGTGTACCGATATTCTTCTCTTCCATGCTCAGTGGCCAACGAGCGCTCGATACGGGGTCCTATGAGCGTCTGGTCTGGCATATAAAACAGGCAGTGAAGTGACGCTGTTGGCAACCCCCTTCGCAACCCCTCGAATCTAAGCTAAGGTGCTGGACGGTACCCAGAGTCGGGGTATCATGTCCTTGTACAACTGAATAGTTCGAAAGGGCCTAACCCGCAACATACTGTTGCGGCAAGGTCGAAAATCATGAGCCATAGAGAACCCGTCATTCAGGGCATGGCTCATGTTATAGGAGGAAACTCTTATAGGGCCGAAAGGCCTCCTGGTGGCGGGCT
>Ga0209541_10006200_pt1 | contig 20520 bp, 18 predicted proteins | sample RifCSPlowO2_01_FD_184027 | JGI IMG/M metagenome (GOLD analysis project Ga0209541, IMG submission 184027) | Groundwater microbial communities from Rifle, Colorado - Rifle CSP2_plank lowO2_0.1 (SPAdes) (version 2) | ecosystem: Environmental > Aquatic > Deep subsurface > Groundwater | place... | reverse complement strand
CCCGCAAGTTAACTTCAACTGGTCTCCTTTATCTCCCAATGCCAATCAATCAGTTCAATTTACCGACCAGACCACTTTTTATGACAGCGGTGGCGGTTCAAGAAACTGGTCTTGGCTCTTTGGCGATGGCGGTTCTTCTGTCCAGCAAAATCCAACCCACACTTACACAACTCTTAACAACTACAACATCAACCTGACTGTTGAGGATAAAGACGACTATACCTGTTCCAATATCAAGACCATCACAGTCAAAAAGCCGGTGCCTTTCTGGAGAGAGGTATCGCCAAAACAATAGAGAAAGCCGACGAAGTCCGCGAAGCTCTTAGTTGCCGATATTTTTCTTTGCCGAGTTTTCACACTGAGGCAGTCCGATAAGCTCTTGGGAGATAGCGCCGAAACAATAAAGTCCAACAGACCTGCTAAAGATGAGATACATCGGTAACACTTCTGATCTATCTTTTTCATGACTGAACGCGATATCTTAAGGCTTAAACAATTAGGCCTCAAACGATATATTGATAGCATGACTATCCAATATATCCTGCCGGAAGTAACAGTCGTCCCCAGCCTCTCCAAATCAGCCAAGCAAAGACTGAAATGGATGGACTACTATCAGCGGTGTAGCAATGCCGCCAAGACCTGCCGCTACTTTGGCATCTCCCGCAAGACTTTCCACAAATGGTACAAGCTCTACAATCCTCAGAACCTGACCACCCTGGAAGAACAAAGCCGTCGGCCAAAGAAATTAAGGCAGTGGCAAGTGACCAGAGAAGAGGAAGTCAGAGTTAAGGCCTTGAGGAAAAGATATATCCGTTACGGCAAAGAAAAGCTCAAGGTTATCTACCAAAGAGAATACCATCAGCCCATCTCTTCCTGGAAAATCCAAAGGGTCATTGAAAAGCACCAACTTTACTATTCTCCTCAGAAAAACTACCATCAGCAGATCAAAAGAAAAAGAAAACAGCCTAAAAAGAGAATTACCGAGCTCCAGCGGGATAAACGGACGGGCTTCTTAATTGCTTTAGACACCATTGTCATCCATGCTTACGGCCAAAAGAGATACATCTTAACCGGCATTGATACCCATGCCAAGATGGCCTTTGCTAGAATGTATCCCGGCCACGGCTCTTACTATGCGGCTGATTTCTTAAAGCGTCTGCACTACCTCTTGGATGGCAAGATTGAAAACATCCAGACAGATAACGGCTCAGAGTTTGCCAAGTACTTTGAACTGGCCGCTCAGCAGCTTAAGCTTAGCCACCACTTCTCCCGAGTGAGAACACCGAAAGACAATGCCTTTGACGAGAGATTTAACCGCACCCTAGAAGATGAATTTATCTCTCTGGGACATCTAACCTCCGACTGTGCTATATTTAACAAAGAACTGACCGAATGGCTGATTGAATACAACTTCTACCGGCCTCATCAAACCTTAAATTATCTGACCCCCATTAACTTTATTAATCAATACTCAAAAGTGTTACCGATGTACCCTGCCAGTACAAGACCTTGACTTTGCTACTCATTTGTAATATAATTAGTAGTGTAGCTTGAAAACTAAACTCGAAAAAAGGAGAGAAGATTGAAACATTTAAAAGTTTTGATTGTTTTTTTGGTGGCATTTGTTGTTTTGGGTCTAGCTGTGGTGCAGGCTCAAGAGGAAAAAAATGAAACCAGCATGTTTATCAGCTGGTGGCATGGTTCAGGGTGGATAAACCTGAATCTAATCCTCCACAAAGTCGTTGATGATTTTTTTCTTTTTGATTTTCAAGAGGGCCAACTAAGCAACCGATTGGTGTTGGGCGTCCCTCTGGTTGCTAATTTTTGTCAGTTTCCAGTTTGCCCCGAAACATAAGATGATGGAACCGCAGAATGTCTAATTTGGACTCTGCGGTTTTTTTATTTAAATTTTTGTTATATAATAACAAGTGACAATGGATAAACCCTTTGACTTTCACACTTTTGCCAATGGTCTGCGGCTGATTACCGTGCCGATGGAGCACACCAAGACGATTACGGTTTTGGTCATGGTCGGCACCGGTTCGCGTTATGAGACCAAAGAGATAAATGGCATCTCGCATTTTTTGGAGCACATGATGTTTAAAGGCACCGATAAGAGGCCCAATGCTTTGGATATTTCGCTGGAGCTGGATGCCATAGGAGCAGAGTACAATGCCTTTACTTCAAAAGAATATACCGGCTACTATGCCAAAGCCGCTATGGAGCACTTTGATTTTGTTTTGGAAATTATCTCCGATATTTTTCTGAATTCCAAACTGGAGCCGGCGGAAATTGAAAAAGAAAGGGGGGTAGTGGTGCAAGAAATTAATATGAATTCGGATAATCCGATGAGGCAGATAATGGATGTTCATGAAGAACTTCTTTATGGAGACCAGCCTTTGGGCTGGACGATTGCCGGGCCGAAAGAAAATATTTTAAAAATGCCCGTAGAAAAATTTAGAGAATACTTTGATTCTCACTACTTTGCTCAAAACACAGTAGTGGCTATTGCCGGCAATATTTCACCGGAAAAGGCCAGACAGGAAGTTGTTAAATATTTTGACGGAATGAGGCACAGGGAAGTATTGAAACCTTTGCCGGTGACTATTGACCAAAAGGAGCCGGCCCTGAAAATTTTAAATAAACAAACCGACCAAACACATATTTTTATGGGTGTCAGAGGTTATGATGCGTTTGATTCCAGAAAGGAAGTTTTGAAAATTATGTCAGTGATTTTGGGGGGAGGTATGAGCTCACGCCTTTTTACAGAGGTGCGTGAAAAAAGAGGTTTGGCCTATTATGTCGGGGCGGACGCCGACTTTTATATGGATACGGGAGATTTCAGCAGTTTCGCCGGACTTGAGGGCACAAAATTAGAGCCGGCCATCGGAGTGATTCTCGGAGAGTTTAAGAAACTGAAAGAAGAAAAAGTTTCGGAGAAAGAATTGAAAAAAGCCAAAGATTCCGTCAAGGGCAGGATGGCAATTAGTTTTGAATCTTCCGATGATTTAGCTTCTTTCTATGCTTCGCAAGAGTTGTTGCAAAAAGAATTGCTTACTCCTGAAGAAAAGTTTGAAAAATTGAACAAAGTGTCGGCGGACGATATTTTTGAAGTGGCAAACGACATATTCCATACTGATAAGCTGAATCTTGCCATCATCGGGCCTTTCAAAGAAAAAGACCCAGTGATTTACAATTTGTTGAAGTTGTAGTATAATCTTAACTAATGAATTTAGAAGAAAAGCCAAAAACTGTTTTTCACGATATTGAAACCTTTACTATCTTTAAGGTCATTTTGATTTTGCTATTTTTTGTTTTTCTGTATCTTTTGCAGGATATTATCATTATTCTGCTCTTTGCCATCATTATCGCTTCGGGTGTAACGCCTTTTGCTAACTGGTTGGATCAGAAGAAATTTCCCAGATTGCTGGGTGTCTTGCTTCTTTATCTTTCTCTTTTTGTTTTGGCGTTGTTTCTTCTGTCTTTGGTGGTGCCATTTGTTAGCGGGGAAATAAATCAACTGATCAAAGATTTGCCGACTTTTATAGACAAGGTTTCCGTATCTTTGGAAAAAGCACAGCAGGAAAGTTCGTCTCGCTACGTTGATTTTTTCAATGAAATGCTCAATTTACTAGACACTTTTTCCAGCTATCTGCAGGCATCATCCAGTTCAGCCTTTGGTTTTGTGGTCAGTATTTTTGGCGGAATATTTTCTTTCTTGGCGGTTGTGGTTATTTCTTTCTATTTGTCGGTGATGCGGGGTGGGATAGAAAATTTTATCCGTTCTGTCGTACCCAAAGAATATGAGATCTCTGTTTTGAGCGTTTGGAAGAGGTCGGAAATAAAAGTGGGGCGTTGGATTCAGGGACAACTGCTCCTTGCTTTGATCGTCGGACTGGCTGTCTACATTACCCTTTCTCTTCTGGGAATAAAGTTTGCTTTGCTTTTGGGAATTTTGGCCATGATTTTGGAGCTTGTGCCTAATGTCGGTCCGGTTCTGGCGGCGGTGCCGGCGGTTATTTTGGCCTTTGCTCAATCAACAACTCTGGGGCTTTGGGTAATATTGGTTTATTTGATAATTCAACAGCTGGAGAACCATGTGTTGGTGCCGATTGTTCTGGGCAGGACAGTTGGTTTAAATCCGGTCGTAGTTATTTTGGCGTTACTCATAGGCTTTAAACTTGCCGGAATTTTAGGCATGATTTTGTCTGTGCCTTTGGCGGCGATTATAGTGGAGATTCTGGACGAGTTTAGTAAAAACAGGAATCATGTGCATACAGAAGAGGGGGCGGAGCAGAGTCTTTAAAGATTATCAAAGCTTCGCAGGTGCAGTCTTTTCAGTACGTTCGTCTGCTCCAGCGGCAGACTCACTCGCGCTGAAGTTGGGGTTTGCTCGCAGTTACAGAATAATTATACTGCTCGCAACCAAGCAACCCTCAACTTCAGAGCGACTTCAAAGACTGCACCTGCTATGCTTTTTTATTTATGTCGAAACTTTATGTTGTTGGAACTCCAATTGGTAATCTTGAGGATATTTCCCAGAGAGCTATAAGAATTTTGCGGGAAGTTGACTTAGTTGCCGCTGAAGATACCAGAGTTACTAAAAAACTCCTTTTTCATTTTCAAATAGAAAAACCTCTTATCTCCTGCCACCACCACAGCTCTCAAAAGGAAATTGAGAGGCTTTTAGATTTGCTTAAAGCGGGCAAGAATGTTGCTTTGGTGACAGATGCTGGAACGCCCGGTATTTCTGATCCGGGCGGCAAACTGATTGAAGAAGTGTTAGAAACTTCGAATTTGGAGGCGGAGATTGTTCCAATACCGGGACCGAATGCGGCGGTTACCGCATTAAGTATTTCGGGTTTTCCTACTGACAGGTTTTTATTTTTAGGTTTCTCTCCTCACAAAAAAGGCAGAAAGACTTTTTTTCAGGAAGTTGCCGATTCTGAATATACGGTTGTTTTTTACGAATCACCTCACAGAATTATTAAGACTCTCAAAGAAATGTCCGAGCACGAGGATTTAAAAGAACGGCGAATAGTTGTTGCCAGAGAATTAACCAAAAAGTTTGAGACAATTTACCGAGGTACGGCATTAGAAATTTTAGAAAAGTATGAAAAAGAACTTGCCAGAGGAGAATTAACGATTGTCGTTGGTTAAATTTTGAGATAAGCTGTTTAAGAGATTATCAGATTTCTGTGGTTAAGATAACCTCGGTTTGCAATATCGGAAACTAAGAGGTATGTGAATTTTGCTAGCTTACTTTTTATGTCAGAAAAGTTTTATATCACAACCAGTATTGCCTACGTTAATGCTTCACCACATGTGGGGTATGCTTTGGAGTTGTTGCAGGCTGATGCGTTGGCCCGATATAATTTTTTGCTTGGCAAAGAAACCTATTTTTTAACGGGTACTGACGAGCACGGCGCTAAAATTGCCAAAGTCGCTGAAGCTGAAGGTAAAGATAAACAGAAATTTGTAGACGAAGTTGCCGCAAAGTTTCAACTGCTGGCTGATACACTTAATATTTCAAATAACGACTTCATAAGAACTAGTGACCAAAAAAGACACTGGCCGGCAGTCCAAAAAATCTGGAAAAAACTGGAAGAGTCTGGCGATTTATACAGAGCCAAGTATAAAGGTCTTTATTGTGTCGGTCACGAGGCTTTTATGAAGCCTAGTGAATTGAAAGATGGTGAGTGTGTTTTGCATAAACAAAAACCGGAAGTTGTTGAGGAAGAAAACTGGTTTTTCAAGTTGGGCAAATACAAAAAAAGAATAAAGGAAGCTATTGAAAATCAGGAAATGAAAATACTGCCCGAGCACAGACAAAAAGAAGTTTTAAATTTGCTTGATGACGCTGAAGATGTCAGTTTCTCCAGACCTAGCAAAGATTTGCAATGGGGAGTGCCGGTGCCGGGGGATGAAACTTCAACGATGTATGTCTGGTCAGACGCTCTGATCAATTACATTTCCGCTATCGGTTATTTTGACGAAACTGAACAGTTCGAAAAACTTTGGCCAGCCGACGTACATTTAATTGGCAAGGATATTTTGCGTTTTCACGCTATGATTTGGCCGGCGATGCTTTTGTCTGCCGGCTTGCCTTTGCCGAAAGCTATTTATGTTCATGGTTTTATCAATGTGGATGGACAAAAAATGTCTAAGACTATCGGTAATGTGATTGACCCTTTTGCTTTAGTTGAAAAATACGGAGTTGAGCCGGTAAGATATTTTTTGCTTCGCGAAATTCCTTCCGGAGAAGATGGCGACTTTTCTTACAAAAAACTGGAAGAAAGATACCAGTCGGATTTGGCCAATGGTTTGGGCAATTTGGTTCAAAGAGTTTTGACTTTAGTAGAAGGCAATATGCTGGGCGAGTTGAATTACAGAGCCAATTTGGAAGATAAGGGCGTGCTTGAGGCCTTAAAAAAGGCCAGAGAATCTTACGGTGAGAATATTGAGAACTTTAAATTGCACGAAGCGCTTGGAGATGTTTTTAGTCTAGTCAATTTTGCTAATGGCTATGTTAATCAGCATAAGCCTTGGGAACTGGCCGCCCCCGTGCCGAAGTTGCCTTTCGTTGAGACGAAGTCCCAAAAGGGCAAGAGGGACATGCTACCAGAAGGCAAGGTAATATCGGCAGCGGGACGCCCAGACCATTTTTTGGAAGTAATGACTAATCTAACCTTAGCTGTTTTAAACATTTCTTTTTTGATTTATCCATTTATGCCGCAAACCGCGGAAAAAATTCTCAAATCTTTTGGTTGGGGTTTAGAGCGCGGGTTGACTGAATTGGACCATCAAAAATTAGTTATTAAAAAAGGAGAAGTTTTGTTTCCGAGGCTAAACTAAAATGTTGATGCAGTAGAACCTGTCAATATTACTTTTTCCGAACGCTCGTTTTCCCCAGCGAGGAAAACTTCGCTCGTATCAGGATGTGGATTCTGTCCAGCAGACTGTCCAGACCCCGCCATTGAACTTACAGCTTATCCGTCCCTATCGGGACGAATGGGCTGTAAGCTTCAATGGCTATGCAATCCACAACCTGATGCGTCTCCAAAAGTAGTATTGACAGGTTCTACTGGAAACCTTATGTTTTTCGATTCGCATTGTCACCCACAATTTCCTCAATATGATCAGGATCGGGAGGAAATGATAAAAAGAACCCTTGATGAGGGTATTAAAATGATTGCTGTTGGTACTGATTTTGAAATGTCGGCTAAAGCGGTAGGATTGGCAAAAGGGTATGAAGGTATTTGGGCGGCTGTAGGTTTGCATCCCAATGATAACTTGCATGAAGAAGTTGATATTGAAAAATACCGAGAACTGTTGAAAGAAAAAAAGGTCGTAGCAATAGGGGAAATTGGTTTGGACTACTATCGGACAACTGGCGAGGAGCTGATTGCCAAACAAAAAGACAGATTTATAAAATTTTTGGAACTGGCCAGAGAAACCAACAAGCCTATGATTTTGCATTGTCGAGATGCTTATACCGATATGCTGGAGATGCTGGACGCGGCGGCGACTTTGTTCAGCGGTTCAGCAGTCAGAGGAGTGGTACATTCATTTACCTCAAGCTGGGAAACAGCCGAGAAGTTTTTGGAGAGAGGATTTTTGATTGGGCTTAATGGAATTATTACCTTCACTGAACAATACGACGAAGTTATTAAAAATGTTCCTTTGGACAAACTGCTTTTGGAAACCGATGCGCCTTATCTGGCTCCTGTACCGTATCGAGGCAAGAGAAATGAGTCTTTGTATTTAAAATTTATTGCCGAAAAGATTTCTAAAATAAAAGGCGAGACTGTGCAAAAAATAGCCGAACAAACCAAGAAAAATACGGAGGAGCTATTTGGACTGTAAAAAAAGACCACCATAGCGCGTTGCTCTGCGCTGTGGTGGCCGTCTGCTGTGGTTTTGGGGCTACTTTTTGGGGGTGACCATAGGAATGAATTCCCGCTTGGTCTTGAGGTTGAAATTAAATCCCCAGATTACATACTCGTAGGCTGGGTATTCAATACCCTCAATAACCCTTTTAGCCACCTTGATTCTTTCTTCATGACCGTGCCCGGTTTGAGATTTGGGTTTTCAAAGACCAGGGGTCCTCTGGCATCTTCCAGAGGAACCACTATGGAAACCCTTGGTAAGTTACGGTCGGCGAAGTCAAAGGTTCGGCCGGCGCCCACCCCTTTGATATCTGACAAATAGGTGTAAGCGAGGGCGTAACTTTTGCCCTCCTCAAACCCGTCGCCGTTGTTCATAATCGCCAAGGCGAGTCCGATCCCCATTGCCAGGGTTACTATCCCGGCAATGGTTATTGTCAAAATCTTATCTTTCTTATCTATATCCATCCAATCTCCTTGCATCTCCCTTGATTGTTTTTGAGGTACTTCAACACTGTTAATTATATCACACTTTTTGCTATAAATCAAGACTTTAAAAACCTTTGAAAAATGGGCATAATTAGAAACATATTTTTATGAACTATAACCCGCAGAAAATAGAGAAAAAGTGGCAGAAAGTCTGGACGAAATCTTTTGCTACCAAGGACCTTGTTAAAGGCAAGGAAAATTTTATGCTGCTGACCGAATTTCCATATCCTTCGGGCAATCTTCATATCGGACACTGGTATGCCTTTGCCGTGCCGGATATTTTATCGCGCTATCTGCGGATGCGGGGCAAAAATGTTTTATATCCAATCGGCTTTGACGCTTTCGGTCTGCCGGCGGAAAATGCGGCCATAAAAAACAAAGTCAATCCTAAAAAATGGACGGAGCAAAATATCGCTTACATGACCAAACAGCTCCAGTCTATGGGTGCGACTTTTGACTGGTCAAGAAAAGTTTCAACCATAGACCCGGAATATTACAAATGGACTCAATGGTTTTTTATCCAACTTTTTAAAAAAGGTTTGGCCTACAGAGCAAAGACACTGGTAAACTGGTGCCCCAAGGACAAGACGGTTTTGGCCAATGAGCAGGTCATTGACGGGAAGTGCGACCGATGCGGTACGGAAGTCGTTCAAAAGGAACTAGCACAATGGATGTTTAAAATTACAGACTATGCTGATAGGCTTGTTGGTGACCTGGAAAAGTTGAACTGGCCGGAAGTTACCAAAACAGCGCAAAAAAATTGGGTGGGTAGGTCAAGAGGAGCTGAAATTAAATTTTTGATCCCCAACTCTAAGGAAACCATAAAAGTTTTTACTACCAGAGCTGACACTTTATTCGGCGCTACTTATCTGGTGCTTGCGCCGGAACACTCATTGGTAACGAAGCTGACTACTGATGAAAATCTGGACAAAGTAAGCAAGTATCTTCAGGAAGCAAGAAAAAAAACAGAGCTTGAGAGGACTCATTTGGAAAAAGAAAAAACCGGGGTTTTTACCGGCGGTTATGTTATAAATCCAATCAACAAGGGAAAAATTCCAGTTTGGGTAGCCGATTATGTTATTGGCCAGTATGGTACGGGAGCAGTTATGGCGGTGCCGTCTCATGATGAAAGAGATTTTAGTTTTGCTGGGAAATATGGTCTGCCTATTAATATTGTTGTCAGACCCGCTGAAGAGTGGGATTTTAACAAAGCTGCCTATGTCGGTGAGGGTATTTTGACAAATTCGGGTAAATTCTCGGGTTTTAAATCTGAAGATGCCAGGGAAGAAATAGTTGAGAGTTTGTCAGTAGAAAGAATGGCGGAGCGCAAAACTAATTACAAACTTCACGACTGGGTAATCTCCCGCCAGAGATATTGGGGTGCGCCGATACCGATGATTAATTGCGACAAGTGTAGTTACCAACCGGTTCCGGAAAAGGAATTGCCGGTCAAATTGCCGGACTTAGAAGATTTTAAGCCGACAGCAGATGGGCGTTCGCCTTTGGCTAAAGTTAAAGAGTGGGTAAAAACAAAATGTCCCAAGTGTGGCAAGGAGGCTGAAAGAGAGACTGACACCATGGATACTTTTGTTGACTCTTCCTGGTACTTTTTGCGTTACGCTGATCCGAAAAATAAAAAAAGTTTTGCCGACGCTAAAAGGATAAAACAATGGCTGCCGGTCAAAACTTATATCGGCGGAGCGGAACATAATACTATGCATCTCCTCTACTCGCGTTTTTTTACAAAAGCGCTTTTTGACTTAAACTTTATTGATTTTGAGGAGCCGTTTCTGGTAAGACATAATCACGGCGTGATTCTGGGTCCGGACAGCCAGAAAATGTCTAAATCAAGAGGCAATGTAATTGATCCGGATGACTTGGTGAAAAGGTATGGCGCGGACACGGTTCGTATGTATCTGGCGTTTATGGGACCTTATGAGCAGGGTGGACCTTGGAGTCCCGGCAGTATTAGTGGTGTTTCCCGCTTTTTAAATAGGGTGTGGAAAATTTTTAACGAAAACGGGGCAACTAGCGACAGTGACGAGTTTAAGATAGTGTTAAATCAAGCCGTGAAAAAAATAGGGGAAGATATCAAGAACCTACACTTCAACACAGGTGTCAGCGAGTTGATGAAGCTTCTCAATGAAATGGAAAAGCAGGGAGGCTTGTCGGCCAATTCTCGCAAATTGTTTGTCAAATTGCTTGCACCTTTCGCGCCTCATATTTCCGAAGAAATTTGGCGCACCTTGCTTAAACAGAAAAAGTCAGTTCACTTGGAAAAGTGGCCTGAGTATGATGAAGAATTTTTGAAAGAAGAGTCATTTGATTTGATAGTTCAGATCAACGGCAAAGTAAGAGGAGTTTTGAAAGTTACCAGGGGAACAAAAGAATCTGAGGCGAAGGATTTAGCTGTTTCGTTTGAAAAAATCAAACCTTATCTGGTTGGTAAGGTTATAAAAAAAATCATTTTCGTTCCCGACCGCTTAATAAATATTGTTATCTAATGACAAAAAATATTGTTACAATCGGCGGGGGAACCGGAACTTTTGTTGTTCTTTCGGCTTTAAAAAACTTTGACTTCAATTTAAGTGCGATTGTTTCAATGTGTGACGACGGAGGTTCTACCGGTAAATTGCGGGATGACTATGGGGTTTTACCTCCGGGCGATATCCGACGCTCATTGGTTGCTCTTTCTTCGGCCACTAAATCTTTAAGAAAACTCTTTGATTACAGGTTTAAGGGCGGAGAGCTGGATGGTCATAGTCTTGGCAATTTGTTTTTAACTGCTTTGGAGAAAACCGAAGGCACGTTTCATCAAGCAGTTGCCACCGCCTCAGAGGTTTTAAATGTTAAGGGGCGGGTAATTCCGGTAACTTTGAACAATGTCCGTCTTCAAGCGGAGCTTGAGAACGGTGAGATTATAAGCGGAGAGACAAACATAGATATACCCAAACACAATCCTGAACTAAAGATAGCCAAAGTTTTTTTGCGTCCCGAAGCCCGGGCTAATCCGGAGGCTCTTAGGGCAATAAAAAAGGCCGATTTGATAATTATCGGTCCTGGCGATCTATACACCAGCATCATACCGAACTTTTTGGTTGGCAGTATTGCCAAAGCGGTGCGTTTCTCAAAAGCAAGAAAAATATTTGTTTGTAACCTGATGACTAAACATGGCGAGACCAACAGTTTTTCTGTTGTTGATTTTGTTTCCGCAATTGACCATCACTTGGGCAGGAATGTTTTAAATTATGTTTTGATTAACTCCAAAAGACCGGGTAGTATCAGGTTAAAGAGATATGCTGAAGAAAAAGCACAGTTAGTTGCCCTACCCAGAGACTATAAAAATCAGCTGGACAAAACCGAAGTTTTGAAAGCAAACCTACTGACCAAAAGCGGTTTAATCAGACATGATCCAAAGAAGTTGGCGAATCAGATTTTAAATTTGTTGTAAACGAGGCTTTGTATCTGCTGCTTTTTTACGAACGCTCGTTTTCCCCAGCGAGGAAAACTTCGCTCGTATCAGGATGTGGATTCTGTCCAGCTTAAGAAAGCTGTCCAGACCACGCCATTGAACTTACAGCTTATCCGTCCCTTTCGGGACGAATGGGCTGTAAGCTTCAATGGCTATGCAATCCACAACCTGATGCGTCTTCAAAAACCAGCAGATACTACGCCCAAGACCTTATGCAAGTCGTTAAAGTGGATTTAAATAAAAATTACGATGATGTAATTTTGGAAGCCTGCCATATTTTAAGGATGGGTGGAGTTGTGATTTATCCGACAGATACGATTTATGGACTTGGTGCGAATGCTTGTGACAGTTTGGCTGTTGACCAGATTTTTAAGATTAAAAAGAGGCTCTACTCAAAGCCTTTGCCGGTTATTGCCAGAAACATGCAATGGGTTGAAGCTTTAGCCTACCTTGATTCCCGAACCAAAAAAATGCTTGAATCGGTGTGGCCGGGAGCGGTTACGGCTGTTCTTCAGAACAGAAATCATCTATCTTCTTTGGTAACGGCCGGTGCTTCCTCCGTCGGTATTCGTATTCCGGACTTTGTTTTTACCGATAGTCTTTTGAGGAAATTTGGCTATCCTTTGACTGCCACTTCCGCTAATATATCGGGAGAGGAGCCGACCAACGACATTAACAAAATCATAGACAGATTTAGTCAAGCTGATTATCGGCCAAACTTGATAATTGATGCCGGTATCTTGCCTAAATCTAAGCCCTCAACTGTGATTGACCTAACATCACCGGATCCGAAAGTTCTAAGAATCGGGCCATCCAGACCAGACCAGCTGATTAAACTTTTAAGCCTTGGAAATGATAAAAAAACTCATACAAAAAGAAGTCAGGCGTCAAAATAAAGTCATAAACCTTATCCCTTCGGAAAACTATGTTTCCAAAGATGTTTTGGCGGCTTTGGGATCGCCGTTGACTAATAAATACGCTGAAGGACAGCCAAATAAAAGATACTATTTTGGCAACAGTTTTGTTGACGAGATAGAAAACAAAACCAAAGAACTGGTCTATCGCGCTTTTAAAATTAATCCGAAAAGCTATGGCGTTAATGTTCAGCCTTATTCGGGGAGCATTGCAAATATGGCGGTCTATTTAGCCAGTGTTAAAGTCGGTGACCGCATCTTGGCAATGTCTTTGGAGCATGGCGGACATCTCACGCACGGGCACCATGTAAGCTGGACGGGAAAACTTTTTAAATTTGAACATTATGGAGTAGGTCATGACGGTTGGCTGGACTATGGCGAGATAGAAAAAATTGCCAAAGAATTTAAACCGTCTTTGATTGTTTGCGGAGCTACCGCTTATCCTCGCCAACTGGATTTTAAAAAATTTAAAGATATCGCCGATGGTGTTGGTGCGTTGTTGATGGCTGATATTTCTCATATTGCCGGTTTGGTTGTCGGTGGAGCGCATCCCTCGCCTTTCCCTTATGCTGATATTGTTACCACGACAACACAGAAAACCTTGCGTGGACCAAGAGGGGCGATAGTTGTGTCTAAGAAAGAACTGTCCGAAGCAATAGACAAAGCGGTTTTCCCGGGACTGCAGGGCGGGCCTCAAATACATACAATCGCGGCCATGGGAGTTGCTTTGGGAGAGGCGCTCAAACCGAGTTTTAAAAAATATGCCAAGCAAGTTGTTGATAATGCCAAAAAACTTTCTGAAGAGCTTGGACGTTTGGGTTTTAAAATAATTTCTGGCGGTACAGATAACCATTTGCTTTTGGTGGATGTAACACTTTTGGGTTTGACTGGTAGTGAAGCCGGCAGTAAGTTAGAAAAAGCGGGGATTATTGTAAATAAAAACATGATTCCTTTTGATACTCGCAAACCTTGGGATCCTTCGGGTATTCGTCTCGGCACGCCAGCGGTGACGACACAAGGAATGAAGGAGGGGGATATGACTAAGATTGCAAGGAGAATCAAAGAAGTTCTTGGTCCAAGATAAAAATCAGAAGAGTATCTCTTTTTTGCGTCGGACTGTCGCCGCCAACTGCAAAAGAGACACTCTTCTGATTTTTATAACAAAACATGACAACTGTTGACGGGAAAAAAATTGCAGACGGAATTTTAAATAAATTGGCTGAAAGAGTCAGTAAGTTGCCGAAACCCTTAAAGATGGCGGCGGTTTTGATTGGCGACGACCCAAAGAGCAAAAAATTTTTAGAATTGAAAAAGAAGGCTGCGGGGAGTGTTGGCATAGATTTTAATATATATGAATTCTCTGCAGATATGAAAACCAGAGACTTGGTTTTTGAAGTTGAAAAAATTGCCCGGAATCCTGATTGCGAAGGTGTTTTGGTTGAATTGCCTATCCCGGAAAAAATTGATTCTGTGGCGGTTTTGAACGCCGTTCCTTTGAAAAAAGACGTGGATATTTTATCTTTTGAGGCACAGGAAAAATTCTATTCAGGCGATTTTTCAATTTTGCCGCCGGCTGTTGAGGCGGTGAAAAGCATCTTTGAATATTATAAAATTGAAGTCAAAAACAAAAAAGCGGTTGTCTTTGGACAGGGTGTTTTAGTTGGCAAACCGATTTCTTTTTGGTTGGAAAAACTGGGGAGTACAGTAGCGGTGATTGACGAGTTTACCAAGAATCCGGAAAATTATTCCAGAGAAGCTGACATTTTAATTTCCGGTGTCGGTAAAATAGGGTTGATTAAAGAAGGTATGGTCAAAGAAGGTGTTGTTGTTGTGGACTTTGGTCCCGATGTTGATTTTGAGTCTATCGGCAAAAAATCTTCACTCATTACTCCTCCTATTGGCGGTGTCGGGCCCATAGTTATTGCCGCTGTTTTAAAAAATCTTTTGAACATTGCTTTGTTAAAATAAAAGCCCGCCTTTTGCTTGGCGGGTCAGTTGATCTTTTAATTTTGAGGGCAAGGAGTTTTTGACTTACGAGAAAGTGTCGGCCTTTTAACGTTAGCGGAATCTTTTTTCATTTTTTCTTTTTCTTTTTCAATCAAATCTCTGACCTTAGCTCTGACTTTTTGGAAGTCGCTGGAATCAATCGTTAACTCTTCTACATTTTTTAGGTTAAGACTTTTTAGGTAAACAGACTGTTTGGCCAGATTCATTACTCTTTCAGAAAAGGCAGGGTGTGTGGCGAAGAACGACGTGCTTTGGGCATAGCCGAATTTGGTTGCCATTTTGTCAAAGAAGTTTACAAAACCGTCGGGGTCATAACCAGAGGTATAAGCGTATTGAACGCCCAGAGTATCGGCCTCTAGTTCAAAATCCCTAGACACACCTAGCAGTTCAAGAGAAAAAACGAAGCCAAGGGCTTGCAGACCATAATAAAGAGCATAAGCCGCGGCGCCGTATCCACCAGTGAAAATTATCATGGCAAGGTAGCCCAGGTTTAGGAGCAAGCTTCTCATTCCGGCCTTGCTCATAATTCTGTGACTATGTCTTGCGGCAATGTGGGCTAATTCGTGAGAAACAACTCCGACAAGTTCGCTTTCATTTTCGGAATAGGCGATTAATCCGGTTTCTACAGCAAGGATTCCCCCAGGTAGAGCAAAAGCGTTTATTTCCGGTTCTCCGACGAATGGCTCTCTGGTCATTTGCTTGTTAATGACAAAAAGCTTGAGCGGAACTTTCACGTCAGTTTCAATATTTTTAAGCAGTTTCTCAAAATATTCAATAACTTCCGAGTCTTTAACGATTTCATCTTCCCTAATGTCACCGTTTTTTATGGCTTCTTCCCAGGCTTGTTTGCCGATATCTATGTCCTTGCTCTGGTCATTAAAGACCCCGCCTCTCGCACCAATGTCTTTAACGTCAGAAAATTTTTCTTTTTTTATTTCTCCGCTTTGGATTGCGCTTAGAGTTTTCTGTTTTTCAACCGGCCAGTTAACCAACAAGTGGAGTTTGGCCAAGATGTTATCGTAGTAAACACTTTTTTGAAATTCCCGAAGAGCCAAAGTTCCATGGTCACCGTCTTCACCGATAACCTTTTCTATGTCAGCCAGCTCGCAGTGTATGTCTTTACGTCTTTGCTCTATTTCTGGTGAGTCTTTCTTTTTGTTTAGAGCACTCAGTTCTTTTTGAAGGGTCTTCTTCTTTTTCTTTAAATCTTTTCTTTGTTTCTTAAAGTTTTCAAACTCAGCTTTTTTAGCGGCTGCAACTTCTTTTTCTGCTGACAGTAAATCCATGTTACTGCTAGCCTCCTGATAGTGGTTAATGATGTCTACATACGGAGTTTTGCTTATTCTTTCTTGAACTGTTTGGGTTTGGGCCACGACCAAATCGCTGAATGTTACAGATGCCAGGAAGATGCTTAGAGTAAGAATGGTTAAAGTTTTTCTTAACAAGGAGTTTCCCCATTTTTAAAGGTTCAATTTGGCTGTCTGTGATTCTACGCTTTTACCCACAAACTGACAAGAGCAAAATAAAAAACGAGAAATTCTCGTTTTAGTCTTTGGGGGAGTAATAGCCCTTGCGATGGCGGGCGGTAAGTTTTTGCATCTTGCCTTTTGGGTCAGGCAGCATTTTTTTTACTTTTATCTCAATTTTTCTGAATTTGCCGTCTCTTTTAGTGTTGCCGGAAATATAGCCTAAGCTATATTGATTTCGTAAGTCGTCGGATATGTTCTGAAAAATTGACTTAAATTCTCCGGCAAATTTGGGTAGAAAAACTTCACCGCCGGTCAGCTCGGCGAAAGACCGTAGCCGGTTATCGGACATAGAAAGCTCCATTCTCTCCAACGAATCCATGTATTGGTCTTGCAGTGTTCTTATCTGTTGGCCGATGCTTACGGCATAAATTGACACTCCAGAATTTTGAGCTTCTTTTAAAACCTTGTCGTACTGGTTTTGACTGAAAGTATCCAGGCCGGTAGATATAAGTATGAGAGAAACTTTATCAGTCAAACTTTCACGATTTTCACTTACCAAGTCTAATACCGTTTTTATGGCATCTACCAAACAACTTTCGCTCCAAGCCGGTTGGCTGTTCAAAATGTTGCTTAGGGTGGACTCAAGTTCCCTTTTGTTTTGGGTGAAGTCTTGAAAGATTCCATTTTCTTTGTCTTGGTTTCCAGCATAAACCTTGCGATCGTACATTAAGATAGATGTCCAGTCTTCATCTTTCAGGCTTTTCAAAAATTCTATCGGTCCGTGCCAAACCTCGTTTTGGGAATAGAGGCTCATAAGGTAAGACTGTTTGGAGTAGTCAATCAGTAGAATGGTTGTGATTGGTCCCTCAACCGTAGAAAAGTTGGTGATATTTTGTTTAACCCCATCCTCGTAAACCTCAAAATCTTCAGCCTCTAAGCCGGTAATCAAATCGCCGCTTTTGTTTGTAACCCTAAGATTAACATTTACCACCTCAACCCTGCTTTTAAATTCGGACTTGTCTTTTTGAGCCCAAATTGGTTTAGCAAAAAATGCCAGTAGTAAAAAACAAAGGCAATATTTAAACTTCATTTATCTCACCTTGTTTTTAAGGTTCACAATCTAGAGAGATGGTCGCATAGAGTAGTTGTCTGTGTCAATTCCCTACGTGGTGCAGTATTCTTGAATTAGTCCGAACTGGCAAAGAGTTTGTAGATTTATTTGCGAAGTTCGTTAGATATAAATTTAGACATAAATTAGTTTTTGGTTGGAAACTTGACTTAAAAACTTTCTTGCTTTTTCTTCTTTCCTCTTCAAGCTAGGCAGATTCTTCTTGTAGTAAATTTGGGTAAAAAGTTTTAGTGACTCATATTTTGCAAATTTTATTTCCCAGATGCCAGCACTATTACCAGTGGGTTTTTTATGCAACAGCACCCCCTGGACTCCAAGATGTTTTTTAATCATTTTGTGCAACCATTTTATATGTTTTTCACTTGCAGATATGAATTTTGTATAGATTCTAGTATTTAAATATCTTTTACCTTTATAAATGTTATAGTTATCTTGGTAAGTGAAAATACTCCCGTCGCCATCTAGATGTCCTCTCAAAAAGTCTATGAAAAATTTGTCAGGAACCTCAATCGGACCAATTGTTAGACTCTTTGCCGGAGTGACGCCAATAGAAATAAGCCAGTTGTAAAATTGAACATTCCCGAACTGGACGCGATATGAAGGTCTTTTTTCCAAACCATGGTCGTATGTTTTAGCAATTTTGTTGTTTAATTTTAGGCAGAGACAGAATGTTTCCAAGAGATCTCTGTCAGAAGAGCGCATGGTTATATGCCGCCTGTCCTTAGACAGGCAACCATCGGTTACCAAAAGACCCACAGCATAAGCTAGGTCTTTTGTCCAAACCTTTTTAAAAGGTAATCTTTGTTTTGCCATTTTCTAAAGTGTGCCTGAGGTGGGAGTCGAACCCACATGGTCGTGAGACCACACGATTTTGAGTCGTGCATGTATAGCCAATTCCATCACTCAGGCACCAAACAACTATTTTACAATTCTACCATTTTTTAAGCGAATTTCAACCACAATTTTCCCATTGTAAAGTAAATAAAATCAAGTTAAAATAAAATTATTATGGCTCGGATTATAAATATCTGTAACGAAAAAGGGGGAGTTGGCAAGACTACAACGGCAATAAATTTGTCGGCCTATTTAGCTGCTCTTGGCAAGTACGTTTTGCTTGTTGATCTTGATCCGCAGGCCAACACAACTGGCGGTTTGGGTGTCAAAATGCAGGATGATCATTTGAGTATATATCACTCTCTGGTTGGTGACACGTCCCCAGGTTCTTATTTAAGAAAGACTTCAATTTTCGGTTTTGACTTGCTTCCAGCTTCCGCTGACCTGGCCGGTGCTTCTGTGGAATTGGTTAGTCTGGAGTCTAGGGAGTTCAGGTTAAAAAAAGCACTCAACTCAATTCGTACTCATTATGACTACATTCTTATTGATTCTCCACCCTCGCTTGGTTTGCTTACTATAAACGGCCTAGCTGCTGCCGAAGAGATAATTATCCCTGTGCAATGCGAGTATTTTGCGCTGGAAGGTCTGGGTACTTTGCTTAAAACCATTGATTTGGTTAGAGAGTCGCTTAACCCCCAATTGAAAATCGCCGGAGTATTGCTTACAATGTATGATAGAAGAAATCGTTTGGCGCGGGCGGTGGTTAGAGAAGTTCAAAAGAATTTTCCCGGCAGAGTTTTTGAAGCGATAATTCCCCGTTCAATTTCTTTGGCCGAAGCGCCGAGTTTCGGAAAAACCATTTTGCAATTTGACCCGGATTCCAAAGCGGGGAGAGCTTATCGGCAGTTGGCGGAAGAGGTAAGTAGGCTGGTGGTCTAAAATAAAACTCTTAATTTCCGAAGTTGAAAACCCGAGGTTAACTGGCTATCGAAGTCTGATGTCTAAAGGGACCGCAGACAATATCGGGCTCGTGAATTTCAGGAAAGGCAACGTCGGCATCGGGACGTGAAAAAACTATTTGGTCTTGGTAAGGGCCTAAACTCACTAATCCCATCGGGTAATAAGAATATCAAACCGAGTGAAGCTCGAGAGAGTGTTTTTTACGTTGAGACTCATAAAATCAAGCCTAATCCTAAACAACCAAGAAAAGATTTTGATAAGTCAGGACTTGAAGATTTAGCCTCTTCAATAAAAAAATACGGTATACTGCAACCTCTTTTGGTGTCTAAAGAAGAAAGGGATACGTCCCGAGGACTGGAGGTTTACTATGAGTTGGTTGCCGGTGAAAGGCGTTGGCGTGCGGCTAGACTTTTGAATTTACCTCAAGTGCCAGTGATTATCAAAGATAACCTAGGAGAAGATAAAATAAAGCTTGAACTAGCTCTGGTTGAAAACTTGCAGAGAGAAGACTTGAATGCAATGGAAGAAGCGGAAGCTTTCGGGAGATTACAGAAAGATTTTAGTTTAACTCAAAAGGAGGTCGGCGAGAGGGTGGGCAAGAGCCGGGAAGCGGTTGCTAACAGCATTCGTTTATTGGAACTTCCGAGCGACATAAAAGAAAGTTTGAGAGCGGGCAAAATTTCACGAACTCATGCTCGGGCGCTTCTGGCCTTCAAGGATGAGGGCAAGCAAAGAGAGATTTACAAGCAGATTTTATCAGGCAAACTTGTTACTAAAGAGACGGAACAAGTGGCGGCGGAGCACTCCGGTAAGAAAAATAAAAAGACGGATAGTCGGTTTAAAGAGTTGGAGAAGAACTTAAGCGGTTCTTTGGGGACTTTAGTTTTTGTTAAAAACGGCGACAAGGGCGGAAGGATTGTCATAAAGTTTGCTGACTTAGAAGAGCTTAACAAAATTGTTAAGAATATCTTAGACTAACTTTCTGGCTGACAAAACTTTTTTGTTGCTTATTAGTTTTTGGATTACTTTCTGTCCCAAGTCCTGTTTTTTTAACGCCAAAGTCATTTTTATTTCAGCTACTCCGCCAATTGGCGGATTGTGTTTTATTTCGGTGATGTTTATCCTCAAACTCCTCATAATTCTGCCAATTTCCTCAATTACCCCGATCTTGTCTTTGACGGTAACAGAAATGTGCAGGGGATAAGTATCGTTTTTTTCCAGTCTTGAAACTGTGTCCGGGCGGTTTAGTCTGAACCAAGATAAAATTCTCTTTTTTGCCTCGCTGGATTTTACGACTCTTAGCCAGTCTGCTGACGGCTTGGCTGTTTTAGCTTTAACAATTTCAACCATCTGTCCGTTT
>Ga0209541_10006199_pt1 | contig 20522 bp, 19 predicted proteins | sample RifCSPlowO2_01_FD_184027 | JGI IMG/M metagenome (GOLD analysis project Ga0209541, IMG submission 184027) | Groundwater microbial communities from Rifle, Colorado - Rifle CSP2_plank lowO2_0.1 (SPAdes) (version 2) | ecosystem: Environmental > Aquatic > Deep subsurface > Groundwater | place... | reverse complement strand
GACTCCCGTAATTCTCCAGAAAAGCTCATCGTTAGTGCACCTGTAACCCATCTTTAACATTGATTTTGATCATTTCTTTCCCCGTTCCCAACGGCTTCTGTTCAAAGACAATTCTTTTATTTTTGACGATCAGTCCGACTTGAGAGAGTTCGGCAAAAGAGATTTGGTTTGTGTTTGCAGCCATACTTTCGGGAACGACAGTTTCTCCAGGAAGAGATGAAGCCATTTCTAGTAAAGTCGTCGTGTCGTCGTGATCAACGCCTAAGATCATCGCCTCAGAAATTTCACCGCGGAATTTAGTTGCTTTGAGATTGACGCAGAAGACTAATTTCTTGTTCGCAAACGCCATTTTGGACAGGATTTTCTTCAAGCTGGTGACAACTTGCTTGATGCCTAATGGACCAAAATTAACTTTCAGGAGGTACAACGAATCGGCGTCGGGATGGTCGTTCACTTCTTCAACCAGACCGACGGCAAGATGAAGAGGGAAGGTAGTAGAAATTGCATTCTTCAAATTATGTAAAATCTTAAATTCACCGCCATTAAATTTTGTAATGAGTTCACATGTTCGTTGGAATGATTTATCCATCTCTTCATCTGAAATCTTGAGATTTCCAAAGCCGATAAGAACAACCTCTTTGCTCTCGCTAGTCGTGATTGTATGTTGACACTGTTTGGAGAAGCGTCCGAGAATGAGAGTATTATCGGCATAGATTACTTCGCCACCCTTTAACTTCTCTTTCGTTCCATCAAGAGCGGTAAACTCTTCTTCCTCTTTAGAGAGACGGATAACAATTTTGCCATTGATTTTATCGATATCGTGAGTTGCCATAGCAAGGCCACTTTCAACAGAAAGAGCATTGTAAACATCAACAACCGTATTAATTTGGGGTAACTTTCCTTTTTGTTTAATCAGTGAGATGAGATTAGTAACCGCATTAGGATAGCGTTTATCATCTAACTTCATTTTCTCATTAATGCTATGATACTCATCAAGAATATCTTTACGCTCATCGCAAATTATATTTTTCTGCACTTCACTTTTTAGCTTTTCGATTCCTTCATGCTTCTTCTTAATTGTTAATCCTGTTAGTTGAGCGACTCTTACTTTAACACCAAATTGCTCGATTTCAGGACTGATCAAATATTCGATATTTTTAACCTCACGAGCAACTTTCAATTGTTTTACTTCCTCAATCTTTTCCACAAGCACAGCTACTTTAGCGACTTTTCCTTTCCAGGTAAAAGAGATATCTTTCCAAAAGAGAGGTTTCTTCTCAGCAAGAGCAGCATAGATCTTCTGACTGAATGTCGGCAAGATTGGACTGGCAATGATCGCCAGATTGCGCGCCAGATTGACACAGAAGCCGAGCGCTTCTTTTGTTTCAGCAGATTCTTTTGTTTTCCACGGTTCTGCTTTCTGGAAGTAGGCATTGGCTAAATCAGCAATTTTGAGGATATTTTTGACGGCAGATCTGAATTCACGGACTTCATAATTCCGGCGGATTTCATCGAGCAGTTCGCCGACGTGGATCTGCAGATCCGTTTCCTCGGCGATGGCGGTGATCTTTCCATAATTTTTTTCAGTAAAGATCAAAGTGCGATAGCAGAAATTGCCGAGATTGCCGAGAAGGACATTATTGACCACTGCTTTCAATTCGTCGAAATGAAGATCAACGTCAACAACACTGCGGTCAAGATGGCTGGCGTAATAGAAACGCAAGGCTTCGGCAGAGTACGACTTGAGAAAATCTTTTGCCGTGAGAAAAGTGCCCCGGCTCTTGCTCATCTTTTCACCATTGACGGTGATAAATCCGTGGATATTCACCCGAGGAAGCGTAATCTCCATGTCCATCAGCATCGCCGGCCAGAACAGGAGATGGAAATAGGCGATATCCTTGCCGATGAAATGGATAATCTGTCCTTTGTACCAATACTCTTTCCAATCACCGCCGGATTTGTCGCAATAATTTTTTGTCGAGGAGATATAGCCGATCGGCGCATCCAGCCAGACGTAGAAATATTTTATTTCCCCCGTTTCTTTTTTGGAATTGGGGATCTCAAAGCCGAAATAGGGAGCATCACGCGAGATGCACCAGTCTTCCATGCCTTTTTCAAACCAGCCTTGAAGCCAGTTGCGGACTTCTGGCTGAAGATTTGCTTCTTTCGATGCAGCCCATTTTTGGAGCTGCTTGGAGAAAGCGCTCAACTTGAAGAAATAATGTTCGCTCTCTTTCGGCCGCGGCGTATTTTGACAGATAGAACAATATGGTTTCAGTAAATCGACACTCTTTAAGACACTGCCGCATTTTTCACAGATGTCGCCATACTGATCAGGGGCATGACAATGCGGACAGGTTCCTTTGACATAACGATCGGGCAGAGAGCGCCGGCAGTTATCGCAATACATCACTTTGATCTTCTGGCGATAGATATGGCTTTTTTCCTGCAGAGTTTTGTAAAATAGCTCTGCAAGCTCCCTATTTTCTGGGGAGTGAGTTTTGTAATAGTTATCGAACTGGATGAGAAATGACTGGAAGTCCTCTTGATGTTCTTTCCAGTATTGTTCGACAAAGACTTCCGGCTTGATTTTCGCTTTTTGCGCATTGACCTCGATTGGCGTGCCATGCATGTCTGAAGCACAGATATAAAGGGCATCGTGTCCAGTCAGCTTCAAAAAACGGGCATAAACATCGGCTTGGATATATTCCAGAAGATGCCCGATATGGATGGGGCCGTTGGCATAAGGCAGGGCGGCGGTGACGATCGTCGGAGAGGATTTATTTAATTTCTTCATGGATTAGATCAGAGGAGAGCCAGTTTATTTAAAGATTACCCCGCCAAGGCACAATCCGAACAGTGAGTGATAGTTCCAAAAAGAGAGTGCTGCCGGCCGTTCGGTCTGGCGAAAACAGGATAGAAATCATGCTTCCTGAAGAATCTTGATCGGAGGATAGTTTTCGCTCCAACATTTTTGGAGGATAGCACTTCAGACCGAACATCTTGGCCCAGCAGCACTCTCTACAACTATCACTCAGAAAATGGATTGTGCCCCTGCCAAGTATGTATTTAGTTTATTCGTTGGTGAGCACGATTATCACCACTGCTCTGACAGAGTGTAAAATAACTTAAAGAAACTAAACCATTTTTTTCTCCACAAAATGGCGATAGATCTGGACGGCAAGAGTCTTGAAGACCTGATTAAAATTCCCCTCACATTAGGCAACGGAAGATTGTCCGTCCAGCCTCATCAAGATAATGAAGTATACGTGGTTGATGGGCATTTCTTTCATTACCAGCTTATTCCGGAAGAGCCGCCGGAGATGAAAGAATACGGCTGGGATATCACAACACAACTTGCCGGCGTGGGATATTATACCCCTTTTTCTGACGATTCTTGGGGGAACCAGCAGAGTGTAGGATATTGGGGGATTGAATTATGGGACAAAATCCCAGAAGAATGGCGGGACATCTTTGTCTACCACGAAATAATTGAAGCATTATCCATCGAAAATGGCTTTTCCAGAGAAAAAGCACACGCGCTGGCAAAACAAGCAGATACTAACTATCGGCAAAAATATTTAAGTGAAGAGCAGCAGGGAAAGTTTAAGGTACTAGAACAACAATTATTGCAAAAAGCGTGAAGAATCACACCATTTTGCGACCTATACTAAAAATCCATAGATTTCGAACAGAAATCTCTGGATTTTGGTATATACCAAAAGAATTAGGTTCGAAACCTAATTCTTTTTAGTATATTTTATCTTTTTCAGCTTCTTGGTCACGGGAATCAGCGCCTGACAATGGACACATTCGACAACAAACGAAAGGACCCCTTTGTACTTTTTCCGTTTGTAAGGAGCGCTGGATTCACCTTGCTTGCCGCATTCCGGACAGGTATACTGCGCTTCTAAATTCAGGCTTTCTTCGTGTTCTGTTTTTTGTTCCGTATAGCCGCAGACAGGACAAACATATTCAGTTGCCCGGGATTTAACTTTGCCTTTGACGACAGGTTTGCCCATCGTTGCTTTTTTGCATTGGGGACAAGGCTTGCGATAGACCCAAGCCATGACCTGGCCCTCGCCAACAGACCGGTTGGTAAAATAAAGACAGGTATCCATAGATTCGGGGATTTTCAGTGGCATATTAGTCCTCAGCTGATTTCTGGCGAGACGCTTTCTCACACTTTTATGACTTGCGCAGACGTTTTAGTTCGATAGAGATTGCCGGCCGCTGCACACGGATATAGCGCGGGCATTCCGTCCATTCCAGTTCGTTCTGGTGACAATAGTTTATAATCTTTTCTTTTTCTTCGGAGGTGGAGAAAGCGATAACGATCACAAAGCCAAGATCATCTCGGTGAATAATCTGGTAATTCTGAAGATCACGCAGGATTATCTTTCTCTTCTCCAGCAGAAAATCAATCTTCTGATCGAGAAGTTGAAGACTAGCGGCAATCGAAGCGAGAACCGCAGGGTCAATGAGATCGTTTAGGGAAAGAGAAGCGTCGATTTTCTCATCTTTACAAGAGATAAAGCCGCCTTTGCCGGCTTCGACTAATTTCCATTCCCCAAAACTGCAGACGAAGATGTCCGCGAAGTCTCCGTCGCAGAGCGCTGTGCCGATGGCGCCAGAAACATCGATGATGACCCGGCAATGATATTGCTGGCAAAGTTGATATATTTCTTTCATCGGCTGCTCGGCAAAATAACCGCCGGGATTCTGATAAAGAAGAGCTGAACAAGGATTAGACTTTAATTTTTCCTGGAGATCGGAGAGATCAATCTTAGCGTCATGACAATGGACGGCCATAACTGGTATTTTTTTCTCGCGGGGGATCCGCAGATAGCTTAACCACCCGCCTTCTTCGGGGATCAGGAGTGTCTTGTCTTTGGGAAGCAGGGAAAGGGCTGCTTTGATGGCAGCGTCGCCTCGCGTGGTGAGCGTGATCAACGGATGCTTTGCTCTTAGTTGAATGTCTTGCTTAATCTGGGCTAATAAATGGGATGCGTCTGTGGTGGATAGATTCATCTATGACCAAATAAATAGATTATTTTTAATTGTTCCTGTCAAAAAGTTTAATAGGTAAGAAGTCTCTGTGTGGAAAAATGAGAATCGAAAGGGATGCACAACGCTTCCGGCAGATTGTCAAAGGGATCATTCGGAATAATCTCAAAGAATATATCGGGAACGGCGATCTCTTCGGCCGGCAAGGAGGGAAAGAAATAAAGATCCCCCTCCCGCACATCGAACTGCCTCGCTTCCGTTTCGGAGAACGAGAGCAGGGGGGTGTCGGTCAAGGAGATGGCGACATCGGAGATCTTATTGACCAAGACGGGGATGGCGGAAGGCAGGACGGAGATCAGTCGGCAGGAAACCAGCCGGGTGAGCATCAGCTGGAAGTCGATGTTTCTCTTGATGATCTTGTCGATTTGTTTGGCGAAGAATTGGGCCTGCCTAATATTGAACCGAAAGGAGAGGATAAGATTATCAGCGATAAGTACAAAGTAAAAGGGATTTCACGGGTTGGGCCGCAAACACGACGAAGTTTTGCCCGAGGTTATCGGAGAGCATTGCAGCGGCAGCTCGGCGAAGGGTCGTATGATCCCACGAACCCAAGAGTTATCCCGATCAAAGAGGACATGAGATATAGAGCTTTGGAAAAAGTTCCTACGCCCCAGACAAATGCGGTTCTGATCTATATGATCGATGTTTCGGGCTCGATGGGTGAACAAGAAAAAGAGCTCGTGCGCACAACGGCGTTCTGGTTAAGCGCTTGGCTGCAGCGATTTTATCATGGGGTGGAAGAACGTTATCTCATCCATGATACAGAAGCAAGAGAAGTTGATCGGGATGCTTTCTTTCAGACGAGCTCCAGCGGGGGGACGGCATTTGCCCCGGCGTATGAGCTTTGTTGGGAGATTATCTCACAGGAATACCCGCCCCAAGTATATAATATTTATCCATTCCATTTCTCCGATGGAGATAATATGGGAAGAGAAGATACAGCCGCTTCTTTTGAACTTCTGGAAAAACATCTGCTTCCTGCGGTAAATATGTTTGGCTACGGCCAATGCCGAGGATCAGGAAAAGATGAAGGGCATTATTTGCATGACCTCAAAAAGTTCTTTAAATTAGAGGGAACGTCCGCTTTGGCCAGCGCAAAAATACGCGCGGCAAAATTGTATCAGAGAGATGATATTGCTGATGCGCTGCAGCATTTTTTGATGACGGGAAAGTAGGGGCAGTTAAACTATCCTCTCTTTTGAGAAGTTTGAATAATTCAATGATTTATCTACAAACTTCTCAAGAGAATTTGAAATGGGCGTAATTTTGGCTAGAAATAAACAACCTATTCGCCAAAATTACTCTTTTTCAAACTTCTCTTTTGATATAATCTAAATGACCGATCATCTGCTAATAACTCGAATGATGGCAAAATGAGGTCTCTTGAAGAAGACGAGTGGGAGAAAAAATATCCCCTTTTACGAACAACACGATCAATTTCAGAAGAAAGATGCGATGTAACATCTTGTTTCTGTTTTTTCTGAAGGCCGACTAGATCATCAAAGAGTAAGCATTCTAAAACGAGATCAAAACGACCACTCGCAAAAGGCCAAGGCGTCATAATATCATGTTCTACGAATCGTTCTGCTGGTCCTTGATAAACAGCGCGGCGGAGATCCATTCCAATAACATCAATACCAAATCTCTGGGAACCAACGGTAACAATGTGTCCAAATCCCGTGCCAAGGTCTAACGCAGTTCTGATCGAAAGATCATATTGAGAAGCGTATAAGTCCATTAGATGATGCCAGATGAGGCCTGCCCGGGATATTTCTGTAAATGAAGAATCTCTGAGTGGATGATATTCAAAGGCCACAGAAGAAAATGGAGTCATCATTTGTATTTGTTTAGCTTCTCCGGTAATTCTTCTTCCATCTTACACCAACTTCCCCACAAAAATGTTGTGTTTATCCCGCAAGATCTTTACTTTGATTTGTTTATCTTTCTGAAAAGAACAGCTTGGAACAGAAATTGATCGGCCGCGGGCAACAGCAAGAACAGAATTTGGGAAGCGATCGGGACATTTGATCACTGCCGGAATAATATCTCCCTCTTTAAATGGCTTGGGCAGTTCTTTTGTCTCCCGGACGGCAAAATCAGTTTTGTCAAGACGAAGTTTAATCTCATGTTTCTGCTCCAGATTTTTTAAAAGTGTGTAAAAATCTTCCCAAGACATTTCTTTCCCGGGATTGCGACCCGCTTTATAGCGCAGGAAGTTTTGAATGCCCAGAATCGGTTGAATGGGGAGTGATTTGACAAAGAGAATAATTTTTTCCATCTCCTGCTCATTGAAGCCGGGAGTGAGCACTGGCGCGACAATTACTTTCAACTTTGAGCAGGCATACGCGATAATCTCTTGGACATACTTGACATTATAGCTCTTCACTCCGGCGACGTCTTTTGCCGTTTCATCATCGAGGGCATCGAGCGACAGATTTAATTGCAGTTTCGTACAATGAGCCAGACGATCGATCATCTGCTTGCTGAGCAGAGTACCGTTGGTGTCAATGGAGATAGTATGAACTTGCTCTATCTCCTGCAAATCTCCGATGAGATTTTCCATGTCGCCATAGAGGAAAGGCTCTCCCTGTACGCCGATGTGGATCTCTACTGGTTCGCCAACAAACTCTAATAGCCGATCCAATTCGTCCAGTAGATAATCTTTTTCAATGACAAAATCATGTTTTCGAGAAGAAAGCCCTTCGGCGATAGAGCAATAAACACAATCCAAATTGCAACCGTTATTCGTCTTGATTTCAATGATTGACGAGCCGCGATAGACGATGCCAAACGCAACGTTGCCGATTAAAGGAATCCCCGAATTGCGGTGGATGTAGGTGGCGGGATTGCCGGTGAGTTTTGTGGTAAGATTTTCAAACGATTTAGTGAGGAGAGAGAAGAATTTTGTTTCGGCTCTTTTAACGGGAATGTTTTCAAAGGTGATTTGATGAGGGGAAGTGATGGTAAATGGTGCGATGGCTCGCAGTTCTTCGTTCAGAATTTTAGTCGTGTACGAGCGGAGAAGGTCAACGTGGACGAATTCGTTGTCGGCACGGAAGGTGATGGTTTCGAAAGTGACGGTGGTCATGGTTTATCTCATTATTTGTATTTGTTTAGCTGGCGGCAAGGCCACAAAGTGCATCCGAAGATGCTTTAATCCTCGCTTGGTGCGGAAATCATTTGGAACTCTAGCGAGATGCAGACAAAACAGGAGCAGATTTCCGCACGGATGCACGGCCTGTCAGGAAAGCTAAACAAATACAATTATTTTATGAATGAAATAGGGGTATAACGCGATCCATCACTAAATCTCTGTTTTGAGCTACGCTCTGTCGCAATTTTTCTTCATTGAATGAATTATCTCTTTCTTTCAGAACATCTTGAACAACATTTTCTAAAATAACTCCAATAGTTATTTCTTGTCCATCAATCAGCGCTCTCTGCCCGCCTTTAATAAAACGTTTTACGGTTAAATATTTCTCTGCTCCTTTTAATGAGGGTGTTGATTCACGGAAATCCGGGTGATAACAACGCCGAAGCTTTAAACCATTTGGAAAGCGCGGATTGTATTGATGAACAACAAAACCTTCTGGGGGGCCGGTATAAAGCTGACTTTGTTCTAAAAGAGAATGGAGATCACGTTTCTTGATCTCGCCATGACAAAGAAGAGGTGTTTTTCGGACTACATTGTCAAGATCGAGAAGTTTGGTCCACTCATCAACCTCTTGCGGAATGAGAAAACGCTTTTCCTCGCAATTGAAGAAGCCGAGAACAAAGAATTGGTTAGTATTTTCTCGACCATAGTCAATATGACCAAAGCCTGAATGGGTAAACTCGCCAAAAAGAATTAATTCTTCTGGAAGATCAAATATCCCGGTCTGAGGAATTAATGTGCCATAGACAAAACGTCGATAATCATCAAAATAAAATTTATTAGCACCACCGATGGGTCCACCCCTGCTCCAGGGAACAATTCTACCGCCATACTGGCGGAGAGAGACATTGCTGCCGTCAATTTTTTCATAAACAAAGAGATTTGGGTCTACTATCTTCCTACCCCGATATTCTTCCTCAATGGAGGGAAATTTAAAGGTAGCGCTATTCATTTTATTCAACGATAAATCCTCGCGTGTTTATGGGTCTAACGTAATCCGCAAGACTAGTCCCCCGCGGAATATTAAATGCTTCTCCCAATGTCCAAGAGATGTGTTTATCACCAGTAAGAACTGCCACCCGATAACACCCCCACAGTGGATGGGGAGAACCGACAGCTGAATTTTGTCTAAAGTGTGAAGCTGAATAGGCGGTAGATGCGAGAGCAGTATCTATTACTTCCCAATCAGTTAGTGAAATTGGATCAGCAGATGCTTTTTTTCCAGTCATATTTTCCAGATAATGACCCCGAAGTTCGTAGCGGAAAGTATCCGTTCTGGAAGCCCCTTGTTCAGTTTGAAGATATGAGGATACACTTTGAAGCTGAGTTGGAGATAAAATTAGACGATCAACGGTCTCTTTTGAAATTTCTGGTCTTCTATTAACAGAGTGATAAAGATGATGCTGAGTCACTTCGTCTTTTACGCCAGCTGGAACGACAATAAACGCATCTTGTTCTGGCGCAGTAGCAGTTAAATGATCAATGAATTGAAATGCCCGAGCATAGCCTTGCTTTCGCCGAAATGCTTGTTCAAGCTGAATGATACTGGAAGTATCAAGAACGAGGATGGGCTTTATGCCTAAGCTAGACATGCCATCAAAATATTCTCTTAAGTAACGAAACAATTCGGGTTTATAGCGTGACATAAATTGTAACGAGAACGTTAGTTTATAAACTTTTTGTTATAATTATCACTCCCAAGTAACACCGAGAATCTACTCCAAAAAACTCTGCAGTGATAAATTAATCAAATTCTCCTTAGCCTGCAGCTCTTTGAACTGCGGTTCAAGACGCAGGAAGATTTGCTCGTTGAAGAACGAGCGCTGCAGAGGCACACCCTTTTTGATCAAAGAAGAAATACATTCACGGACAAAATCAGCAGAGAAGCCGGAACGCTCGACAATCTCTTTCTGGGATAACGGTGTTTCTTCAGTGTACAGGACGAGGAAGACTTTTCTTTCCACATGGGTAAGCGGGGCAATGCCCGGTTTCTCCATCGGATGACCAAGGCTTAATTGCAAATGGTCCAGGCGCTGGGACAGTTTGTCCATCTTCATCTCGGCCTCGTTAAGATAATCAAAAAGGCTCTGTATTTCTTCCGTATTTTCGTTAATTGCCGAAAGATGCTCCTCGACGGCGTGCCGGATATTCTGAAGTTCTTTTTCGATGGCCATAGCTCACACTACCTTTTTTATTTTTTACGGAGAGAAACGAACAACACACTCTCCTCTTTCTACCACACCCTGAACGTCAGAGAAATCTTTTCAAAGTTTAAATAGCTTTCTGTTCACTGCGGCGGGAGAAAAAAAGAAGTAGATCCAAAACAGAATTATTTACCAGCAGAGAAGTTTGTAAATCAATAATTGAATTATTCAAACTTCTAAGTATATTCTCTCACAAACTCCTCTCTTTCTTGCTCAGTCAATCCTCTGATCCCAGCATCTTTTAACTCTTCAAGTGCTTGCGAGAAAGATTGATCTCTATTCAGACCATAAATTTTATCCAATCGCAAACCTTCGACAAATCCTCTGATTACTTCCCCAGTTTCTCTCCATTCTCTATTTTCAGCATCATGATCTTCAACCGTATACAAAATAGCCTCAATATTTTGAGGCGTTTGACCCGCTAGAGCAGATTTTATTCCTTGTGCTAAAGACCGAAGATCATCATAACAATCATCAAAACCTACAAAGGGAAAATTCTGAGAGTGAGCGCAATACTTGTCAGGGCCATCATCAACAAGTGCGCCTAATTCTACAACAAAAAAATACTTTTGTCTTTCTAATCTCGCGGAACGTGTTTCTCCCTCCGCCAGAGGTTTCTTAAATTCTGCAAAGGCTTTTCTATTGTCGTCTTCGTAATTTATTAATTGCTGCTCTGCTTCTTCCGCAGTTTTATATGCCAATATTTCTATCATGTTAGTTTAGAACCTGAACGGGTATAAAAATATTTGCTCGAAATGTGGTATTAAGTCTGTGCTTGGGCCGGTCGGCCTGCCTCGTCTCGCTCAGAAAGGGGGTTCAACTTCTCTCCAAAAATATTCTCTAGGATGAGCGAGACTCTGAATCTCTTGCTCAAAGCCAGCGCTCGGCAGGTCATCTTGACCAAGCCCGCACAGACTTAACTGAATACATACTTGCTGTCGAAAATCTTAAATAGAAGAAAAGATACTCCCAAAATAACCAGAACGGCTAACTTCAGGCTAACTTCGGGTCAACAGTTATTCTTCCCATGCAAAAAGAAATCATCATCATCGGAGATATTGAACTTGGCGGAGGGACGCTGACTGATGATTTTATCAGCGACAAGACACTTGCCCGGCTTATCCGCATGCTCGCCCAGCGCAAGCATCCGGTTGACCTGGTATTGAATGGAGATACCTTCGATTTCCTTAAATGTCCATATATTTCCGGCAATACACGAAGCTATCCGCGTCATATTACCAAAGAGATTTCCCTGGCCAAACTGGGATTGATCTATGCTGCACACGAGCTGGTTTTTCAGGCACTAAAACAATTTGTGAAGAAAAAAGAAAACCGCCTGCATTTCATAATTGGGAATCATGATCATGACCTGTTTTTTCCCGCCGTCCAGCAAAAGATCAGAGAATATCTCAGCCGAAAGAAAAATATTTCTTTCCGCCTGCAATATCAATACAAAGAAGTCTACGCCGAGCACGGGCAGCAGTATGATTTCCTGAATAAGATCAAACCAAAGCAGCCATTCCATCTTTACGGGGGGAAACAGATCCTCAATATTCCCTGGCTGTCTTTCGGCCTGATCAGCAACTTCATGGTCTTGAAAGAAGAACACCCTTTTTTAGAAAGGATCAACCCTTTACCCGCTGTCTTTTCTCATCATCAGGCAATCGTCAAGAAATTAAGCTGGCGGTCAATAAAGTACTTCCTGCTGAGCATCCTCTATTTCCCAATCCGTCATTATTACGACCCCACCTATAATTTTCCCAAAGAAATGCTGCGGGAAGTGTATCGCCGGATTAAGAAAGTTCATTGGGAGATAGATACGATCGTGGAAAAATTTAAGTGGAAAAGAAGAAGGCTGATTCGAAAAAAGCAAGTATTAGTCTTGGGGCATATCCATGAGCGTTATGTCGAGGAGAAAGATGGGAGAGTGATCATCCATCCCAGCACCTGGAGGGACGAGTATCTCCTGGATGACAAGACAAAGCTTCTTCGCCCCAACCCCAAACGATATGTACGGGTGGCGATAGCAGATGATGATTCCCTACGTTGGGAGTTGGTAGAAGTCCCGCCAAGGGCGGGGACATTCCGTTTTGATGATGTCGTGAAAGATGAAGTCGGGTTTATTCGAAAAGCGGCGGTACAGGAAAGATTTAAGGTAAGATTCTAGAAAAAGAGAAAGAGCAGGAGAGTAAATGACTTTAATTTTTTCTTTTCCATAATCTTTATATAAACTGATGACGACTGCCTAGATGATGAGTACACTTCTGGAGACGACGATCGAAAATCTATATGGTGAACAGCGGAAAGGCCAGAAACCAGTACCCGAAAGAGAGGTAGATTCTAATTCTTTTCCGGAGCCTGTTGCCAAATCCAGTTTAAGGTTAGTTGAGACTATCGATCCTGATGAACCAGATAAAGTTATCCCGGAAGAAGTAGCGTTTTCTCTGGAATATGCCCTTCCAGAAGAATTTTTGAGGTCGGGACTTTATGCTCAGGGCAAGGGATTATTCTATCAATCATCACCATCCTATCAAGAACTACGTCCGTTATACGCGGCAAATGATGATGAAGAAGAGCGTCCGCAAGGTTGGGTGATGGAGGAACAAGAAGCGGAGACGATGACACGGGAAGAGGCGGAGGAAGCGATCGCTGACGTGCAATTTGCGGCAGCCAGCGGGGCGGCAGGGGAAGTTGATAGCCGGACACGCGAACGACTGGCAACGTATTTTATCTTTGACCAATCCCTCGCACACCTGATGGCACGGATGCACTGGGTGACCAATGATGTTGATTATTCTCAAAAATTTTGATTTGACAAAATGATGAGTCGATACGAAGATAAACTGAAATGGTATATTGACGAAAACAACATCAAAGCGGAACATTTGAGTTTTAAACAATCTTGTCATTCAGTTGAAGAAGCTGCACTGACCGCAAATGCAAATAGCGATGATTTTGTGAAAAACATTTGTCTCATCACTTCAAGTGATAACCTCGTTGTTGCCATTGTTAAAGGAGAAGATCGGGTTAGTACAACAAATGTTGCGAAAGCGCTGAATAGTGAAAAGATACGGGTTGCAACGCCGGAAGAGATTCTACAAAGAACCGGCTACCCCTGCGGGGGAACCCCTTCATTTGGATATCCGGCCATGTTTTTGATCGATCCGCGAGTGATGGAAAAAGAAATGGTGTACAGTGGGGGCGGTTCGGAGAACTCCCTGATCAAAATAGCGGCAGAGGAATTACAGAAAGCGAATAATGGGAGAATTGTAAGAATCAGAAAGTAGATTTGTGCCTAGACCAGCAAAAATTATATAAATCAAATACCAATTTCTGATTGTATTATACCAAAGGACTTACATTTTCGTACAAATTTAAGTTCCGATGTATAACGGACACGATTAATAGTATCAGAATTTGTGTCCGTTAGTATAATAGCAAATCTCTTTAATAATGGAACCTTTGGGAGATTTGCTAGAATAGTAAATCGCAACAAAAAAGTTCAAAAATTATTGCGATTTACTATAAGCTAATAGCGAGGTGCTTTTACCATGATTAATGTCGGATTGTTAGCGATTGTGATGGGTTTAGTCGCCCTGGCCTATGCGGGTTATCTTTCTCTGCGCATCCTCAAAGTTCATCCCGGAACGGAACGCATGCAGGAGATTGCCAATGCGATCAAAGAAGGAGCGATGGCCTATATGAAACGGCAATACAAGACGATTGCCTATTTTGCAGCTGGAATTACCGTGCTATTAGCTTTTCTCTTCACCTGGCAAGTTGCGGCGGGCTTTTTGTTGGGAGCAGTCCTCTCCGGAGTATCCGGCTTTATCGGAATGAGCATTTCCGTGCGCGCCAATGTGCGCACAGCGGAAACGGCAAAGAAAGGATTGAAAGACGCATTAGATGTAGCGTTTAAAGGCGGTTCCGTTACCGGAATGGCGGTGGTGGGATTAGCGCTGTTAGCAATTAGTATCTTTTACTCCATTTTCAAAGACCCAGCAGTGATGATTGGCTTGGGTTTTGGGGCATCATTAATCTCCCTCTTTGCACGTGTTGGCGGTGGGATTTACACGAAAGCAGCAGATGTCGGCGCTGATTTGGTTGGTAAAATAGAAGCGGGAATTCCCGAGGATGATCCGCGCAACCCGGCAACAATTGCCGATAATGTCGGGGATAATGTCGGAGATTGTGCGGGAATGGGTGCTGATCTCTATGAAACGTATGTTGTTACTCTTTTAGCAGCGATGTTATTAGCGTTAATGCCTTCCGTCTCTGGGACGTACCAATCTGCCGTCGAATATCCATTATTACTAGGCTGTGTTGCCATTGTTGGTTCAATTGTTGGAATGTGGTTTGTGCGCTTAGGAAAGTCCAAGAATATCATGGGAGCGTTATATAAAGGATTGATTGCAGCAGGAGTTATTTCGGCAGTAGGATTCTACTTTGTAACGCGCTATACGGGAAATCCAATGAGCCTCTTTTACGCAACTCTCGTAGGATTGTTGATTACCCTTTTGATCAATGTGATCACAGAGTATTACACAAGCACGAAGTACAAACCAGTACAGAAAATCGCAGAAGCATCAGTAACCGGTGCAGGAACGAACCTGATCTCGGGTCTTGCCTTCGGGATGCAATCCACGATTGTTCCCGTTCTCGTGATCTGTGCAGGAATCATTGGGGCATACCTCTTAGCAGGAGTCTATGGTGTAGCGATTGCCGCAGTAGCGATGTTATCTCTTACGGGAATGATCATTGCTTTGGATAGTTACGGGCCAATCACGGATAATGCCGGTGGTATTGCCGAGATGTCTGAGCTAGATAAGAAAGTGCGTGAAACGACTGATGCTCTTGATGCAGTAGGAAATACAACCAAAGCCGTAACAAAAGGATACGCAATTGGTTCCGCTGCTCTGGCATCACTAGCGTTGTTTGTGGCATTTACAGAGGAGATTGGACATTCACTGGGAGCACCAGTAACCTTCTTGTTAACTAATCCCGCGGTTGTTGTCGGCTTGTTCATCGGAGCGATGCTCCCGTTTTTCTTCTCGGCATTATGCATGACGGCAGTAGGCAGCAGTGCACACAAGATTGTCGTTGAAGTACGCCGCCAGTTCAAAGAGATCAAAGGCTTAATGGAGGGGAAAGCAAAACCAGAATATGGTAAGTGTGTTGACATTGTGACAAAAGCGGCATTGCACAACATGATCCTCCCGGCAGTTATTGCAATCCTTGCACCATTACTGGTCGGGTTTTTTTTGGGGATACAGGCTCTCGGTGGTCTGATCATGGGTGTAATCCTGTCAGGTCTGCTCATGGCTTTATTCATGTCAAATACCGGGGCGGCTTGGGACAACGCCAAAAAATACATTGAATCAGGCCATCATGGCGGTAAGGGCAGTGACGCGCACAAAGCAGCAGTTGTTGGAGATACCGTTGGTGATCCGTTCAAAGACACGGCCGGGCCGGCATTGAATGCGCTGATCAAAGTGATTAACACTTTTGCCATCGTCTTCGCACCGTTGTTTGTGGCCTATGGATTGAAAAGTTTGGTTTAGAACGGTTTTATTTTATTTCTTTTTGTTTTTGATTCTTCGTATTCGTATTTGTTTAGCTGGCGGCAAGGCCAAGAGGGGCATGAAATGAAACGACGATTTCATTTCAGCACAGAAAATTGATAGTTTTCAATTTTCTTGTGAGTGAGATAAGAGCTTTATGCTAAAGATTATTGCGTGGAGAATGTTCAAGCCACAGCTGGTCTTGGAGCGGGAACATTACTTTTTCTCCACTCTCGCTCACGGCCTGCCAGAAAAGCTAAACAAATACTCTTATTCTAATTGTCCATTAGAGAGATATTCTTCTCGAGCCATTTCTTCCAGTTTTGTTTTGGGGTGGGTTAGTTCAAGATCAGAAGTATACCGTAGTAAACTTTGAACGATATGATCCATCCACTGAGGATCTTCTATCTTTTTTTCTTTCCATCTATGTAGTTGAACACGATATGCCCTTAATTCCTGTATGGGTGTATAGATAGAAGGTGACAACTCTAAGATATTATGAGAACCAATAGTAATTCCATTGGAAAGTGAGAATCCGCGTTGCTCATCATAGCAATGGATTACTTCATGATCAAAGACAGCACTTAATACCCTCTCTTCGGTAGTCAAACAATCATTTTCAAAACCAAATTTTGAAACAAGAATAGGAGATCTAATCCCCGTTCCAAATTTTCGAGGGATTAATGGGGGTACAAACATAATACTTTGATCATTTTTCGGAAAAGTGATATCAAACTCGAATTGGTCCAGGTAGCCTTCAGTTAACCATTCTCTACAGTGGTGACGTAACTGTTGTAATAAAGGATCATAAATAATGGCGCTAACCGAATCTGAACAATGAGGAAGAAGGGTATCTAAATAGGTCTGCCGAAACTCTTCATGTCCCCTAGCTTGTTCAAATGTTGGAGGATTAGTGGCCGCCATATTATTTTTTCCACAACCTCAGCATCTCTTCTTCGCTGAAATGTAATTTTCCGGGAATGATTAAACACTGGGGAGGTTTGCCAAAGTCAATAGACTTTAGTTCCGGAATGGTTCCTGATTTAATGATATACTCTTTTGATCCAAGACGGGCGCAACCAACAACAATCAGATTATTGTGAATTATTTTTTCTTGTTTGCGCTGTTCGATATTCTCCAAAATCATAATTGCTTCCGGAACAGTCATGAATTGATTTTTGTCCGGCTGGAGGTCAAGCAGGCACAATGTATGAAGACCAAGTGATTGATTTTCTTTGATGACGTTGTATGGTGTTTCTAAGTGAGGATGATCTTCGGGAAAAGGAATTGAGGTAGTCTTGCCGAATTTATATAGTTGTAGACCGGTAATGCCGACCGCGGTTAAAACAGATGCGTTATTAATGACTTCGACGGTAATATTATTTTTTCGGGCTAATTTAAACAATTCAATGTGTGTTGTCGCCGAGAACGGATCACCGATCACGAGAAAAGCGACATCGCTGGTCTTTGCTTCGTGAATGATCCGCTCTGCGCCTTGTTCAGAGATTTCTCGATCCGCAGGAATGATCTTCTGTTCATAGATCTTTTCCATATCGGCAACAGAACATTGAAGAAGAGAAGTATAATTTTCTAAATAGACGTTTTCACAACGCTGGATCGCTTCCAGACCGCGCAGGGTGATGTCTTTTTCTGTTCCCAAACCCAGGCCGATAAGATAGAGTGTCATCGTATACCTAATCCCCTACAAAAAACGGATTGGCGCCGTCGCGTCGTCATCTTTGAAGCCATCAAAAAAATAATTGTCAAAATAGCATGCTGAAGTTCCGTTATTCAACGTTCGTACGACCCCGCTGCGACGCAAAGCTAAGATGTGCGTCATGTAAATATTGACGGACAGTATCGGCCAGCGAATCAGCGGCATGGCCAGGTTCAATCTTGACAGTAATGTCTTCCATAACCGGGGCAAAACCCATGCCGATGGCAAACAAGGGGTTTACTTTATGATATTGTAATGACACAGCCGTTCCGGCAAATTCATAATTCCGGCTGTCTAACCGTTCGCTTTCCGGGTGAGTCTTCTGCAAAGCAGGAAGCAGGCCGCGACGCACACGGCGTGGAGCGGTAAATCTGAACTCGTAAGGAAGCTTGTTCGCATCATTTAGTCTGTCAAAACGCACACGTGGCAGTTTTGGGATGGCAGCCGAATCGTAATGCAGCACGGAAATATATGGTCGTCCTTCAGGTTGGGGAATATCTTCAGTTATGGTCATTTGATTTACCTCGGGAGAGCTTTAAACGAAGGTGGTTATTTAAATCTTTTGGTTTATTTGCCACTATTCAGTGAAATTTCTTTAGCCATATATGGCCCTTCTTGCCGATACCCGCATTTCTCCTGATAATACTGCCGCACGCCAACACCAGAGATGATAATTATCTTATCTTTTCCATTTTGCCGGGCAATCTCTTCCGCTCTCTCAATCAATTTCTTTCCCCAGCCATGATGTTGGACGAGACCGTCGTCACCAATCGCCGTGGCCGTGCCATAGATGTGCAATTCACGGATCAATGCTGACGTAGGGGTTATTTCCGGCCGGAGAAATTGTGAGGGAAAACGCAGGCGGCAGAAGCCGAGAATAATGTCGTTGCTCTGATCTTCCGCAGCGATGAAAAATTCTGTTCCGCCAGAGGCTTCGTATTCGATAACTTTAAGCTGAATATTTCCCCAATTAACGTCCTTCCCTTTCGGTTCGCGGCAGCGGATGCAGCGACAATGAAAGACATAGTTCTCATGGATATGTTGCCGAAAATTAGTCAGGCCGACACCCGCTTCCCAGTATTTGGTAGGAACATCGCGCTGGATGCGCTGGATACGGCAGTATTCGGGAACGATCTTTTTGATTTCCACAAGGCGTTCAGCTGCTTCTTTCGTATCTAGAGGTAGAAATTGGCCTTGTTTCCATTGCTGAAATAATGCTGTTCCTGGCGCGACCATCGTTGGATAAAACTTGATCATGTCCGGACGATAATCAGGATCAGCATAAAGCTGTTTCATGCCGTCGATATCCCGCTCCCGGTCGGTTAACGGAAGTCCGGGCATATAGTGGAAATTGATCTTAAAGCCCAGATCACGCAGGATCTGGATTGATTTTTTGGAATCCTCAGTCGTATGGCCGCGATGGACGTGTTGCAGGACATCATCATAGACCGATTCGATGCCCAATTCGACACGCGTACAGCCCTGACGGAGCATCTCATTGCCTTGCTCAAGAAAGCCCCAATCGGGCTTGGTTTCGATGCACAGGGCAACACAGCGGATCTGGGCAGTTTCATTTTTCTGCTGTTCTTCTTCGAGTGTTGTTTTCTTTCGCTGTTTAAACGCAAGTAATTTTGTTTTGATGTTGTTAATCCGCTGTTCGTCATGCAAGCCGCCGGGCAGCTGGAAGAATTCTTTAAACTTGATGTAGGCAAATCCTTTACTTTCATCAAAAAACAACTCGGAAAAATCATTCATTGCCTGAAAACAGCCCGTGATGAAATCCTCCTGATAAGCTTTTTCTGTCGCCGGAAATGTTCCCCCCATGACGATAATTTCAATCTTGTCAAAAGTATGGCCGAGCAGGACATATTGCTCCAGACGATTCATCACCTGGAGATAGGAGTCATAATGATTGCGCATGCCGCGCATCGTCGCCGGTTCATGGCCAGTATACGATTGGGGGACGTCTCCCCAGGGAGAGTTTAACCCACCCGGACAGAAAGTGCACTTGCCGTGCGGACATCTGCTCGGGGCGGTCATGATGGCAACGGGTGAAACGCCGGAAATGGTCCGGACAGGCTTGGTGATCAGTTTCTTTTTGAGGAAAGGAATGTCTTTAATGGGGGCATGAAGAAGGATATTGATATTCGAGGGAATTGTCTTGAGCCGGTGCTTCAGAGCAAGAGCCCGCTTCAATTTGGTGAGAGAGAGTTCAGGAAGAGTTTTATCTTCCAATTCCTGAAATAGTTCCTGATAAAAGTCCATGGAACGTTCAGAAGGGGCATTTTTTATTAATCTTCTGTGAAGAATAGAGTAATTTGCTTTAGGTCAAATCTCCCAAAACATTTATAAAAAGTTACCATTATTAAAGAGCAACATGGTCACTTTAGAACATTATGTGGAACCAGAATATCAAATTAGTGGAACTGGCAAAGCAATCATCGGAAAAACACCCGTGATGCTTCAGCTCTTTGATTATCTTAATCGCCTGACCAATGTTCCGGCAACCGTCCTTTTGCAAGGTGAAACTGGAACGGGGAAAGAATTATTTGCTCAGGCACTGCATCACAACGGAACGAGAAGCACGACGGGACCACTCGTCGTCGTAAATTGCGCGCAGATCCCTTCCGAACTTCTGGAGAGTATCTTATTTGGACACGTTAGGGGTGCGTTTACAGGAGCGATTAAAGATGCCCGCGGCGTATTCCGAACGGCAGATCGGGGAACACTATTTTTAGATGAGATTAGCGAGATGAGTTTTCCTCTTCAGGCAAAAATTCTGCGTGCGTTGCAGGAAGGAGAAGTCCAGCCAATAAAAA
>Ga0209541_10006196_pt1 | contig 20526 bp, 27 predicted proteins | sample RifCSPlowO2_01_FD_184027 | JGI IMG/M metagenome (GOLD analysis project Ga0209541, IMG submission 184027) | Groundwater microbial communities from Rifle, Colorado - Rifle CSP2_plank lowO2_0.1 (SPAdes) (version 2) | ecosystem: Environmental > Aquatic > Deep subsurface > Groundwater | place... | reverse complement strand
ATTTTTGTTTCTATTAGGTTAGTATAGCCTGTGATTATATCTAAAATAAGTGCTATGAACACATAAGTAAGTATCCCGAAGAAAGATATTGCAGCAACCTCCTTTTCTTCTAAGAAAGTTGAAATTCTGCCTATTTTAGTCTTTAAAGGAGATACTATTGTAAAAGATGCTATTGCTAAAAAAGCCCATAGCCCGTTAGTCAGGATGAATAGCAGGGGAGGTATGATCAAGCCAGTGTAATTATAAAAGATATTCTTTATCTGGTTTTTTACTGTCTTATGAGACCTTGTATATTCTTTTAATGCCCAAATCCTATATTCGACCTCATGATTATATTTTAATCCAATTAATTTTTGAAAAAATGCTGCTGTTAATAAAGAAATAGTTATAATTAATAGAAGTCTTACCAAGGCTGCAGCAGAAAATGCGGAATTAAAAGAAAGCATAACTGTTAGTAATGCAATTGATAGTGCTAAATGCACTATCTCTTTTTTGCTGAAACTAAACCTCATTTTTTATTATTTTTATTATTCCATCCTCATGACCAGCACCTACAATTGCTAGTATACTCGCTTGTTTATTTAGACTCATTAGCCTAATTAAGCTTTTTGCCATTATTTTGTTCCTGTCATCTATCAAGCTTTTGTAAATATTGGGGTACCTGTGCTTTACTGTACTAAGCACCTTATTAATTATTGATTTTTTAGGCACCTTTCTCAAATCAATTTTTATTGTTTCTCTTCTGAATATTACTCCGAGTATGCTATCAAGGATTAATTTTAAAAACTCTGTAAAAGGCGTTTTTAACAGATTTTTTAGCGTAATCTTTATATCCTGGTCTATTAAGTATATTCTTGAACCCACTTTCTTGGAACATTCTATGGCCTTTCTCATCTCAGAACCAGGTTTTATCCCAACCCTCTCACCTAATTTTTTTTCTATCCAAGAGCCAAAAAAATTTAATAAGAAGATTCTTAAACCCAATTCTTTAATATCGCTTAATCTTAATTTCCTTTCTTTATATAATAAAGAGAAGAATCTTTTCTTGTCTAACTCTAATGCGACAAAGCCCGGTTTCTCTTTTAATATAAATGATTCTACTTCATCTATACTTTGTATAGCTATATGGGAAGTCCCAATCATTGTTAGGTTTTTGTACTTAATCACTCCAAAAAAGAAAGATATATATACTTAAATTGTTTTTCGTTTTACAACTTAAAGCAGTGGAGGTATTAATAATGAATACTAAAAAGATAAGCGAAACTTATAATATGCGTGTTTTTACAGATGTTGGAGAATATTTCGGCGATATTGAAGAGGTTATACTCACTTTAAATAAGGTCTTTGGATGGAGAATTAGGGCTACAAGGAATTCATCCTTAGATAAGTTAATCGGCGGTGCTAAAGGGGTAATAGTTCCTCATAGCTTAGTTAAGGCTGTTGGCGATGTGATGATTATTAGTAAAGCAGCCATACCATCTTATGAGGGAGAAAAAGAACAGTAAAGAACAGTAAAACTTATATATTCTTTAATAGCCTAGTTATTTTATGGTTACTGTATTGGACCCAGCAATAGAATTTTTGAGAGCATTTGGTTTCTTTAGTATTATCTTACCCTTTTTGCTTATCTTCACCCTAATCTTCGCAATTCTAGAGAAAACAAAGGTCTTAGGGCAAGAGGATGGTAAGTCTAAAAAGAATTTGAATGCTATAATAGCATTTGTAATTGGTTTATTAGTTGTGGCTACTGCAAACATTGTTGAGATTATTAATGATACCTTGCCAAAGGTTGTTTTATTATTAGTAATATCAGTATCTTTTTTAATACTAATTGGGACTTTTTGGGCATCTGGGGAGTTAGATTTTAGAAAAGAACATAAAGGATGGTATGCTTTTTTTATGATTATCTTTTTTATCGCAATTATAGGAATATTTTTACAAGCAATAAAAACTGATGGAGATAGTGTGCTTGAGATAATTCTTGGTTATGTTGTAAATAATTTTGGCGGCGCTGTTATTGGCGGGTTAATTATGTTAATTGTGATTATAGCAGCTATCTGGTTAGTTGTTCGCGGTAAAGAGGAAGAAAAAGGAGGAAAGAAATAAATGGCAGTTAATTTTGCAGATCTTTTTTTATCATTTCAGGGATTCGGGTTATTTGAGTTTTTTTTGCCATTCTTGCTGATATTTGCTGTAGTCTTTGCTATTTTACAAAAGATTAAGGTGTTGGGGGGAAATAAAGGAGTTCACGCAATAGTCTCTATAGCTATAGGATTATTAGCTGTTCAGAATTCTTTTGTAATCTACTTAATAAATAATTTTTTATCTAATATAGCTTTAGTGATTGTTTTGATTATAATATTCCTTATAATCATCGGTTTGTTAGCTGGAGAAGAGGTTGGAGCCAAGCTTAATTGGTTAGTAATTGGTGTGGCTTTAGTTGGTATTTTCTGGGCTTTATTCTATGATTTGTTTGCAGGAACTTGGATATTGCCTGGTTTTTTCCTATTAACTGGTGCAACTCAAGGGAGCTTATTAGCAATCTTGATATTTATTGTAGTTATTTTTATTATAGTTGGTGGTGGCAAAGGGGGGGGAGAAGAATCTGGTCCTTTCTTTAGGATCAGTAACAAGAAACCATAAAAATGGCTTTGGATATAAGTTTGTTAAGTTTTTTAAGCCCGCTTATCACATTTTTGCTAATTTGGGGCATAGTATTTGCAATTCTAGAGAAGTCTAAATTGTTAAAAGGAAGTACGCAATTTCACGCTTTTATAGGATTTGTAATTGGCCTATTATTTTCTTTTACACCTAAAGCGGTTACTTTTATTCAGACTATTACACCATGGATGGTTGTGCTATTTGTTGTGATAATATTAATTTTGGTGTTGTTCTTAGCTACAGGCTGGACCGAGCATTCTTTTCAAGAATCTATGGGAGAACCTATCATAAGGTGGACATTGATTATAATTATTCTCATAATACTATTTGCTTCTTTAATTAAGGTTTTTGCTCCTGTAAGTCCTGTAGCAAGTGGCGAATCTTCAGTAGAAAATGGAGAAACTGACAGCGGGGCTGTTGGAGAAGAAGTAAGAAAGGCTTTATTTAGCCCTAAAATCTTAGGAGCTGTATTTTTGCTTATAATAGCTGCATTTGCAATAAGGTTTTTATCATCTAGTGCAGAATAAATCTATTTTTTCTTTTTCAACTCTGCTGTTATTCTTGATAAATCTTTAATATTAGTTGTTAGGGGTTGTATTATCTTTTCGAATACTTTGCCTAGCGCCTGCATTTCAGTGTTAACCTCGCTTAGTGTTCTGTTATAGTCATCAACCTTTCTTAGAATAGCCTGCTGTAGTTTTTCTAGCCTTCCTTCTAATCTTAGAACTTCTTGTTTAACAGACTCAACTTCTGTTTGTAGACCTTCTTTCCATACATTTATGTTGCCAACGTCTTTTGTTAGGTCTTCCCACTTTTCATCTACTATAGCCTCTGCAATCTCTTCTATTTGCTCCTCTATATTCCTTTGCGGTTGTTGGAGTTGAGGTTGAAATTGTGGTTGAAATTGAGTTTGCTCATAAGACATACCTGGTGTTGGTGTAACAATATCTGGAAATTCTTGGTTCGGTAAACCCTGGTTTGTATCCATCAATTGTAAAGAGGCATCTTGGTATCCTGTTTCTGACGGATTTGTCTTTAATTCTGCTTGATTTATAGCATCCATTATTTGTTGGAAGGTATACCCTTTTTGATGCAACTCATCAACTATTTGATCATGGGACATATTCGCCTTTTGCATACTTAAGACTTCATTTAGCGGTATTTTATTTGGCACTTTCTACACCCTCTTCTTCACTTTTCTCTACAGTTTTTTTAATTTGCCCTTCGATTATCTTTTTAACATCCTCTTCTGTTGTAAATTTTAGGGGATCCCACATGCTTATGTATTTTTCTAAAACTCTTACGCTATCTTTTCTGGCGAATAAGCCAACTTCTTTGATTATGTGATTGATTGTATTTGTTAGTTCTAGGTTCTCTTTTTTTAGGTTTTTTATTTCATTATCGAGGTTTTTGACCCTTTTTAACACATCCCTTCGCTCTTCCATTAAATTTTCATTTAATAACTCCAAATTTTCTCTTAGTTGCATAAATCTTTCTTCTATCAATCGCATTCTTCCATTTAGATTATTTAATATAGAGGACGTATCCCCCAAACTTGCTATCATTTCTTGTGCAACCATTTTAAACGAAAAATATTTAATAACTAACTGTTAATTATAAGTAGCATATTTATATTAAAGGTTATGTTAGTATAGTTGAGTAGTAGCATGTTATTCACAAAAAAAGTTCCTCCTGGAGGATACGCCATAGAAAAAGAGGGAAACCTTGATGTTATGCGGATAAACTATGAGGGGAATATAAAAATACCCTCGATAGAAAATGATCCTGGCTGCATGGCATTTACAATAGATAAATTGCTAGAGGTGCCTTCTACTTCTAGGATTATCTTTCATCAAAGAAGAAATTATACTTATGATTATGCGCAAACGCAGATGCTGGTTGAGGTAAGTAACTTATACAATTATTTGGTGAAGCAGAAAAGCATAATTTTCTCTGGACGAGAAGAAGCTTTTTTTTCTAATATAAGATATTTGGTTCTGAACTTATTAAAATCAGATCCTTTAGGGGCATTTGTTGAACTAAAGAGGCTTTTAAGAGAAGAGAAAATAAAATTTAGAGGTGAAAGAAAGGCTATAGTAAAGCAAGAAATAGAAGCAAAAATAGATTTTTTACAAAGATTTCATAATTATTTGGAGAAGTTAACTTTGATTAAATTGGCAAAACCTTATTTGGATGGCTATGTGATTGGAGATAGAACCTTGTATCAAAGATTCTTTAGACCTATGATTTCTCCAGATTTTATGTTTACTAAATTGCTGAGCAAAGTACCTATACATGCAGAGGAGGTAGATTATTACAAGCTTGATCATAATACAGAGGTTACAATATTTAAGATTCCAGGCAAGCTAAAATACCTATATCACATCATCCCTCCAGAGTTTAAACTTAGCGAGGATAAATATGAACTTCTTGATTTAGCAAAGAACGTTTTAGCAGAACATAAGCCAAAGGAAGAGGAGTTTATAGATCCTGACAGGATGAGGCAAACTTTTTATAATATTGGGGCGGATTTAATCCATGAATTAAGCGAGCATAAGAATTTGGGTGTTAGCTTAAGAGAGATAAAAGAGCTGGCTAATATTTTAGTTAGATATACTGTGGGTTTTGGTTTAATTGAAACTTTACTAAAAGATAAAAAAATCCAGGATATTACTATTAATGGCCCTATTGGACAGACGCCTATTTTTGTTGTCCATCAAGATTATGATGATTGCCTGACTAATCTTTATCCAGCTAGAGAAGATGGAGATGGTTGGGCAACTAAATTCAGATTATTGAGTGGAAGACCATTAGATGAGGCTAATCCTGTATTGGACACTGAATTAATTCTTCCTGATGCAAAAGCAAGAGTGGCAGTTATTGGAAATCCTTTGAATCCTTGGGGCCTTGGTTATGCTTTCAGAAGGCATAGGGATAAACCTTGGACTTTGCCTCTGTTTGTTCATAATAATATGATCTCCCCACTTGGAGCAGGCTTGATTAGTTTTTTAGTTGACGGCGCTAGAACAATGTTGATTGCTGGGACTAGATCATCTGGAAAAACCAGTTTGCTGGGAAGTACTTTAGTTGAGATAATGAGAAAATATAGGATAATCTCAGTAGAAGACACTTTAGAATTACCTACTGAAGCTTTGAGAGAGTTAGGATATAATATACAACCAATGAGAGTAAGAGCAGCTTTGTCTATTGCTGGAAGGGGTGGGACAGGAGCTGATGAAGGAATTAGAACTAGCTTAAGAATGGGCGATAGCAGTTTAATTGTCGGAGAGGTAAGGAGCACTGAGGCAAAAGCTCTTTACGAAGCTATGAGGGTTGGCGCGTTGGCAAATGTTGTAGCAGGAACAATACATGGAGACAGCCCTTACGGTGTTTTTGACAGAGTTGTTAATGATCTTGGTGTTCCAAGAACAAGTTTTAAAGCGACAGATGTGATTATTGTAGCGAATCCTATAAAAAGTTCTGATGGTTTGCATAGATGGAGAAGGGTAACCCAGATTACAGAAGTAAGAAAACATTGGGAGGAAGATCCATTAAGAGAAAAAGGCTTTGTTGATTTGATGAAGTATGACAGCAAACAGGATTTTTTAGTTCCTACTGAAGATTTATTAAACGGAGACAGTGATACTTTAAAAGCTGTTGCTGAAAATGTTAAAGAATGGGTTGGAAACTGGGATGCTGTCTGGGATAATATCCTATTAAGAGCTAAGATAAAAGAAGCGACTGTTGATTACGCAAATAAATCTAAAGATTTAGGTTTGTTAGAAGCGGAAAGTGTTGTTGCTAGCAATGATATGTTTCACATAATATCAGAGTCTGTAAGGGAAGAGGTTGGAAGTTTAGACAATGAAAGAATTTACAAAGAATGGGAAGCTTGGTTCAAAAACTATGTGAGAGAAAAGAAAGGTGCTTAATCCTAAAGATAAAGATATCAAGAATATCATAAAGAAATACGAGTCTAAGCTAGCTGATAAAATAGGCACTTTAGATGAACAAGAACAAAAAACTTTTTCTAGGGAATATAGCATTTTTAAGAAGGAGTTATTAGCAAAGGGTTTTACAAGATATGAAAATTACTGCAGAAAAGCAGAAAGCCTGCTTAAGGTTGAGCCAGGGAAAAAAGATAGACCAAAAATAGAGGTTGCTATCGAGACTGCCCATTTAGATGTTACACCTACTGGAGCTATGTCTTTTGCTGTTTTTGCTGGGATATTATTTGTTTCTATAGGATTAATAATAGGAGTGTTAAGCTTTGCTTTTTTAGGCACAATCAAAATATTTTTCCCATTGTTTTTTATTTTATTTGGAGTAATTGCCATAATACCTTTAAGTAAGCTGCCAGTATTTTTGGCTAATAGGTGGAGATTAAAGGCTTCTAATCAGATGGTTTTGTGCATTTTGTATATTGTTATGTACATGAGGCATACTTCAAATCTAGAGCATGCTATTAGGTTTGCTGCCCAGCATATTGGGGCGCCATTGTCTCTGGATTTAAGAAAAATATTCTGGGATATTGAAACTGGAAGATATCACACAATAAAAGAAAGTTTAGATTCTTATTTGGGAACATGGAGAGGATATAATGATGATTTCATTGAGAGTTTTCATTTGATTGAGGCTAGTTTGTATGAAAGCACAGATGAAAGAAGAGTTGAATTGCTAGATAAGGCATTAAGTGTTATGCTGGAAGGCACTTATGAAAGAATGCTGCATTATGCCCATGATCTAAAATCACCAATAACTATCCTGCACATGCTTGGTGTTGTTTTACCTATTTTAGGTTTGGTAATATTCCCGTTGCTTAGTGCATTTGCTGGGGGGGTAGTAAAGTGGTATCATTTAGCTATGCTGTATAATATTATATTGCCTTTAATCGTATTCTTTATTGGTGTAAATATCTTAGCAAAGAGGCCAACAGGATATGGGGAAGCAGAAATAGATATTAACAGCACCCAGTTTAAACCCTATAGATTTTATCATATGAGGTTTGGAGATAGAGATGTTTTAATCAGTCCAGTTTATTTTTTAATACCGATATTATTTGTGTTTTTATTATTGGGATTTTTGCCTTTGCTGATGTATATTACAAATCCTGGATTTGATTTTGAAATTGGAAATTTGAGATTTTTAGATTATAAATGCGTTGGTGATAGCTGCGCTGGTCCTTATGGTTTAGGCGCTTTGATTCTTAGTTTGTTTATTCCCCTAGGCATAGCAATTGCTTTGGGAATTTATTACAGGATAAAAAGCAAAGAATTGATTAAGATAAGAAGCGCTACTGTCAGATTAGAAAAAGAATTTAGCGGAAGTTTATTTCAATTAGGAAATAGGATTGGAGACGGCCTGCCTGTAGAGGTTGCTTTTGGCAAAGTAGCAGAAAACATGCAGGGAACTACTACTGGAAATTTCTTTAGCGCTGTTACAGCTAATTTAACGAGATTAGGCATGGGATTAAGAGACGCTTTGTTTGATTCTGAAAGAGGCGCTGTCTGGTTTTTCCCCTCCAATATAATTGAAGGAAGCATGAAGATTTTACTTGAGGGAGCGAAAAAAGGACCCCAGATTGTCTCTAGGAGCTTGATCAGCATTTCAAATTATATCAACAAGGTCAGGGATATTAATGAGAGATTAAGGGACTTGTTAGCTGATGTTGTTAGCAGCATGAAAGGACAAGTTGGATTTTTGACTCCTGTTATAGCCGGCATTGTTGTTGGCATAGGAAGCATGATAACGAACATTATTGGTTTGTTGGGTGAGCAGTTAAGCGGAGCTGCTGTTGAAACTGGGGAATTGGGACCGACTATAAGCCCTGCTTTATTGCAGGTTTTTAACATACAAGATGTTATGCCTCCATTTTATTTTCAATTAGTTGTTGGCTTGTATGTTGTTCAGATAACTATAATCTTAACTATCTTGTCTAATGGGATAGAAAATGGATTTGATAAGGTAATGGGCGAGAATAGCTTGGGAAAGAACTTGTTTATTGCCAGCATATTTTATTTCATTGTTTCAATAACTGTTATCTTGATATTTAATACTTTAGCAGCTGGAATATTAGCTACTACTTTGGTTGGTTAGGATTACCTTGGGGTTAGAATTAAGCTTTTTAACTGCCCTCCCCTATAGGTATCGGGGGTCTCCCATTTATTAAATCGCGTCACACTAAAGACTATCTCCCCATCAGAATTCCCTTTTAATCTTAAAGACTCTTCATTTTTAAAGTACAGTGTTACTTGACTCTTGGTGAGGTCCCCATCGATACTTTTGAAATCAATCGAAGAAATTTTCTTTATCTCTTTTCTAATGTCATAGTCATTCTCTTTTAAAGAAAAAATTATCAATCCCTCATATACATCCGTGTTATGAATTATGCTGCCAAAATTTATATAGTAATCTTCTCTTTCCCCAGCAAGAAGTAGGCTCGTTATATAAGAAGTTTTTCGTTTTAAGCTAAGTTCGTCAATTTTAAGTATAGCAGTAATATCTTTTTGCTTACTACTTACAAAGGCGTTTATATATTCGATATGTTTTTCCTCAGGTTCTTTTTCTGCTCCAATTATATTCCAGTAAACAAATTTTCCTATAGTATCGTAGTTTCTTAATTCTCTAGGTCCTGTTATATTATTTTTATTTATAATCTTTTCATCTAATAATAGAACTTCTAAAGTAGGATCTTGTTTAGGATCTAAAGCAGTATAGAAGTTACCTAAAGATTTTGCTAATCTTGTTCTGGATTCTTCAATTGTACCTTTTATTTTTTGTAAGTGCTCGTTTTTAGTTAGGTTAAATACTATTTTATCTATGCTTGCACCTGTTAAACCTTCAGCAAAGTTTTCTGCTATTAATTTAGCTCCGATTTCTAATGAACCACCTTTGCCTAGAGATGCAAGGTAAGCTTTTGCATATGTTATCCCTTCTAATCCGCCTACCAAATCGTTAACAAACTCTTCTGCTTGAGTAAGCGACCAAAAGTCTTTATTTGGATCATAAATATCTAATCTTTTTTTAGCAATTAATAACCTCTTTCTAGCCGCTGTTATTTTTTCTACTGTTATTTTCTGCATATTATTTAATACATAATCGGCAATGTCTTTCGGATTTTCTACAGACAAGCCTTCAGCTAATTCCTTAATAATTTCATTGAACCCATCATTAGCTCTTTTTTTAGCTATTAGATCTGAACCTTCTATTAATATAGAGTCTAGCGCTTCTGGAATCTTTTTACCGCCGAAAAAATGTTCATTTATTAGCAGACCTTCTAATTTTGATAACTCTTCTATAGATTTTTTAGCAATGTCTGTTGTTAAAATGCCTAGTCTTATCTTTTCATAATCACTAGCCCACTCACTTAAATGCTTTTCAAAGTTTTGTTTTTTAGCATTTTTCGCAGATTCGTTTATAGTTATAACAGAGAATAGATGGTAATATAATTCACGATCTTTTATTAGCTTATAGTCTTTATCTGCGATGAAATATGTTTGCTTCTTTGTTTCATTGTGATAAACTCTAAAATACTTATATGTTGAGTTATTATAGTCTATTACTTTTTCTTTACTGTCCTGGACTCCGTTATTGTTTTTGTCTTCTTCTTTTGACTCTACTATTCCTACTGGCTTGAAGTTTTTAGGAGTTTCTTGAGAATTTAATGGCAAGTAGAGTAATCCTGCTAATCCTATAGTTCCTAGTAATTCTCTAATAGACACCATTTTAGCAATAAGATGTGGTAAGTTTTATATAGCTAATACTATTTAAATAGTTTATGGGTTTTATTAGAGAATCTTTAACAAGTTTTGGATTGGTTGGTGTTTTATATTCTAATTTATATTCTCAGGATTATCCTAAAGGCTTGCCAGATAATTTAAGGCCTACAAAATCTGTAAGCGAGGAGTCTCAAGATAAAAATAAAAAAGGGGCAAGTAATCAGGTACTGGTTATAATTATGACTTTAATCTTGATTGCTATCTTAATTGCTATCTGGGTTTATTCAACAAAAAATGGGTTGGGTACGATATTAAAATGAATAAAAAAGCTGCTAGCCTTCTTGTAAATATTATTATTGGTTTGATATTGTTGTTGGTAGTGACTACTGTTTATTATACTTTTTTTCAGAAGGTTAGCGTTTCTACAAAAGGAGCTGTTGTTGATTCAGCTTGTAGAGCTAGTTTAGACTTAACAGCTGCCAGAATTAAAGGGCCTTTTAAAACAACTTTAATGGAGTTTGGCCAACAACCAAGGTGTGAAACTTATGATGTTGTAATTACACAGAAAGATATTGGTTTAGTTAGTGATAGCACTGGAGAGAATGATCAGGATGCTATAAAGAGAATAATAGCAGAGATTATGACTGAAGGCATAGTTGTTACTACACAGGATAATAAAGGAAATCTAAAAAGAAGAGATGTTGGAGGATTATTTGCTACAGTTTCTAGAGGACAGAAACAATTCTTTGAAGATAGTGCTGGGAGGTTTTGCATGCCTTGGGCGACTATAAGTTTTGATAAAGATATAAAAGAGAAAAAAATTGAAGTTAGGAACTTTTTAAAATATCTTTATGAAACACCAATGGAATTTGAGAAAAAATCTGAAGAAGCTAATAGCCTAACATCTTATGCGGGTTATTTGAGTAATGTGCAGGGGGGTTTAGTTCCTACAGATAGTAAAGATGAAGGTGGGAATGTAATAAATAGACAGGATGGCGTTATTAGTGGAGAGGCTGGATTAAAACTTTTGGAGGAAAAATCAATAGACTACTTTAAGACTTTTAATGATGATGGAAGTTCTAGTAAGTTTGGTTTATTCTATATTCAAGATGTTAAATCTAATTGGGCATTAATTGGAACTGCTATTGGAATAGGTGTTGGAGTTATCTTAATCCCATTTACTGCAGGTTTATCTGGTGTCGCAGTCTTGGCTTCAACAGCTGTATTAATTCCTGCTGCTACTGGAGCTGGTATTGCTGGCTATGCTATAGGTGATTATGTAGAAGGGAAGGGCTATGCTTATGCAGTAGTTCCAATAGAATATACGGATGATGGTGTTAAAGCATTGGGTTGCGATTATCTTAAGTAAGGTTTATATAATCTATTTCTTTTTTCTTTTATATGAAAAGAGGCTTTGAATCTAATCTGCAGTTAGTCATAATCCTGGTTATAGCCCTATTGCTAATCATATGGGGAGTTTCTTTTATAATCGAATCAAAACAGAAACAAGAAGGATTAGCTGATAAATTTTCAGAAGGATTAAAAGGGCTAGGAAATACTTTTTATGAATCTGATTTTCTAACTTCTTCGGAAGAGTCGTTAAGTTATTTTAGCAGGAGTAATGATGGATAAGAAAGGACAAGAATCTAATTTAAAGATAGTTGTAATTATAATTTTCCTTTTGATATTTTTAGTTTTAGCTGTAATCTTATTTGGCAAGGCTAATTTTCTAAAAGACTTATTTTTAGGAACTAACCCTTAATGATAAAATTTATATATCCAGCAAATTTCTAGGTTAAATATGAAGGGAAAAAAAGGGGCAGAATATCTTTTAGTTATAGTAACTGTTGCAATACTCCTTCTTATTGGCTTAACCCTGGTTATTGTTTATACTCTTGGCGGATTTGCTAAATTAACTGGTGAAGAAGGGATTGGTAAGGCTCAAGCAGAGGCTAGGGCAGGTTTGTTAGGCGTTGATTGGGATGCTTTGACCAGTAAAGAGCAAAAAAATATAGAAAAAAAAGACCCTAAGATAGCAGCAGAGATTCAATTAAATACAGCCCAAGCTGCAATAGTATCTAAAGATTATGATGGGGCGAAAAGCCTAGCCAACGAGGCTAAAAAGTTAACACAAGACGCTGCTTCAAAGCTATCAGCTGAGGACTTAAATAACTTAAATGAAAAGGCAGATAAAATTCTTGCTGAGGCTGAAGCTGGAAAGAAGATCTTAGCTGAAAGAGATAGCATCTTAGAAGAACAAAAGACTAAGGTTTCGGAATCTGAGAGTAAAATTTTAGGATTCGAAACTTACAAAACAAGATTTAACAAACTTTTAACTCAAGAGAGTATAGCTATAAAAGGGGCTATAGGGAAAGAAAGCTTAGTCGACCAACTTATTTACAAAATTGTTACTGGAGGATTTAACTCCTTGCTTGCAGATGTTGATAAATTGGCTACTGCTAATGCTGCTGTTAAGGAAGAGATTGGTTACCAGAAATTGAGGGCTAATATTTATCTTAACTTAATTAAAATGTATTCTGTTGGGAAAGATCCAAAATTAGGCGGTGCTTATATTGCTTTTAACAATGATATTAATTTAAGAGTTCAAACGACTTACAATGAAGAATCTGTTTTAGAGGCTGTTGATTACTATGCGGCTATTTCTCGCTACAATACTGGACAGAGGGATAAAATCGTACTTTTGGCTTTGATGGGATTCTATAATAAATATCATAAAGATTCAAAACAGTTTTCACAACCTGTAATGGATAAGGTTCATGAAGTTTATTTGATGACTGCGAAAGTTGAATGCCCTAGTAGGTCTGAATCAGAAACTACTTGTAGGGCGATTAATGTAGACCCTGCTGAACAGAAAATAAGCTCTGAAGAAGCAAGAAAATATCCAAAAGCAGTCTGTTATTATGATTATAACGGGGGAAATGATTGTGATTCTTGTGCCCTTATAAAAGACCCTGATGCTTATGATGAAGAAAGCATGGTGTGGTTTGATCAATGTAAGCAAGATCCTTGCGGCATTTGTGGACCAGGTGGTTGCAAAGTTAATAAAAAGTGGTGGGCTATGTACCCTGATTGTGAATTGCCTTAATTTAGTCTTAGTTATTTGCCATCTTCAGGGATTTTATAGGAAACCATTTGATAAAAACATTTAAATACGAATGTAATATAAATATTAAGGTAAAGAGGTGCTAAATATGAATAAAAAAGGTCAGGGATTGCCTTTAAATGTAATTGTCATCGCTATCATTGTTGTCGTTGCTTTAGTTGTTATTGTTGCATTCTTTTTAGGAGCCTTTAGTAATATCGGCGGAAAAGCTGGAGCTACTACTGGAACTGCTTTGACAGGCACAGAAGCCGGTTTAGCTGTAGCAACTTGTGAAAATTTATGCAATCAAGCTAAGACTACATCTGCTTTAAAGACTATATTCTGCAACAAGAAATTTGATGTAGATAAGAATGGCGATGGTGAGATCAGGGATGGCGAAAAAGATGTTCCTTGTAAAGAACTTGTAGCTTGTAAGGACGTTGAAACTGGAAAGCCTGTTTGCGAAGCTGACACCCAACCTAAAACCACTTAGTTGTTATTTTACAAAATCTTTATATAATAGCTTTCTCTTTTTTTCTTTATGAATAAAAGAGGCCAGGAAAGCGTACCGGTTTTGTCTGCTTATGGTTTAGTTAAGACAATTATTGCTGTGGTATTATTACTTATTGTTATATGGATAGTTGCTGTTGCCTGCGATTTTGTTTCATTTAGTGAGTTAGATTCTGGAACTAAAAGAACTTTTAACTGGATGAGCGATAAAATTGATATTATGTCTAATGAAAGATATGAAAGTAAGGCAACAGGAAATGAGGAAAAATTTCCCATAGGTTCTATTAAGGAAGGATTAGCTATTGTCTGGTTTGATGTGAAACAGGATAATATTGATATTGATGGTGTAAGTGTTATTAGACCTCCTGAATGCGAAGGAATAAATATGTATGGATGTTTAGTTATTTGTTCTGTTAGTAAGATTGAATATGATTCTTGTAGCAGAAGTAAACTTTTAGGCAAGAGAATTCCTTATAATTCTGTTCTATATTACGAAGGCGAAGGCTTTAAGTGGGTTGGGCCTAAAAAAGGAGAGGTTGTTATTTCAAAGGATAAGGAGACTAAAAAGCTTAGCATATCTTTCTAAGACAAGCATAAACATTATAAATTAAAAACAATCTTTAATCCTTATGAATAAAAGAGGCGGAGTGCTTTCAGACAGCGCTTTGGAGATTGGGGCAGGAGTTCTAATTGTAATTATCTTTTTAATCTTTCTCAACTTTGTTGTTCCTAGAGCTAGTGGAGAAGGCTTTAGAGATGAGGCCATAGCAAAGGATATAGCCTTAAGCATCAAAGCGATAAGCTCTATATCAGAAGATATGGAGCTTAAATATACAATTCTTAGAGAAGTTGAACTGGAGATAAAAAATGGTTTTATCCAGGTTGGCAGCGTTAAAATTAATACTCTCTCTAATTTAGAAGCTGATTTTAGCAAACAAACAGTAAGTGCAAATCAACAGCTATTGATATCTAAGAGAGGAAATAAACTTGAGGTTAAAGTAATATGACTGAAGCAACAGGTTCTGACATGATGCTTATAGTGATATCTGTAGTTGTTATAACTTTCATTGCTTTTTTTGTAGCGACTTTTGTCAGCTCTATATCGCAGATTGACAGGCAGGATTATCCAGCAATGCTAGCTGTTGATAAGTTCAGAGTTGAGAATTGTTTAAAGCTAGATGATAAATTAATCTTAGATTTTAATAAATTTAACAGCGATACTTTGAAAAATTGCGTTGATAGCGGAGTAAGCATTAAAGTAAGTGATTTAGATGGCAATGTCATACAAGTAAAGGATTCAAAAGGCGAGTTAATTGATGAGTTTAATTCTGAAAATGAATTGTCAAGAAGATTTCCTTTATGTGCAGTTAAAAAAGGCAATTATAAATGCATAGACTTTTCTGGAAGATATGTTGTCTGGAATGAAGGGCTTAAGGATTATGTTTTAAGAATTGATCTGGTGACTAAAGTTGTTTAATAAAAAAGGGATAGAGGCTAATGTAATCCTTTTGATAGTTGTTACCCTCGGATTATTTATTATAACTGGCGTATTTGCTTTGGTTTACGGAGTTCTTGGAGCAGTTGAGGATGATTTAAAGTTAAACGCCTATAGTAGTGCTGAGATTAGAACCTTGGATAATGAACTATATGCTACTTTGTTTGGAAGTAATAATCTTGCTGACATAATCATTCAGGGCGAGGTTTTGGATAGAAAAACAAATATAGATTCTGAGATAGAGAAAATATTAGCAAGATATAAAGATAATAAAGATAAAAGATTATATTCTCTTGTAATTAATTATAAGGACAAGCCATTAGTTTATGGAGAGGATCTTAGCCCGGATTTTTATCCTGGCAAGATAGAATCAAGTTTGAGGCTGCCTAGTTTAAAGAATGATTTCATTGAGGTTAAATTAATATCTGCATTTCCAACCTCATTTCATTACTATATGTATTATGGAGTAAATTATGGATAAAAAAGGATTCAGCAATATATTTTTCGTATTTCTATTTGTTATAGCTTTTGTGTTTTATATTGCTCCTATCTATCTGAAGCTAGGCTCTGAACCTGTAGCTGATGGAATTATTGGGGAAAGCGCCTTAGATTTAATTAATTCTTATGATACTGTTAATGACTTCAAGAGCTATTTGGATAAAAGCGTTGAATTAGCTTCTTGCCAAGCTCTTTATGATCAAGGAAAGAATGGAGGCTATTTAGATAATAAATGCGGGAAAGAAAAAGGCTATGTAAAATGGGATACTAATTGCAATCCTCTGGCAAGTTTAGAAGAAGATTATGGTGAATATTTTAGCCGTGAACTTGAAAAGCATATAGATTTTAAACCTAATTATGCCTATAGTTTTGGCAATGGAAATTTCCTGGGAAAAACAGAAAATAAAGTTGAAAAAACCTATGGAGATGTAAAATATTATATAGATCCGTCATTTTCTACTAAACTAAAATTAGATTTAAATATTTATAAAGAAATAAATTCTAAGATAGCAAGTAATTTCCAATGCTTAAGAGACAAAAATCCTAAAGAATGCATTAAAGATGATAATTTCGTTATGGAGAAACAAGACAAGCTAATATTCTTTGATGTTAAGACTGGGGTCAAGTGTGTTGTTAGAGAAGGAAATGAGTTTAATGAAAAGGAAATAAAAATAAAGTTTTTTAAAGACTTTCCAAAAAAAGAATTATTAAATATAGAACCTCCTAATTTATTGAAGTAAAACGTTCTCTTATTCTCTTCCCCTGAACTGGAACATCCAAAAAGGCATTAACAGGAAAAAGATTAATGCTAATACAACTCCAATAGCAATATAAACCAAAGTTGAGATATTTGGGAATAGAGGCTTTAGAATGCGAATTACTATTAAATAGACTATAATCAATGATAGGAAAGCTATTATTACCTTTACTATGTTTGTCTTTGTCCAGTCCATCTTAGATTGATTTAAATTTTTCTATAGTACCCTCTATCCTATTTTTTGTAAATGATATCATGATGTTCAAAATCATCAAATTCTATTAAATTTTCTGTTTTGTTGAATTTGAAAACCAAGACAAAATGCCCAATATGCACCCTTTTTTTGTCTTTTAAGTCGTATCGCAGATTTTTGTAATGCTCAACATCAGAAGAATTTATAATTTCTCTAATCTTACTTATAATTTGCTCATAAGTGGCTTTATCTTTCTTTAAAAGTTTCTCTAAGACTCTATCTAAGTTTTTACTTGTTCGATAATTATATGACATCTTACCTCTTCTCTATCTTTTTTCTTAATTGTTCGGTAGAGCTAAAGGTTTCTCCATACCCTTCTTTCTCTATTTTTTGTAATTTTTCTAGATATTCTGGTCTTAATTCTGGCTCTAAAATATTCCCTCCGCACTCAATAACTATCTTTGCAATAGCTTCACTTTTAGTTTTTAGATTATATCTTGCTTTCACTATATTTAATATTTGATTTGCTTCTTTTGGAATTTCAATCATTGCTTGCACCATCTTGCCTCCATATATTCAATATATATATGAAATATATTTAGAGTATATAAATGTTTCTATGACCTTACATTATTGCATCTACAGGGTTTGCATGAGTGAAAAAATTAAATCTTTCTTGGATGAAAGAGAAGCAGTATATAAGATTCGGGAATCCACTACTAAAACATATTATTTTTTAATTTAAAGCCTCTTATTATTCCTTGTTCTGTTGTAAAGGAAACTTTGTTATTTTCATCTGTTCCAATGTAAACTTTGTCTTTTTTAAAATTAGATAGCTTAATCTGCCCGTTTAAATTAAAATTATTATTTATTTTGTTTCCATTGCCTTCATTTTTTTCCAAGCAGAACTTGTAGTCTTTTCCTATATCAGGATTTTCCGAGCAGGCAGTGTTAAAATTAATATTGTCTCTGATTTAAGAACTTATTTAACAAAGTTTAAAGAACAACAATCTTTTTATAGGCGTTATTTTTAGTATTAAAGGGGTGTTAGATGCTTAAAGTAGGATTTGATGAAATAATTAGAAAGATAAAAGAAGAAAAAAAATTAACAGATATAGAAATACAGGTCAAAATAGATAAGAAGCTTAATGACCTTTCTGGATTGATTTCTAAAGAAGGTGCTGCCCACATTGTTGCTAATGAATTGGGCATAAAATTGTTTGATAAAGCTGGCATGGAGAAAGTAAAAATAAACGAATTGCTTATTGGTATGAGGAGGGTTGGCATTAATGGGAAAGTAACTAGTGTTTTTAGCATTAATCAGTTTACTAAAGAAGGAAAAGAGAAAAAGGTTGCTAGTTTTATTGCTGGAGATGAGACAGGAAGGGTTAGAGTTGTTCTATGGGATGAAAAACATATTAATGAAATAGAAAATGGTAATATAAAAACTGATGTTATCGTTAAGATTGATAATGCCTATGTCAGGGATAGCAATGGATTTAAAGAACTGCATTTAAACGGAAATAGCAGTTTGGTTGTTAATCCCGAAGGCGTTGTTATCGATAATGTTTCTGATGTCAAGCTAAGCAATATTTTCAGAAAGAAAATAAATGAATTAAAAGAGAGGGAGAATAATGTTAGCATTTTAGGCACTTTAGTCCAGTTGTTCCAGCCTAGATTCTTTGAAGTTTGCCAGCAATGCGGTAAAAAAACTTTATTCGAAAATGGAAATTATAATTGCAGCGAGCATGGTATCGTTGGAGTAGTGAGCACTCCTGTTTTGAATTTTGTAATTGATGATGGCAGTGGTGTTATCAGGGGAGTAGCTTTTAGAGATAATGCTAATAAAATATTAAAAATGGATGCTAACACTATTTTAGGGTTAAAAGACCAATTAAAGTTTGATGATTATAGATTAACTATAGAAGGCAATCAGTATATTCTTAATGGCAGGACAACTAAAAATGAGATATATGGCACTACAGAATTTGTTGCTAATAGCATTGAAGAGGTTAATCCAGAAGTTTTAATGGGCGAATTGGGATAAACTTATTTTTTAGTTTCTAATAACCTTTGTTTTGTAAGCCCTCTTTCTTTTCTCCAATCAAAGTACCTTATTTTATACTCATCATTTTCAACAACAAACGCAACTGTCCTAATATCTCCTGCTCCCTCTTTGCTTATTTCTTGTATTCTCATTAAATAGAAAGGTCCATCTTTCCATGATTCATGGTATACGAAGTTTACAAGGTTTTCTAAAGGCCTTCTATTTTTTAGTATTGTTAAGGGCGAGGTATTATTTTCCTTTACCCTTTTGTCTGTTTCTGAATTGCCGTTATACTTGTAGTCCTCTAGTAGATCATGGGAGATATGCTGTAATGCACTGTCATAATTCTTTTTTACTATATCCTCAAAACATTCTTTAAATACTATTATTTGATTTTTCATTTGTTTACAGATTAATAAAATATCAATAAATTAATATACATTGAGTGTTATTTAAATATTGCGGAAAAAATTCGTGGAAATGAGTGAAAAAAATGATGTTCAGAACACATTTGGTTTTTGGTTTTTTATTTGGTTTGCTTGCAAGCTCTATTTTTAATGTTGGCAATATTTATTTGTTTATGCTTTTTGTTTTGTTTGCAGCTGGATTGCCTGATATCGATCATCCCAAAAGCAAATATGGGAGAAGATTAGGGATAATATCCAAGGCAATTAATCTTGTAGCAGGGCATAGGGGAATATTCCACAGTTTGCTTTTTGCTTTATTATTCGGAATAGCTTTTTGGTATTTTAACAAGACTGCTGGACTGGGGATTTTTATAGGATACTTGAGCCATCTAATTGGAGATGGCTTTAGCAGAGAAGGAGTTAATCTATTGTATCCTTTTAGTAAGCTAGAAATCAGAGGGTTTTTTAGGGTAGGAAGTTTTATCGAGCATATTTTGTTTTTTATTTTATTGGGACTAAGCTTATTTTTAGTTATTTTCTAATTAGATATAGCTTATAAAATATATTTTCTAGTCACGCGTCTACGCGCCTTGCCTACGAAGAAAGTATATAAAGGAGTTTGCCGTACTGCTTGTAACCTCATGAAAAAAGTTCCGAATAGGGAGGTTGCTTGTTTGGACTGTTTCTAGAGTGTTGAAAAAAGATGCGAAAGCAAGAGGAGGATAAAATGGCAAATCAGCCAGTGAAAAAATATAGGATATCAAATTGGGAAGGTGTTGTTTGGGATAATAAGAAAAAACTTTCTAATGGCGTTGAGGTAGGATATAAAACTATAACTGTTAGCAGAAGCTATAAGAAAAAAGATGAGGAGATTTGGAGAAATGAAGTAATTAACAATATAAGACTGAATGATATTGGCAAACTTCGGGCTATTTTAGACAAGTTACAAGATTTTTTATATTTTGAAGCAAGACAGCAAGAAGAAGATGAGGAGGAATAAAGATGACAGAAAAAGAGACTGGTATTAAGGATTTGCCCGGCGTAGGTCCAGCAACAGCACAGAAATTGGAAGAGGCTGGTTATAATAATTTAATTTCAATAGCAGTTGCAAGCCCTAGAGAATTAATAGAAGCTAGT
>Ga0209541_10006195_pt1 | contig 20537 bp, 18 predicted proteins | sample RifCSPlowO2_01_FD_184027 | JGI IMG/M metagenome (GOLD analysis project Ga0209541, IMG submission 184027) | Groundwater microbial communities from Rifle, Colorado - Rifle CSP2_plank lowO2_0.1 (SPAdes) (version 2) | ecosystem: Environmental > Aquatic > Deep subsurface > Groundwater | place... | reverse complement strand
CGGTTTCTTCAAAATATTTCTTCTGGAAGAACAGATAGTCTTCTAAGGTAAGGGCTTCGTCAAGTTTAACGGCCTTGCCTTTGATGTTTAGAGTTTGTTTGAGTTCCGGACGGTCTTTGAGGTTTTGAGCCTTGTGGACTAAGACAAGGCGGGGTTTATCGGTGTTCTAGCTGATTGCTTCGGAGAAAGAGCCTTCTTCTTGGAAATTAGCGAATTCATAGTAGCCCTGTTCCATGCCCATCTTGTCTTTAATCTCGGTGAGAGGGAGGTTGCCTGGGATGATAAGCAATTCATCAAAGCCGTTTTGTTTAATCGCCTGTTCTATCTTGACCTGGTTTCTATCCCAGATATCTCGGATGGTATCCTCAAAGTTAAGAGGCAGGTCTATCTTGTTTCTTTTGTAAAAAGAAAGGTAATCTTGGAGTTTGGATTCAAAGTTAAGAGTGATGGTTTCTTTTCTTTTTTTCGCTTTCTTCAATTTCAATCTTTCTTCTTCCTTTTCCCGCAGATACCTGACGACTCTTTTGTCATCCATGAAGATGGTGATTTTGTAATTGTTTTTCTTGAATTTTTCCACTTCTTCGGGAGTGTAATCGGGGTAGGGCATTGGTTATTCTCCTTTGTTGTAAAAGGGCCTGCTTTGACTGAATGGGTATATTGTATCAAGAAGCGCGGGGATGTCAATAGTATGTAATACTCGCATCAGGGTTGTCTAGGCGCGTTTTTAATTGAAGTTTTACATCCTCGGTTTCATCGTAAGCGAGATCCTGCCGTTTTCATCCACGCCTTTTACCCAGACATGGACTTTCTGTCCCATTTTGAGAATATCAGTCACCCTGTTCACTCGTTGAGCGCTCATTTCCGATATGTGAACCATGCCGTCTTTGCCCGGCAATATTTCCACGAAAGCGCCGAAGTCCTTAATCGCAACGACTGTTCCGTCAAACTCATCTCCAATCTTGGCTTCATAAGTTATGTCTTTTATCATGGCAATCGCTTTATCCATGCCGTCTTGCGTATCAGAAGTAATAAACACGGAACCGTCGTCTTCTATATCAATAGTCGCTCCGGTTTTATCAATAATATCGTTAATTATCTTGCCCTGGGGACCGATAACAGCTCCGATCTTTTCGGGATTTATTTTTATCGTCTGTATTCTGGGAGCATAAACGGACAATTCTTTTCTCGGCTCCTTTAACGCTCCGGAAAGCACGCTCAAAATCTCCAATCTCGCTTTTTTGGCTTGTTCAAGAGTCTTCTCCAATATTTCCTGATTGATGCCTTCTATTTTGACATCCATTTGCATCGCCGTTACACCGTCTTTTGTTCCTGCAACCTTCAAATCCATATCGCCGTGGTGATCTTCCGGACCCTGGATATCGGTAAGAATTTTATATTTTGGAACTTGCCCTGAGTTTGTCGAAGGGTCAAACATTAAACCCATGGCTATGCCAGCCGCCAAATCCTTTATCGGCACTCCGCCGTCCATCATCGCTAAGGTTGAACCGCAAACGGAAGCCATTGATGACGACCCGTTTGAAGATAATATTTCGGAAACGACTCTGATAGTATAAGGAAAATCATCTTTGGAAGGGATGAGAGGCAGAAGGGCTCTTTCAGCAAGAGCGCCATGGCCGACTTCCCGGCGACCCAAACCGCCCATTCTGCCGACCTCGCCGACGCTGAACGGCGGAAAAACATAATGATGCATAAATCTCTTTTTGGTCAAATCAATTTCCATCGTTTCAATCCATTGCTCCATGCCCGGCGAAGCAAGCGTCAAAACCGACAAAGCCTGCGTTGTTCCGCGGTTAAATAATCCTGTTCCGTGAGAATGAGGAAGCACGCCGACTTCCGCGCTAAGCGCTCTCAACTGGTCGATCTTTCTGCCATCAGGGCGTTTCTCCGATTCAAGTATGTTTTTATGGACGATCCTGTCTATTTCATCTTCAAAAATTTGAAGCGCGTCTTTAGTTTTTTTATCAAGTTCTGGGTTGCCGGCATATTGGGTTTTAATATATTCCACCAGCTCATCGCTTGTTCTGTGCAAACCCTCCACATATTCCTGCTTGTGGGGCGTATAGAGCACCTTTTCAAGTTTGGGAGTAACAAAATCGCTCACCACCCCCGCCAAGACATCGTCGCGACTTGATACAACCAATTCTTTTTTCTTTGGCGCAATATCTTTAACAATTTCTTTTTGGAATTTGATCAGTTTTTGAAATTCCTTAAAAGCGTTTTTTATCGCCTCGGCCATATCTTTTTCCGGCACTATTTTGGCTCCGGCTTCTATCATGTTTATCCTGTTTTCCGTTCCGGCAACGACAATATCAAAATCACTGCTCTGCCTTTCAAGATAAGTCGGGTTGAAAATCAATTTGCCGTCAATTCTGCCCACTCTTATTCCGGCTATGGGCCCGTCAAAAGGAATATCGGAGATCATAAGCGCCAACGACGCGCCAAAAAGAGCCGGCATATCCGGATCATTTATTCCGTCAAATGTGAGCACCGTTGCCACTACTTGGATCTCATTTCTGATGCGCTGATCAAAACGGGGGCGGATTGAACGGTCAATCAAACGGCCGCTTAATATGGCTTCCTCCGAAGGCCTTGACTCTCGCTTAATCCATTTGGAACCCTTTATTTTACCGGCGGCATAATACTTTTCTTCGTAATCAACCGAGAGAGGCATATAGTCAACGCTCTTTTGGTGCGCCGACATCGTCGCAGTAATCAAAACGGTGGTTTCACCGTATTGAACGCGGCAGGAACCGTTCGCCTGATTGGCAAGACGGCCTATTTCCACAAAAAGCGGCTTTCCGCCGAACTCTTCCCGATAAGTTTTTATCTCCATACCAAATGAACAAAGAGGGGAGAGATGAGCAACTTAGATTCTGCCCCCTCCCCACTTTCCGATTAACTCTGAAAGTGGGGAGGGGGCAAAGCCCCAGATACTTTATGTTTCTCAACCCCGTCCACTCAATTGTCTAATTAAAAATATTAAAATATTGGATAGCAAGCTTGTAGGGATTTACGGAGCCCGACGGGGAAAAGGCGAAGGTTCACGCCGAGGAACTTCGGCGGGAATCGCCTGCGAGCGAGAGGCAATCCGCCAGCTGGCGGATATGTCGTGCCCCACAAGTTTGCTATCCAATAATTTGCTATTTTAACAACACTTTTTCCTTGCTCTCTTCCAAATCAACAAAATTATTGGCCGCTTCGGTTAATTTGGAACTTGTGCTTCTCTTAAAGCCCATTGTCTCCACTATCAGCCCGCTGAATTTTAAATATTCCACCAGCGGTTCATAGTCTCCATCGCCGGAAATAATCACCACCACATCAAGAAGCTTGGACAAACTGATTGCGTCCACCGCCAGACCGACATCCCAGTCGCCCTTTTTCATTCCGCCGGGAAATATCTGCAAGTCCTTTATTTTTAATTCAAAACCGGCCTTTTCCAAAGCGTCAAAAAACGCCTTTTCTTCCTCCGTATCGGATTTTACAACATAGGCCACGGCTCTGACAAGCTGTCTTCCGGCAGTCGCCAATTTCAAAAGCTCCCGGAAATTCACACGGGCTTTATATAAATTTTTGGCGGAGTGATACATGTTCTGAACATCCACGAACACTCCGACACGGTGAGTTTTTCTTTGAGGAACGGTAAGCTTGTTCAAGAAAATAAAAATTGTTATATTGTTAATTGTTATATTGAATTCAAATTAACAAGATAGCAAATCAACAAAATAATAATATATATAGCTTAGTTCAATCCCAATTTCTTAATAACAGAACTGTGTCTTTTGGGATTTTCCCGTTTTAAATAATCAAGCAATCTTTTTCTCTTGGCGACCATTTTTAAAAGACCGAGACGGGAACTGTTGTCCTTTTTGTGCTTTTTGAGGTGTTTTGAAAGCCGTTCTATTTCTTCGGAAAATAAAGCAATCTGCGCTTCGGCAGAACCGGTGTCTTTGTCGTGGATTCTCACCTTTTCAATAACTTTTGATTTTTGTTGAGGAGTTAACATAAAAATGGATGGCAACTTACCGTTGAAGTTAATCTAACACAAATAAAAAAAACTTGCAAGAAAAAGAAAAGAGGAGATGTTACCTCCCCTTTCAGTACTCTTTAATTATATCATAAACAAAGATAAAAGTCAAATTTTGTCAAAGCAGACAACCATCTTGAAATGCCGGATGAGTTCCTTTTTCAACTGCTCTTTAACGGTAAACACCCATCGTATCTTTTCCATCTTTTTTCTCAAATCGGCAAACCAGAAATCAATAAATTCAATCTTTGTCGTCTCTTGTGTTTGCGTGTCCGGCGATGTTTTTACGGAAAATATGAATGTGCGTTTTTCGTACCCGTAATCATCGGCTTCTTCGTTTATGCCCGCGTCTTTCATTTGTTTTTTCAGCCGTTCGTTCCTATACCCAAGTAGAATCGCTTTTTCATTCAATTTTTCATATATCATCCGGCCCACCTCCGCAGGTTCGGCCATTAACGCATCAATCATATCAATCCCGCAATAAGCAACCAGGGACTTAATGCGATATCTCATCATGAGACCGTTAACGGCCATCGCAATGATTACCGCCGGTCCGACTGCTACGAAACCAAGCACAATTATCACAACATATATCTCAATGAAGAAAAACATTATTTTACGCTCCTTATTTTTTAAAAGCCGTCACTTGACGGCTTTGCAGGGTTCGCAATCATCGGGGACAAGCTTGAAGTATTTTGCGGCTTCGCAAGCTTTTTTAAGATCCCAATACGCGCTGGCTGCTTCGTTTTGGGCTTTTCTAAAATCTTGTAAATATTTGTTTGCGTCGGCAACCGCAAGAACAGAACTTTTATTCATTACGACAGTTTCAGCTTTCCGCGCATTTGCATAATTCTCGTCTAACTCTTCTACTCTTTTTTCCACCGCAGGTTCCAATAAGTCCCCTTCTACCCATGAAAATCCGCCTTGCGGGAGCTCAATGTTAAAATATTGTTTCAAATATTTGGTATTATCGCGTTTATCAACAACTGCCACTGCTACATTCAAAACTAACCAAAGTATACAGATACTACAAGACACAATTAAAATTTGAACCAGGGTAAATCCTTTTTCTTCACTTTTTCTCATTTCCTTCTCCTTCGGCCTGCCGTAGCTTTTAACGCAGGCGGCCCTTTTGTCAAGGAACGATGGTGATTAGACACTATAATTTTATTACGCCTCTGTCAAGATTTAGTGGTAATTCAATGCCATAATGCGCCAGTGAAGTAATTGCTATCTTGCTATATTGTTAATTGTTAAAATTAAAACAAGACAACAAGCTATCAAGGTAACAGGGTATCAAGATAGCAATTCCCCACCAACAATTCTTAAAAACTTAGATATGTCGTATAATGTAAGCAATGAGCATTGCTGATTGCTATTATTGTTAATTGTCAGCTTGAACTTCAAGATAACAAGATAACAAGATAACAAGATAACAAATGGGCGGTGATATCAAATCTCTCAAAATCCAATACCTTGAACATCTGGAAATAGAAAAGAATCGCTCGGAAAAGACGCTGGAAAATTACGGCCGGTATCTTGACAGGTTTTTGGGTTTTGCCAAAGTCGCAAACGCTGGCGATATTTCGGAAGATTTAATCAGGCAATATCGGCTATATTTGAACCGGTTTAAAGATGGGCATGGCGCGTCCCTCAAAAAAATCACCCAAAATTATCACATCATCGCCCTCCGCAATTTTTTAAAATACCTTGCCAAGAGGGGAATACGCTCGGTATCGGCGGAAAAAGTGGAATTGGGAAAACAAGAAGACAGAGAGGTTGTTTTTCTTGAGGCGAATGAACTTGGAAGATTGATGAAAGCGGCGGAAGGCGAGAACGGACTTGATGCTTTGCGAGACAAGGCAATCATTAGCACCCTGTTTTGCACAGGAATGCGCGTTTCAGAACTTTGCTCGCTGGATAGAGAAAAGATTGATGTAAGCGGAGGAGAAATATCAATCCGAGGCAAGGGGAGCAAGATACGGCTGGTATTTTTGTCGGATCAAACCAAAAAAGACTTGTCCGAATATTTGAAAAAGAGAGCGGACGCGGACGAGGCGATGTTTATCAGAATACCGCGGGGAAAAAACGCTTTGACCAAAACTGCCAATTTGCGTCTCACGCCCCGCAGTATCCAAAGAATTATAAAAAAATATTCAATAAAGGCCGGCATCGTGGGAAAAAATGTCAGTCCACACTCCTTGCGTCACAGCTACGCCACCGATTTGCTCCGCAACGGCGCCGATATCCGCTCGGTGCAGGCTCTCCTCGGCCATTCATCCGTCACCACCACCCAGATTTATACTCATGTCACGGATAAACAACTTAGAGAAGTTCACAAAAAATTTCATAACAAGAAATGATACCGTCTAATCTGTTTCCCAATAATTCCGCTCCGACCGCATACCGCTTTTCAGTACCGATAGTCCGCAACTTCCAGTCCCGATTGCTTCGCAATCGTGGATCCGCGATTTGCTATTTGCGCAAAGCGCAAAGCAAATCGGGACGAGTTGCGTCTATCTGCATTCTCGGCATTTTGCTCCTCGCTTTAAGAAAGCTTTGGAGACCAAGCCAAAATGCCTGCGAAAGCTTCTTCAAAGGGTATGCGGCTCTCCGCGGAATTAAAATATATTAGACAGACATTTCAACTCAACGACTCACCATGGTGAGTCCCTCCCCCTATGTCCGGTGTAGGGGAAAACTTGTTAATGCCGAATATTGACATAATTGTTAAAAATTATAATAATTGCCGCAGAACATAAACAATCGGGAGGATAAGTAAATGACCTGTATTGTTGGTTGGATAGATCAAAATTGCATGGTAATGGGCGGCGATTCGGCCGGAATCGGCGGTTATGATGTAATAATCCGCAAAGACCCGAAAGTATTTACGCTTTCACAGTCGCAAGGACCGGATATGCTTATCGGTTTTACATCTTCATTCCGAATGGGCCAGCTTCTCATGACGCTTGAAGTTCCAACCGCGCAAGAAGAGAAAAAACCGTTTTTGTTTATGGTAAAACAATTTATCCCGGCCGTTCGCAAGCTTTTCCAAAATGGCGGATTCTTAAAAAAGGAGAAGGAACAAGAACGAGGCGGAACATTTCTAGTCGGATACCGCGGGAGATTATTTCAAGTTGAGGACGATTTTCAAGTTGGAGAATCACGCATGCCATATGATGCGGTAGGTTGTGGCGCCGATTTTGCTCTAGGCGCTCTTAGGGCAATGGAACAAACTGGTTATAAAACATCGCCGGAAAGAAAAGTATTATTGGCTCTTCAGGTGGCCCATACTCAAAGCGCGGGCGTAAGGCCGCCATTTAAAATATTAAAAGTGGATTTGAAAAACACTAAATAGCCCAAAACAAAAGCCCCGCCACAACTTCGCAAGATGTTGGCGGAGGCTTTTTTTATTATAGATACTTATTCGCGGTTTCAATGAACTTAAGCGGATCAACAGTTGCGTCGTTTATTTTTATTCCAAGATGAAGATGGGAACCGGTTGTTCGGGCTCCGGTTGAACCGGAAATACCGACAATTTGTCCGGCATTTACCTTTTGACCTGTGGAAACTTTAATTTCCGAGAGATGGATATACAACGAAAAAATTCCAAAGCCGTGATACACGACCACAATATTGCCCTCAAGCAAGAAATTTTTTTCCGCCAGAATCACCACCCCAGAATTAACGACTGATATCGGCGCGTTCTCGCCGGTTCGCAAATCAACTCCTCGGTGCCAATCCCGGTCATCTTTGTTTTTGGAATAAATTCTCCAAATCCCGAAAGGGTCGGTTATTGCAATTTTATTGATGTCTTGTTCAGCAAGAGGCGAAACAAACTTGCCGGGAATATAGTTTGGGAGAGAGCCGGTTGACCGATAGGCCGCCTGCATCATTTCTCCTTCGCGAATTCTTTGTTTTTTTTGTTTTTCCGTCGGAGTGAATTTTTTCATTCGTTCTTCTCCAAAATCTTTTAACAAAATCTCAATAGTCCGACAATCGCAACAATGGCAAAAAAGCTGATATTGCAACGCCGTTTCTTTGTTATTCAAATCAATCAAAACAAGATCGTACTTGCCCGGCTTTTGATCGGCGCTTATGCCGATCAAAGCCAGCCCTTGCGCGTTGAACCGATAGGTCTTGCCAAAAACATCTATGCCGAATTTTTCTATGGCCGATTTATCGCCTATCTTAATCACCAAAATATCGCCCTGATATATTGGCGCATTGCCACTCAATATCTCAAACTTAACACTGACTGCTTCGGCTCCGTTCAAAAAGAGAGCCGGCAGAATGGCAAAAATAACAGCAAAAACCGCTATTCTAATTTTCAAGGTGCCGCCTCCCTTCTTTTAGTGGCTTAATGCCCATAAGAATATCTTAATCGTAATTTTATTTCAATCTTTAATTCACTAAAACATACTATCCAGCTATTTCTGACAATTTTTCTTTTTTAAAAAAATGAGTTAGTATTTATTCAATGAATTACTTCAACCACCAATTCCACACATTTGATTCGGGACTGCGGCTTATTACCATTCCGATGGAAGGAACGAGAACTGTCACCGTTTTAGTTTTGGTCGGCACCGGTTCCAAATACGAAACCAAAAACATCAACGGCATTTCGCACTTTTTGGAACATATGATGTTCAAAGGCACCGAAAAACGGCCGGGCGCTTTGGATATTTCCCGTCAGCTGGATATTATCGGCGCCGAATACAACGCTTTCACCAGTAAGGAGTACACGGGATATTATGCCAAGGCAAGCTCCGACAAATTAGACACGGTGATGGATGTTATTTTTGATATTTTTCTTAATTCCAAACTGGACGCCAAAGAGATCGCGATGGAAAAAGGAGTTATCGCCGAAGAAATAAATATGTATCGGGACACGCCCAGCCGCTATGTTTCAGATTTGTTTGAACAATTGCTTTACGGCGACCAGCCGGCCGGCTGGGATGTCGCCGGAGAAAAAGAAATAATCCAAAAGTTAGAACGCGACGATTTCGTCCAATATTTCAATTCACATTATGTGGCGGGGGATACGGTAGTAGCCGTCGCCGGCAATATCAATCCGGAAAAAATCAAAGAAAAAACCGCCGAATATTTTAAAAATGTGAGAAACGGAACCAAGGTGTCCAAACTTCCGGTAAACGAACAACAATCCGAGCCGGCAACCTTAATTCACTGGAAAGAAACCGACCAAAGCCACTTTAATCTCGGCGTAAGGTCTTATCACATGTTTGACGATCGCAAATATCCTTTGAGCATTTTAAGCACTATTCTCGGCGGGGGCATGAGCTCGCGTTTATTTCAGGAAGTGCGGGAGAAACGCGGTCTGGCATACTATATAGGAAGTTCAAGCGATGAATACACCGACACCGGATTTTTCATGGTCAGAGCGGGAGTGGACAAAAACCGAACCATGGACGCAATCAAAGTGGTGATTGAAGAGTTAGCCAAGGCGCGAGACGGGGGAGTAAGCGCCAAAGAACTTCAAGACGCCAAAGACCATATCAACGGTGGAATGGCCTTATTCTTGGAACATTCGGATAATGTCGCAAGCGCCTATGCCAGCCCGATTCTATTTGAAAACAAGGTTTTGACAATTGAAGACAAACTTGCTAAAATAAACGCGGTAACGCTTGAAGACATTGGCGGCGTCGCCAAAGATATAATTAAAAACGACCGCCTAAATCTTGCGCTTATCGGCCCGTTTAAAGACCCCGAACCGTTTAAACAAATCTTAAAAATTCAATGAACGACCACATTCATATAGATATTTCCACGGCAAGCATTCTGAAAGCCATTTTGATGGTTCTGTTTTTTGTTTTTCTTTATTTTTTAAAAGATGTTCTGTTCATACTTTTATTCGCCATCATTATCGCTTCGGCCATTTCTCCTTTTGCCAACTGGCTTGATTCCAAGGGTTTCCCCAGATTGTTAGGTGTGTTGCTGTTATTTCTTAGCATCCTCGGTTTGATGATACTGTTTTTCTCGCTGATAATTCCTTACATATCGGAGGAGATCAGCCAGCTTACCGTCGCTCTGCCGCAAATAGTCATTAATATTTCCTCTTCCCTTGAAAAAGCGCAAAGCGTCTCGCCCAAGTTTCTTGATTTTATAAGCGAGACGCAAAACGCGTTAGAGGGCTTGTCGTCATATTTCCAGCAAGCCGCCCAATCCATCGTCGGCATGGTGGTCAGTATTTTTGGCGGAATTATGTCTTTTATCGCGATAATAATAATTTCTTTTTATCTCTCTGTTACCAAAAAAGGTATAGAAAACTTTCTTGGTTCGGTTGTTCCGGAAAAATATGAGGACTATGTGGTGGGCCTTTGGAAAAGATCGGAAATAAAGGTCGGCCAATGGCTGCAGGGGCAGTTGCTCTTGGCGCTTATCGTTGGATTGATAGTTTATGTCGGCCTGTCGCTGATGGGGATTAAATTTGCTCTGGTGCTGGGTATTTTAGCGATGTTGCTTGAAGTGGTGCCGATGATCGGGCCGGTCTTGGCCGCGATTCCGGCGGTATTCTTCGCTTTCCTGCAAGCGCCGACTCTCGGTCTTTGGGTAATTCTTTTTTATATCATCGTTCAGCAACTGGAAAACCACATCTTGGTTCCGCTTGTTTTTGGAAAAACGATCGGCTTAAATCCGATTGTGGTGATTATCGCTTTGTTGGTCGGTTCCCAACTGGCCGGAATCCTTGGCGCCATCCTTGCCGTTCCGGTGGCTACAATAATAGTGGAAATGCTGGACGATCTCGCCAAACACAAGGAATCAAGAAGACAAACCATTTAATTGTTAATTGCTGATTGGTGATTGTTTAAAGCGGACTAACAATATAACAATTAACAAGATAGCAATCGGCATTGTTGTTGTGCTCTACATCGTCGCCACCCCCATCGGAAATCTTGAAGATATTACTCTCCGAGCCATCAGCGCTTTGAGCAATGCCGATTTAATTTTGGCGGAAGACACGAGAATCACCCGCACCTTGCTTGAACGATATAATATCAAGAAAGACATTATCAGTTATCACCAGCACAGCGCTCTTCAAAAAATTGACCGGATAATCGGCTTGTTGAAAGAGGGAAAAACCTTGGCGTTGGTATCTGATGCCGGGACGCCGGGCATTAACGACCCGGGCAATTTTTTAATAATGAAGGCGCTTGAAGTCCTGCCTGATTTGAAAATTGTGCCTATGCCGGGAGCCAATGCCGCTGTTTCTGCTTTGAGCATCAGCGGTTTCCCGTCCGACCAATTTGTTTATCTCGGTTTCCCGCCCCACAAAAAAGGCCGTCAGACATTTTTCAAAAATATCGGCGAAATTGAAAAAACTATTGTATTTTACGAATCAAAGTATAGAATTTTAAAAACACTTGAAGAACTGAAAAAAAATTCTACCGTTGGAGAACGCAAAATAATGGTCGCGCGGGAACTGACCAAACAGTTTGAGACAATTTACCGCGGGACAGTTGACGAGGTGTCCGCTAAATTAAGCCACGACAATATTTTAGGGGAGTTTGTCGTCGTTATCGCCTCTACAAACCACTAATTTTTACTAATATATTAATTAAAATTTAATTCGTATATTGGTAGTTATTCGTAATTTAGTAGTAAATGTCAAAATTCTACATCACAACCAGCATTGCTTATGTAAACGCTCCGCCTCACATCGGATATGCTTTGGAATTGGCGCAAGCCGATGTTTTAGCGCGTTACCATAGGTTGTTGGGCGATGACACTTGGTTTTTGACCGGCACGGATGAACACGGAACTAAAATAGCCAAAGCGGCCGCAGCGGCCAACCTATCGCCCGAAAAATTTACCAACCAAATTTCCGAGAAATTTCTTTCCCTCGCCAAAGTTCTTAATATTTCTAATGACAATTTTATCAGAACAAGCGACCAAAAAAGACATTGGCCGTCTGCTCAAAAACTCTGGCTTGAGCTTGCCGAGAGGGGAGACCTTTACAAAAAGAACTATGGGGGCCTGTATTGCATCGGCCATGAGGCCTTCATAAAAAAGAGCGACCTCAAGGACGATGTCTGCCCATTGCACAAAACAAAACCGGAAAAAATAGAAGAGGAAAATTGGTTTTTTAAGTTAACTTCTTACAAAAAACAGCTCAAGAAAATAATTGAAAGCGACGAACTGCAAATCCTGCCCGCTTCAAGAAAAAGCGAGGTTTTGAATCTATTGGATGACGCCGAAGATATAAGTTTTTCACGGCCGTCCAATCCGCCAACCACCGCTTTCAGCGGGACCCCGTCAGAGGCGGTGGCCGGCGAAATAAAGTGGGGAATACCTGTTCCGGATGATGCCACCCAAACAATGTATGTCTGGGCCGATGCTCTTTCAAACTATATTTCCGCTATCGGTTATGCTGACGATAATAGTCAATCTCTCTTTAAGAAATTTTGGCCGGCAGATATTCATTTAGTCGGCAAGGATATACTCCGTTTTCACGCCATTGTCTGGCCAGCGATGCTTTTATCGGCCAGTTTGCCTTTGCCCAAATCAATCTGCGTCCACGGTTTTGTCACCGTTGACGGAGAAAAGATGTCTAAAACAATCGGCAATGTCGTTGACCCGTTTAAAATAATTGAAAAATACGGTCGCGAAGTGGTCAGATATTATTTGCTCCGTGAAATCCCCTCCGACGAAGACGGCGATTTTTCAGAAGAAAAACTGAAAGAAAGATACAACGGCGATTTGGCCAACGGGTTGGGCAATTTAGTCCAAAGAGTGGCAACGCTGATAGAAAATAATCTGGACGGCAAACTAATTTACGATAATAAACTGATTGAGCCAAGCGTCACGCAAAAAATATCCGACATTGTGGCTAAATACAAACAAAACATGGAATCATTCCGCTTGCACGAAGCATTGACAAATGTTTGGGAGCTGATTAGTTTTGCGAATGTTTATGTTGACGACAAAAAACCGTGGGCGGCAATCAAGCACGACGAAAAAGAATTTTTGATTATAATAACGAATCTAATGATGACGCTTCACAATATTATGTTCCTTTTGTCGCCGTTTTTACCCGAAACTGCCGAAAATATTGCCAAAACATTCGGAGGCGTCTTAAAACCAGAAATAGACAATGGCTACGAATTTATTGTGAAAAAAATCGAGGGACTATTCCCTCGAATAAGTTAAAAGTTCATCAAGTTTATCAGGTTATAAAGTAGTTATGAAATAATGAAAATTACAAAGTTTGAAGATATAATTTCATGGCAAAAAGCTCAAGAATTGAGTATTTTTGTTTATACGCTATTTAAAATAAATAGGGATTTTAGTTTTAAAGACCAAATACAAAGAGCATCAATCAGTATTAGTAATAATATTGCCGAGGGATTTGAAAGAAAAAGTAATAATGAATTAAAGCATTTTTTCTATATTGCCAAAGGAACTTGTGGTGAAGTCAGGTCAATGTCATATGTTGCGCTTGAGTTAAAATATATTAAAAAACAAGATTTTGATGAAATAATTAACTTTTGTCTTGAGATTGATAGATTGTTATCGGGATTTATTAAAACTTTATAACTTTATGAACTTGCGACTTGATAAACTACAAGTCTTTGATTCCCACTGCCATCCCCAATTTCCCCAATACGACCAAGATAGAGAAAAAATGCTTGCCCGCGCTTTTGGCGCGGGTGTGAGTATGGTTTGCGTGGGAACAGATTTGGAAATGTCGCGAAAAGCCGTTGAACTTGCGGCCAAATATGAGAAAATACGGGCTTCAGTCGGTCTCCACCCGAATGATTTCGGAGAATTATTTGAAGCAGACAAAATTTCTCCGGAAAAAACCGATGCGTTTTTACATTTAGCTAATCATGAAAGGGTTGTGGCCATGGGCGAGATGGGCCTTGATTATTACCGTACACCCGATAAAGAACACCAGAAAAAACAAAAAGAAATTTTTGAATTTTTTATAAACCTTGCTTATCAAAGCAAAAAGCCGTTAATAATTCATGGCCGCGACAGCCAAACGGGCAGTAGCGGGCGAGCACATGGTGATATTATTGAGATATTAAATTTCGCAAAAAATATTATTTATGGCGGCGTAGCCCATTCCTTCACCGGCAGTATTGATGAAGCTAAAAGATATCTGGACTTGGGATTTTGTCTCGGATTTAACGGCATAATAACTTTTGCTAGACAATATGACGAGGTCGTAAAATACGTCCCGCTTGAAAATATTCTTATTGAAACCGACGCTCCCTATCTGACTCCCGAACCGTATCGAAACCAAAGGAATGAACCAATTTATGTGATTGAGGTGGCAAAAAAAATAGCCACATTAAAAAATATTTCTATTGATGAGGTAATTGAAAAAACCACAAAAAACTGCAAGAATCTATTTAATATTTATGAAATATAACCCTCAAAAAATTGAGCGCAAGTGGCAAAAATATTGGGCAAGCAAGAAATTTTATAATTCCAAAGATTTTGTCCAAGACAGAGAAAATTACATGCTTCTTACCGAATTCCCGTATCCCTCCGGCAATTTGCATATCGGCCACTGGTACGCTTTTGCCATTCCGGATATTTACGCCCGTTATCTTCGGATGAACGGAAAAAATGTTTCGTATCCGATGGGATTTGACGCTTTCGGCCTGCCCGCCGAAAACGCCGCGATAAAAAATAATACCGACCCGCGCGACTGGACCGAAAAAAATATCGCCTACATGACCAAGCAGTTCAAGAGCATGGGCGCGGTTTTTGATTGGCCTCGCGAAGTCAGAACGATTGACCCCGAATATTACAAATGGACACAATGGCTCTTTTTAAAATTTTATGAAAAAGGATTGGCTTATCGCGCCCCGACGCTGGTCAATTGGTGTCCAAAAGATAAGACTGTTCTCGCCAACGAACAGGTTGTCGACGGCAAGTGTGAACGAGACGGCGAGCCGGTAATTCAAAAAGAGATAACTCAATGGATGTTCCGAATCACCGATTATGCCGACCGGCTGATTGATGACCTGTCCGGACTTGATTGGCCGGAAACAACCAAGACTGCCCAGAAAAACTGGATTGGCCGTTCCGAGGGAGCTTCCACAAAATTTCCGATTTTTAATTCTCAATTTTCAAAAGGCGGGCAGGAATATATTGAAGTTTTTACGACCCGCGCCGACACGCTTTTCGGAGCAACTTATTTGGTCATTGCCCCGGAGCATCCGATGGTAATGAAACTCACCGATGACCGGCACCTGGACGGCATCAACAAATATCTTGAAGAAGCAAAGAAAAAAACCGAGATGGAGCGCGCCCATCTTGATAAATCCAAAACTGGCGTTTTCACCGGCGGTTTTGTCTTAAATCCGATTAACAACGAAAAAATTCCCGTCTGGGTGGCGGATTATGTTGTCGGCTGGTACGGCACAGGCGCGGTAATGGCCGTTCCGGCGCATGATGAAAGGGATTGGGAGTTTGCCAAAAAATTCAATTTGCCAATCAAGCAAGTTGTGCAAAGTGGAACAAAAATAGAAACCGAGAAACCAACCGAAGAAGATGGGGTGTTGATTGATTCTGGAAAATTTTCCGGCATGCAATCCGCCGAGGCGCGCAAAAAAATTATTGAGGAATTAAAAACTAAAGGCCTCGCCGATTTTAAAAAGAATTACAAACTCCATGATTGGGTCTTGTCGCGCCAAAGATATTGGGGCGTGCCAATCCCGATGATACATTGCGCACACTGCGGCTACCAACCAGTCCCCGAGAAAGACCTGCCGATTAAATTACCCAAACTTGATGATTTTAAGCCGTCTGACGACTCGCCTCGTTTAAGCTCCGGCGAAGCAGGCGGTCGTTCGCCACTCGCTAAGGCAGAAAACTGGGTCAAGGTAAAATGCCCCAAGTGCGGACGGGAAGGGGAGCGTGAAACCGACACCATGGACACCTTTGTTGATTCGTCTTGGTATTTTTTGCGTTATTCCGACCCGAAAAATAAAAAAGAGTTCGCTTCGCAAGACAAAATGGCCAAGTGGCTGCCAGTGCCTCTATATATAGGTGGGGCGGAACACAACACCATGCATCTCCTCTATTCACGCTTTTATATCAAAGCTCTTTATGATTTGGGTTATGTCAATTTTAATGAGCCATTTTTAAAAAGGGTTAACCGCGGACTTATTCTCGGACCGGACCGCCAAAAAATGTCCAAATCGCGGGGCAATGTTATTGACCCCGATGAAGAGGTCAAAAAATACGGCGCTGATACCGTCAGAATGTTCTTGGCTTTCATGGGGCCGTACGAACAGGGCGGCCCTTGGGACCCGCGGGGGATAAACGGGGTTTTTCGCTTTCTGAATAGAGTCTGGAATCTTTTTAACGCGAAACGCGAAACGCGAAACGCGAAACCGGAAGCTAAAGAACTGGAAATTAAATTAAATCAAGCTATTAAAAAAATCGGCAAAGATATACAAACCCTAAGCTTTAATACGGGAGTTTCTGAATTGATGAAATTATTAAATGAGTTCGAGAAAACGCCGGCATTTGAAATTGGAAATTTGAAATTGGAAATTTTTACCAAATTATTGGCTCCGTTCGCTCCGCACTTGGCCGAGGAACTTTGGATGAATGTTTTGGGAAACAAAAAATCAATTCATTTGGAAAACTGGCCCGAATATAATGAAGCGATAATTGCCGAAGAGAAAATTAATTTGGTTATTCAGATAAATGGAAAAATGCGAGATGTTATTACGGTGAGAAAGGGACTGCCGGAAGAAGAAATAAAACAGCTCGCTTTCGCCAGCGAAAAAATCAAGAAACACATCTTAGAAAAACCGGTTAAAAAAATCATATTTGTGAAAGATAAATTGACAAATATTGTTATCTAGTATAGCATTACCGGCAATAAGGCCTGGCTGAAAAAGCGGCAAGGCTGGTCGAAAATTTATGATAAAATGATAAAGCCGCACCCGATAATCGTTGTCTGCAATCAGATTGTAGGGCGGTTGCGGAACGGCTGACAGAAAAGTGAGCAAAGACAGAGACAAAGATTTTGTGGAGTTCATTATAAAAGAACTCGTCAACAATCCTGACGCCGTTCAGGTCGTCAGAACGGTTGACGAACTCGGGGTTCTGCTCTCGGTTAAAGTGGCTCCCGAAGATATGGGGCTCTTAATCGGAAGAAGCGGTTCTACCGCCAAAGCCGTCAGAATTTTGGCCAGAATCGTCGGAATGAGAAACAATGCCAGAGTAAACCTCCGAATCGAGGAGCCGGAAGGCGGACGAGGTCCGCGCGAAACCGACAAAACCAGGAATGTCGATGAGGTCATGGGTGAACTTGGAAATATATAAATAAAACCCTAAAATCCGACCCTCCGGTCGGATTTTAGTTAGCTATGAAAAAATTTGATGTTATAACTATTTTCCCCGGTATTTTTGAATCATTTCTCAATGAGTCTCTTTTGGCGCGCGCGATTAATAAAAAATTAATTTCAATCAGAGCTCACAACTTGCGGGGCTGGACAAATGACGCACACAAAACAGTGGATGATAGGCCGTATGGCGGGGGAGCGGGAATGGTCTTGAAAATAGAACCTATTTTCAGGGCAGTTAAAAGTTTATCAAGTTATAAAGTTCGTAAAGTGAAGACAAGAGTGATTTTGCTTTCGGCCAAGGGGAAACAATTTACCCAAAAAGACGCAAGACGGTTGGCAAAATACAACCAGTTGATTTTTATCTGCGGGCGGTATGAAGGCGTAGACGAAAGAGTGGCGCAACATATAACCGACGAAGAAATTTCGGTTGGTCCTTATGTTTTATTCGGAGGTGAAGTGCCGGCCATGACAATTATTGAAGCCGTTTCGCGTTTAATTCCGGGAGTTGTGGCAAAAGAAGAATCTATTAAATTTGAAAGTTTTTCAGATAAAAACGCGGCGACAAAAGAATATCCGCAATATACGAGGCCGGAAGTATTTGAGCCGACTATAGACCGGAAGAAAACATGGAAAGTCCCTAAGATATTACTTTCCGGAGACCATAAAAAAATCACATCTTGGCGGAAAAAACACTCCGTTTGAACTCCGTCTTTCAAGAATTTGACCAAAGAGTCACCTTCTTAAATTATCCTCAAAAGATGGGGGGTTGACTCTAAAAACTAAAAGGAATAATATACTAATTACCAAGAAACAACATTAAAATTAAAAGATTGTGGCAAAACCACGATTGCTCCGTATCATAAGGGGTAATCGTGGTTGTGTTATACTCACAATACAACCGGTACTTTCCAAATTTTATATAGTCAACCAGCGAATTTAAAATGTCTTTTGGCCATAGTCTATTGACTGTTGACCATAAGCATCTATTTAAGAGAGTTTGATTCTAGCTCAGGATGAACGCTGGCGGCACCGATAAGTCATGCAAGTCAAACGTGTCAGTGCGGGGCACTGACCGCGGAATGACGCAGAACTGACGCAGACAATCGCAGAAAAATATTTCTTTCTGCGTAGGTCTGCGTTTAGTCGGCGTACTTCTGCGGCCAATGCTCTGCATTGGCAAGTGGCGAACGAATTAGTAACACATTGGCATCTACCTTAAAGTCAGGCAAAACTAGTCGAAAGATTGGCTAATTCCTGATGGTCTCGCAAGAGTAAAGGCGCAAGCCGCTTTAAGAGGAGCCTATGTCCCATCAGCTTGTTGGCGGGGTAATGGCCCACCAAGGCTATGACGGGTAGGGGGTGTGAGAGCACGACCCTCAATGACGAAACTGAGATACGGTTCGTACACCTACGGGTGGCAGCAGACGAGAATATTCGACAATGGGCGAAAGCCTGATCGAGGGATGCCGCGTGCAGGAAGAAGTCCTTCGGGATGTAAACTGCTTTTGCGTGGGAAAAAATAGCCCCCTCACTCAGGGATTTTGTTAGTCTTGACGACGCGAATTTTAGTCGGATTCGCGACGCGAAGAGCGATGTGTGCCTTTAGGCACATAAGCGATGAGCAACAAAGAAGATGTCTAAAATTCACTAGCCCCTTGGGAAGTGAACTAACGGGCGATTTCTTTGTTACTCCTCCTCGTAGTGGCATTAACCACAACTTCGTCGTCGTGCCTCGAAATCGCCTCGTTTGTTCACTTTCAAGATTTAATAAAATCCTTGAGTGAGGGGGCCCTGATTGTACCACGAGAATAAGGGGTTGCTAACTCTGTGCCAGCAGCAGCGGTAATACAGAGACCCCAAGCGTTATCCGGAATTACTGGGCGTAAAGAGCGAGCAGCCGGTTCTGTTAGTCTGGCGTTAAATCCTTCGGCTTAACCGGAGAACCGCGTTGGAAACGGCAGAACTAGGGCAGGTGAGAGGCAAGCGGAACGTGCGGTGTAGGGGTGAAATCCATTGATATCGCACGGAACACCAAAAGCGAAAGCAGCTTGCTGGCGCTTTGCCGACGGTCATTCGCGAAAGCGTGGGCATAAAAAAGGATTAGATACCCTTGTATTCCACGCCCTAAACCATGCTGACCAGCTATTGGGAGCATCGACCCTTCCAGTGGCGAAGCTAACGCGTTAAGTCAGCCGCCTGGGAAGTACGAGCGCAAGCTTAAAACTTAAAGAAATAGGCGGGAATTCGCACAAGCGGTGGATCATGTGGTTCAATTCGACACTGAGCGAGAAACCTCACCAGGGTTTGAAATCCTAGTGAAATCCTCGGGAAACCGAGGCCCCCGCAAGGCACTAGGACAGGTGCTGCACGGCTGAAACTTTCGGCCGGTAGGGGAGCAATTCCCTACAAAAAGAACCAACTCATAACGGTGGAGTCCTGAATATTTTAATGCTAAAATTAAAATATGGATAATACCGTGGAAAGCTCGAGTACAAGTTTTTGTAACTTTCCGAAAACAACCGAAGATTATTACATTCTTGGTCTTTGGATATAAGCTTTACGTGAATTGCAGGCCGTTACTAAGAATTTTTAAAGAATTCAAGGATAATGGCGAGAGAAGTATAAATAATTTTGTAATTTATATCTCCAGATTCGATACTAATAAATTTACAAATGCAATCAGTCTGTATTCAATGAAGTTACAAAAACTTGTACTTGGGTCCCGTAGAGACTCTGACTATACAGAGATAGTATAGTCAGGATGGCAACAAATACTTAGTATTGCCATAAAACGTTGGCCCCCGCCAAGGCGGGGTGAAAGTATAGTCCGTACCATTAGGAATAGTGGAATAATATGGTCGTCAGCTCGTCATGTAAATGGTTTCCTTAAGTGGATTAACGAGCGCAACCCCTATTGTCTGTTATATTTGTCAGGCGAGACTGCTCCGGTAACGGAGAGGAAGGTGGGGATGACGTCAAGTCAGCGTGGCCCTCTGATATCCTGGGCTACACACATGATACAATGGGCGTTACAATGGGTTGCCAAGCCGCGAGGCGGAGCTAATCCCATCAAAGGCGCCCCCAGTTCGGATAGGAGGCTGCAACTTGCCTCCTTGAAGCCGGAATCGCTAGTAATCGCTGATCAGAACGCAGCG
>Ga0209541_10006193_pt1 | contig 20541 bp, 22 predicted proteins | sample RifCSPlowO2_01_FD_184027 | JGI IMG/M metagenome (GOLD analysis project Ga0209541, IMG submission 184027) | Groundwater microbial communities from Rifle, Colorado - Rifle CSP2_plank lowO2_0.1 (SPAdes) (version 2) | ecosystem: Environmental > Aquatic > Deep subsurface > Groundwater | place... | reverse complement strand
TCCTTAATAAAACTAAATATTGACACTTGCTATTTTTCTCCAAGGACAGCTTCTGAAAGGCTTAGGATAGCTAAATTAGTGAAAAAGAATGAAAATATATTAGTTATGTTTTCTGGTGTAATGCCTTATGGAGTCGTAATAGCAAGAAATGCTAAACCTAAGAAAATTTATGGTATTGAGATAAATAAAGAAGCCCACAAATATGCCTTGGAAAATGTAAGGTTAAACAGAATAAGCAATATAGAATTGATAAAGGGCAATGTTAAAAATATCATGCCAAAACTAAAAATAAAGTTTGATAGAGTAATAATGCCTCTACCAAAAACATCTTTCAGATACCTTTCTTTACCGCTTAAACATCTAAAACAAAAAGGATACTTGCATTATTACTTCTTTTCAAGAAGAGTACCAAAAAAACAGATCAGATCATTAAAGATAAAGAAAATAACGAAATTAAACCAAATTGCTCCTGGGAAGTATAAGTATTGCATAGATTTTCAAAAGATAGCTTAAATATTTAATCTTAATCCCATTCTAGAAGATTTTATTGCAGAAGGTGCTTCTCCACCATGCCAACTTCTTCTAGGTCTAACCCTCATGGGATATAGTCTTTCTGAATTATCATCTAAAATAACAGCAGCGCCCTTTTCACTAGGCAGGGCATTTACTGCATCTGTCAGACCCTTGATCATATAATTCTGCATTATAGCATTTAAAGCATCGATATCTCTTTTAGCAGTAATCTTATGTGATATAACCAAATCACTTTGGGTTAAAACGTCATCGTGGATTTTTCCAGGTTGCTGAGAAGCAAGTATTAAACTTATTCCTGGTTGCCTTCCCTCCCTAAGTATTGTGACTAAAGCATCAGTAGCAGCATTCTCTCCTTTATCTGGTAAAAACTCATGTGCCTCGTCAATAACGAGCCAGATCATTGGCAATTTGCTTTCAGTTTCTTCTTCTCCAACATCTCCTAAATAGCTATACCCCTTTTCTACTGCATCCAACTCTTCTTGCTTCCTTGTTACCATTCTTTCTGTAAACAATTTTTTAGCAATAAGTCCTATAGCAAGTCCTTTAATTCCCCATCCCCCAGCAGTTGTAGCATAACAGCTTACGTCTAAAACAGAAACTTGCCCACCCTTTACCATATTTTTGATGCTAGTCCCATTCTCATCAAATAATCCCCAGTCATTAGCTGTTAACAATAGGCTAGTGGCTTTATTCTTAGTATCTTGTTCAGCCTCAACATCCCTTCCAAGAGCATCTATTAACCCATCAATACTGTAGTCCTGCCCTTCTAACCTCTTAATGATCCTGTGCAATAAGACTCCAACACTACTAAATTGATCTATGCCAAACGTTTTACACCAATCTAAACTATCTAACTCATTTGGTTTTATAGCAAAAGGAGAATCAGTTGGAATGCCCTCAGCGACATATTGGTCATAGTAACCTTTCGGAGTATAAACTTTAATATCCAGACCTTTACCTTCCAATCCCCATTCCTTAAGCAAGGCCTCATCTTTTCTATTCTCAACCTTCATAGTCCAATAAATACCCATAGTATCTAAGATTAAAACAGCAACATTATTCTTAACTTCAGGAGGCAAATCAGCAACACCTTCTGCTATTACACCCATCGAATAGCTTTTTCCACTGCCTCTTTTTCCAACTATAAAAACAACATGGGATCTATTGACATCCATATAAATATTATTAGCCAAAGAAAGGCTTCTGCCCATCTTGATGTATTGTTTGCCTAAAAGAATTAGTCCTTTATCACCAAATCTTTCTTTATCAGCCTCGTTTCTACCAACAATGATATCTTGAGTCATTTACACCTCTTTTGCTAAATCAAACAAAAAGCTTTTAAATATATAAGGATTTCTAAAGTTATAGTTTCTAAAATGGCAGTAATAAATCAAATCAAAACAATACTGTTGTTAGGTATACTAACAGCAGTTTTATTATTTATTGGAAGTTTGTTTGGTCCAACTGGATTAACAATTGCTATAATTTTTGTAGTAGCCATGAATATGATTACCTACTTCTTCTCTCATAAAATAGTTTTAGTAATGTATAGGGCAAAAGAAGCAAAAAAATCAGATTACCCAAAACTACATAAGATTGTTGAAGACCTAGCAAAAAAAGCTAATATACCTAAGCCAAAAATCTATACAATACCAACTGAAAATCTGAATGCCTTTGCAACAGGGAATAATCCAAAAAATGGCGTAGTTGCTTGTACTGAAGGTATCTTAAAGTTATTAGATTATAAAGAATTAGAAGGCGTATTAGCTCATGAGATTAGTCACATAAAAAATAGAGATATCTTAATAACTACAATAGCAGCAACAATTGGTGGAATAATCTCTTACATAGCAATGATTGCAAGATTTGGAGCTATATTTGGCGGCGATAGGGATAGAAGTTCAGGTAATATTCTAGTTCTTCTCGCTTTATCTATTTTAGCTCCTTTAGCAGCAATTATAATTCAGTTAGCTATATCTAGAACTAGAGAGTATCAGGCAGATGCTTCTGGAGCAAGCTTAATTAAAGATGGAAAACACTTAGCAACAGCTTTAGAAAAACTTCATAGCCATAATAAAACACACCCGATGGGATTTGGGAATCCAGCTACATCATCTTTGTTTATAGTAAATCCATTTGATACAAGAAGCTTTTTTATTACCCTTTTTTCTACGCACCCACCTTATAATAAAAGAACAGAGAGATTAAGGGCAATGAAGTTTTAAATAAAAACTTTTATAAACACCCCTCTTCTGAACAAAAAGATTATGAAAATATCAGAATTAAAACCTCGCCAGGGAAAAATCGAAATTGAAGTGGAAATAGTTTCTATTGACCCGCCAAGAGAATTTAATAAATTTGGTAATGTAGGAAAAGTAGCTAATGCTATAGTTAAAGATGATTCTGGAGAGATGAAACTAACGTTATGGAATGACGAAATAGATAAGGTTAAACCAGGAATTAAGGTTAAAATAACTAATGGTTATGTTTCTGAATTTCAAGGAGAGAAACAATTAACCGCAGGAAGATTTGGGAAGCTAGAAGTTCTTTAACCAATCAACTTCCTCATCATTCAATTCCAATTCTTCGCTAACACTATTGTCTATAAATCCTTTGTAATCTTCAAAGTTCTTTAAAACTTGTTTAACTGAAGTGTGTGTTTTATCAGCAATCTTTTCTGCTACACCCTTCTTTTTAGCATTTCTGATATTAGCCTGCCAAATCTTTAAGGGCCTCATACTCCTTTTATAATTAACAGCATCATTCTCATTTTTCAAAGAATTAATTCCTAATGTCATTAAAGCATTAACATAAATTAAGAATCTCCAATATTGCCACCTCCTTATTCTACCGTCAAAGACTTTAGCCTTAGACAAATAATCTAAAGCCTTGCTTAACTTATCACCTTTATATTCTAAAGGAAGGTTTTCTTCAATCCATAAAAAGCATTCATCTAAATCCAGATTAACATTTTCAAAAACGTTCAAAACCTCTTCAGGATTCTTGCCTTTAAATAAAACTTTTAGAGAATTAAGTATATCATCCTCTTTTTCTCTTTTTCCTAGAAGATCTATATCTTCAAGTTTTAGATTATCTTTACTGATTAAAATTTGTAGGTCATTAATGCATCCTCTTAAATCGTTTTTATTAATTCTAGCCAGTTCATTTAAAACACCATTTTCAAATTTAATCTTCTCTTTCTTACAAAGATTCTCTAAATACCTTACAACATCATCCTCTTTTAATTCTTCAAAGTTAATCAATTGGCATTTTTTTCTTAGATCGCTTAGTTTTTTATCATAAGGGTCATTAGATGTCATAACTATAGGGAAAGCGCTATTTGTTATTAATTTAGCAAGCGCTTGTACTCCTCCCCTGTCTTTAGCTCCAGAGAAATTATCAATCTCATCAATCAGAATTATCTTGCTTTTGGAAAATAAACTTCTTTGATTTAAACTACTGCCTATAGTTTTCTCCACATTTTCCTTATTTCTAACTTCACTAGAATTAAACTCAAAAATCTCATAACTTAAATCTTTAGCTAAAGCATATATGCTAGCAGTTTTACCATTGCCAGCCTTACCGTAGATTATAACAGGTTTTTTATTTTTAACATAGTTAACCAATTCTCTTAGCTGAGCATCATGCCCTATTATCTCTTTTAAGCTACTAGGCCTATACTTATCAATTAAAAGGTTCATTTTGAAAAATTAGCTAATAAAGCCTCAAGTTGAATAAATTCATCACTACCCTCAACCATCCTAAACTCTATTTCTCCACACTTATCAACCAACTCAACTTTTTGGGTTTGACTAATATCCAGATTCCAAATCTCTTTTTGAATCTGTTTTACAATGTCTAAACCACTTAATCCATACCTAAGCATAGTGTCTAATAATTTATTCCTTGCTTTGACGAAGTCTTTATTTAATGCTATTATCAAAACTTCTTTAATCTCATTAGGTCTTGCCTGGCTTACAATATCATAAATTGTTTTATTATCAATGTTCTTACTTATAACCGCGCAACTTTGTAAAATATTCTCTAATTTCCTGCAATCCCCTTCACTAATATCATACAAACTATCAATTGCATCTTTACTAATTTTTAATCCCTCTTCTTTACATACTATTTCAATAATACTTTTTATGTCCTCTTTCTCTAATGGTTTAAACCTAAAAACACTACATCTGCTTTGTAGAGGATCTATTATTTTTGAGGAATAATTACAACTTAATATAAATCTGCAACTATTAGAAAAGTTCTCCATAGTTCTTCTTAATGCTTGTTGAGCCTCCTTTGTTAAAGAATCAGACTCATCTAGATAAATTATTTTAAAAGGGACATTTCCAATTGCCTTTGTTCTTGCGAAATCTTTAACTTGGTTTCTTATAATATCTATCCCCCTATCATCGCTTGCATTAAGTTCTAGAAAATTGCTTCTCCAATTATCTTTAAATAATTTATTGGCTATTAGCAGTGCCATGGTGGTCTTTCCAACACCGCTTGGACCGGCAAATAATAAATGAGGTATATTCTGTTGCTTAATAAAAGCCTCAATCCTTTTAACTATCTTAGATTGGCCTTTAAGATCATTAAATTCTTTAGGCCTATATTTCTCTATCCAAATTTTCGAATCACTAACACCCATTCTTAAGCCAATAGCATTTAATCTTTATATAGCTTCTTATAATAAAAAAAGAAAAGCTTATTACCAGATAATATTTATGCGTCTTTTAGTAAACAAAGATAAATATATAAACCTTATTAAGGATTTAGAAGAAAATGTATGATTTCAAAAAGATAGAAGAAGAAGCAAGAGAATATTGGAAAAAAATAAACTTATTAAATAAGCTTATTAAGAGAAATAAGAATAACGAGAAATACTTCCTATTAGATGGTCCGCCTTATGCTAATGATATTCCCCACGTAGGGCATGTAAGAAATACAGTTTATAAGGATTTTAATATAAGATTAGCCTTCTTAAAAGGTTATCAAGTCTTATTCCAACCAGGGTTTGATACTCATGGATTGCCAATAGAGAATAAGGTGGAAAAGAAACTTAATCTTAAATCTAAAAAAGATATCGAAAAATTAGGTATAAAAAAGTTTACTGAAATTTGTAAGGCTTCTGCAACAGATAATAAGGACTTGTGGATGGAAGTTTATGACAAACTAGGTTCATGGTATGCATGGAAAGATCCTTACTTAACTTATGATAATTCTTATCTAGAATCTGCTTGGTGGACATTTAAGCAGATCTGGGATAAAGGTTATGTTTATGAGGGTAAAAAGCCTGTATTTTGGTGCCCTTCTTGTGAAACAGCCTTATCTGGTTATGAAGTTACAGATTCTTATGCTATGAGAAAAGATCCTTATATTCTAATAAAATTCAAAATTAAAAATGCCGAAAATGATTTCTTGCTTGTATTTACAACAACCCCCTGGACTTTAATTGCAAATGTAGCTATTGCTGTTAAAGCGGATGAAGACTATGTTAAGGTTGAAACTTCACGAGGGAATCTAATTCTAGCTAAAGAAAGATTAGGAACGCTTTCTGAAGTTGAGATAGGTTATAAGATTTTGGAGGAATTCAAAGGTAAGAAATTAGAAGGTTTAGATTATGAATCAATTATAGATGTTCCTCAACAAAAAGAATTAGAAAAAAATCCTGTAGCTCATAAAGTTTACATGTCTATTCCAATATTAAAAGAAAGAGTATCTGCTAAAATGAGGACAAAAAAAGGGATTACTGGGAAGGATGTATTTGAAGATTTTGTAACTATCGCAGAAGGTACTGGTCTTGTTCATGTAGCCCCTGGTCACGGTAAGACTGATAATGCGGTGGGTAAACATTATAAATTGCCAGAGCCATCTCCATTAAACGATTCTTGCAAATATACAGATGAAGCAGGGCAATTTTCTGGTCTATTTGTAAAAGCTGCAGACAAAGATATCCTAGAACATTTAGAAAAAACAGGATTGTTATTATTCAGCTCAACAGTAAATCACAAATATCCCCTTTGTTGGAGGTGTAAAACTCCCCTAATTTTTAGATTAAGCGATCAATGGTTCATAAAAATAGATTCTGTAAAGGTTAAAATGCTAGAAGGAAATAAAAACGTTAATTGGTATCCTGAATTTGCAAGAGAAAGATTTGATAATTGGGTTTTAAATGCTGAGGACTGGAATATTTCAAGGCAAAGATACTGGGGGATTCCAATACCTGTTTGGAAATGTGAATGCGGAGAATTAAAGGTTATAGGCTCTGTAAAAGAGTTAGAAAAGTATTCCTCTAAGAAGTTGCCAAAGAATTTCGATCTTCACACAGCATCAGAGATATTATTGAAGTGTCATCATTGTAAAAAAGATATGAAGAGAATTAAGGACATCTTTGATGTCTGGTTTGATTCTGGAGTTGCCCCTTGGGCATCATTAGGTTACCCTTTAAACAATAAAAAATTATTCGAAGAGCATTACCCGGTTAGCAGAATAAATGAATCCCAAGATCAAATAAGGGGTTGGTTTTACTCTTTAATGTTCTGCGGAGTTGCTACTCACGATAAACCTCCATACAAAGAAGTTTCTATGCCAGGATGGGTTGTAGATAGTAAAGGAGAAAAGATGTCAAAATCTGTTGGGAATGTAGTTTTTGCAAAAGATGCTATTGAAGAAGTTGGTGCAGATAATTTAAGATTTTATTATATGTGGGATATTGCTCCTTATAGTTTACAATTATTCAATAAAGAAGTAATAAAGAAAGAGGTTTGGAAAATATTTAATGTTCTAATAAACTTAAATACTTATTTAGTTAATCTAACAGATAAGATAAAAAAGGTAAAAATTAATGAAGAGGAAGATAAATGGTTATTATCAAGACTTAATACCACAATAAAAGAATATTCTGAAGATATCGAGAAGTTTGAATATCATATGGCTACTAGGAAGTTAGCAGATTTTATCTTAAATAATCTGAGCAGAGAATATATCCATATGATAAGGGATAGGACTAATCATAAAGATGGAGCCGTGGCTTACGTAATCTACGAAGCTTTATCAAAAATTTTATCTTTATTAGCCCCTATAACCCCTCATTTAGCAGAAGACCAATACTTAAAATTAAGAGAAAAATATAACCTAAAAGAAGAATCAATTCATTTAATGGATTGGCCAAAAGAAGATAAAAAACTTATAAAAAAAGATTTAGAAGAAAAATTTGATATTGCCAAGTCAATAATACAAGAGATATTATCTCAAAGAGAGAATATTTCTTTGGGGGTTAGATGGCCATTAAGAAAAGTAACAATACAGACCTCAGATAAAAAAATAGAAGACGCTGTTAAAAAATTAGATTCTATAATAAAAACACAGACAAACGTTAAGGCTGTAGAAACTAAAAAAACAAAAGATAAGCTCGTAATAATCCTAGATAAAACAATAACAAAAGAATTAGAGATGGAAGGATATTCAAGGGAAATCATGAGAAGGATACAAGCTTTAAGAAAGAAAGCTGGACTAAAACAAGAAGATGAAATTGAATTAAGAATAAATTCAGATTATGACTTAAGTAAATTCAAAAAAGAAATCATGGAAAAAGTAGGGGCCAAAATATTAGAGTTCTCTATGACAAAAGAAAATTATATGTATTCAAGTAAAGAAAAAATAAAAGATAATATTTTTACGATAGTTTTTGATAAATTATAAACCAAGTAGTGACAAACACACCATTTATAAATAGCTTTATATATCTTTTCATCTTCATTTAAAATATTATTTTTTGGGGGGATAAATTATGACAAAAAAAGAACTTAAGGTTGTAAACATTGTTGCTTCTACTTATTTAGACCATGATGTACCTTTGATAAAACTAGCAGAAGCTCTTCCTAATACCGAATACAATCCAGAACAATTCCCAGGTTTAGTAATGAGGATCAAAGAGCCTAAAACATCAGCATTGATATTTAGTTCAGGTAAGGTGGTTTGTACAGGAGCTAAATCCTTGCTTAAGGTTAGAGAGTCTATAAATCAAATAATAAAAAATCTGGCTAAAATAAAAATTAAGATTAAAATCAAACCAGAGATAAAAGTCCAAAATATGGTGGCATCAGGCGCTATAGGAATGGATTTAAATTTAAATGGGCTAGCAATGACATTAGAGAATACAGAGTATGAACCAGAACAATTCCCAGGCTTAGTGTACAAACTGCCAAATACAAGAGCAACATTCTTGTTATTCAGTAATGGAAAAATAGTCTGTACTGGGACTAGATCAGAGGACAAACTTAAAGAAGCTTTAAACAAATTAGTAAAAACTCTTAATGCCTTGGAAAAAAAGTCCGTCTCTAAGAAGAGAGCTAAGAAATCTGCTAAAAAAGCAGGTAAGAAAAAATAAACGTTCTTAAGTCTAACCTTTAACTCATAGGTAGAAAATGGATCCGCAAGAACAGACTGAAAAATTTAAAGAATTTATAGAAGCTAATTATTCAAAACAGCTGCAGAGTTTAATTAGAAAAGGACAAAAATCGATACTCTTGGATTTTGTTGAACTTTCTGAATTTGATCCAGATCTTTCAGAGGAACTTTTAGATGATCCAGATAATCTTATTAAATCCGCTGAATTTTCTTTAAGCAATTTTGATTTAAAGGATAAGAATTTTAGAATTAGATTTAAAAACCTACCAAGCTCACAAAATTTAAAGATCAAAGATATTAGATCCATACACCTTGGAAAATTTATCTCTTTAGATGGGATAGTCAGGCAAGCTTCTGAAGTAAGACCTCAAGTAGTAAGTGCAAAATTTGAATGCCCCTCTTGTGGGAACACCATAACAATGTTACAATTAGATTCAAAATTTAAAGAGCCTACAAGATGTTCCTGTGGAAGAATAGGAAGATTTACTTTAGTAAATAAAGACTTAGTTGATGCTCAGAGGTTAATTATAGAAGAGTCTCCAGATGCTTTAGAAGGTGGTGAGCAACCCAAGAGATTAGCAATTTTTCTAAAAGAGGATTTAGTAGAGCCTTTAATGGAAAGGAAAACAACCCCTGGTGCTAAAATAAGAGCTTATGGAGTAGTAAAAGATATCCCTGTTCTACTAAAATCCGGTGCACCATCAGTAAGATATGATTTAATCATGGAAGCTAATCATGTTGAGCCAATAGAAGAAAATTTCTTAGACATTGAAGTATCAGAGGAAGATGAAAAAGAAATCCAAGACTTAGCTAAGGATCCAGATATTTATGAGAGACTTGCAGCTTCTATTGCACCTTCTATTTATGGACATGAAAAAGTAAAAGAAGCGATTATCTTACAATTAATGGGGGGTGTTAAAAAAAGAAAAGATGATGGTACAACTATAAGGGGCGATTTACATATTCTCCTTGTAGGAGACCCAGGTGCAGCTAAATCTTCTATATTGTCCTTTGTTTCTCAAGCAGCTCCTAAAGCAAGATTCATCTCTGGAAAAGGTACTACAGGAGCAGGCCTAACAGCCTCTGTTATTAAAGACGAGTTCCTAAGAGGATATGCTTTAGAAGGAGGAGCATTAGTTCTGGCTAATGGAGGTATTTGCTGCATAGATGAGTTAGATAAAATGTCTACTGAAGATAGGTCAGCAATGCATGAAGCTCTTGAGCAACAAAGAGTTTCAATAGCTAAAGCTAATATTCAAGCAACATTAAGAGCAGAGACTACTGTGTTGGCTGCCGCTAATCCAAAATTCGGAAGATTTGATCCTTACGAGTCCATTTCCAAGCAAATAGATTTGCCTCCAACTTTGATAAATAGGTTTGATCTAATATTCCCAATAAGAGATATACCAAATAGAATAAAGGATGAAAAAATTGCCTCCCATATTCTGGATATCCAAAGAAGGCCAGAAAAGGTTCTTTCCCAGATTCCAACAAAAATTTTAAGAAAATATATAGCCTATACAAAACAAAAAGTCTTTCCGAAACTAACCGAAGAAGCAGTAGATGAAATAAAGTCCTTTTATGTTGACTTAAGAAACAGTGGTGCTATTGAAGGAGAAAGAGTTCAACCAATTCCAATATCAGCTAGGCAGTTAGAAGCTTTAGTAAGACTATCAGAAGGTTCTGCTAGAATAAGATTAAGTACTAAAGTAACAAGAAAAGATGCAAGAAGAGCTATCGATTTATTAGAATATTGCCTAATGCAAGTTGGATTTGATCGAAAAACTGGAAGAATCGACATTGATAGGATATCAACAGGCATACCAGCATCAACAAGAGGAAAATTTATTTTAATAAGAGAAATAATTAATAGTCTAGAGAAGAAAGTAGGGAAAAAAATTTCTACCCAAGATATCATAAAAGAAGCTTCTGAAAAAGGTATGACCCCTGAGGAAATTGAAGAAGCTATTGAGAAACTAACGCGTTCTGGGGATATTTTCGAACCTAGTCCAGGTTTTATAGCACATACGAGTTAAGATGGCAGAACAAATTTTAAGGCAAGTAGCATATAAAGTTTATATCTCTGATATACTTAACAATACTTATGTTGTGCAACAAGGTGAATGGGAACCTAATTATGTAGATGTTGCTGGAAAAAAAGTCTCAAGAGTGAATATAATAGCTAATGTGATTGATAAGCAAGATACAGAACGTCTTTCATCAGCAGTTATAGATGATGGTTCTGGTACTATTAGTGCAAGATGCTTTAATGAAAATACAAAAATCCTAAGGAATCTTGCTGTAGGAGATACTATTTTACTAATAGGAAAGCCAAGAAAGAATAATAATGAATCTTTTATTGTTGCAGAGATAGCAAAAAGATTGGATAGCCAACTTTGGCTTCAAGTAAGAAAAAAAGAATTAGAAAAAGAAGGTAAAAGTCCAACAGCAAAAGTACAAAATGTAGTGGTAGATGAAACTAATACAGCTAGAGGAAAAATATTAGAACTAATTAGAGCTCTAGATAAAGGGGATGGAGCGATTCAAATAGAAGTTGTCCAGAAGTCTGGATTAGATATAGAAACTGCTGAAAAAAATATAAAAGCACTTTTAGAAGAAGGTGAGATATACCAACCAAAAATAAATCATCTAAAAACAATAGAATAATTTTAATACAAAACTTTAAAAAACCCACTTCTTATAACACCATTTATGGACTATGAAAAGATGCTTGAAAAAGCAAAGGCACAACTACCAGAAACAACAACTACAAAAGAAAGGTTTGAGATACCTAAAGCTATTGGGCATATTCAAGGAAGCAAAACAATAATATCAAACTTTAACCAAATAACCTCTACTTTAAGGAGAGAACCTGCACACTTGTTGAAATACCTACAAAGAGAACTGGCAACTCCAGCAAGCATAGATGGGCCAAGATTAATTTTAGGAAGGAAAATAAACTCATCTTTAATTAATCAAAAAATTGAAAGTTATACACAAACCTTTATACTTTGTAAAGAATGTGGGAAACCAGATACACAATTAAAAAAAGAAGAAAAAGTTTTAACATTAAAATGTACTGTTTGTGGTGCGAAGCATCCTATAAAAACTAAAATATAACGTGATAATATGAACATAAAAGTACACCAGACAAAGTATTCTTTAATTGTAGCCTTGTGCGATAAAGAATTGATAGGGAAGGAAATAAAGGAAGGAGATTTATGTATAAAAATAACAGAAAGATTCTATAAAGGAGAAGACTTACCAGAAAACAGAATAATTGAAATATTAAAAGATGCAGATTCTATTAATATCGTAGGAGAAAAATCAATCCAAATCGCTTTAAAAGAGGGCATAATAAAAAAAGACAATATAAAAAAAATAAAAGACATCCCATTTGCCATTTCTGTTTAAAATGCATAAAAACTACTATGAAGCTATTATACAATTAAGGCCAGCAAGCCTTGAAGTTGTTAATTTTGTAAAAGAACAAATAAAAAGTAGAGAAAACGTTTTTATTTCAAAAGAAGTAAAACTAAAAACAGGTATAGATCTTTATATATCATCGCAGAGATTAGCCTTGGCTATTGGAAAAAAATTAAAGCGGCGTTTTAAAGGTACAATAAAAGTATCAAACGCTTTATATGGAATAAATAAATTCTCTAGTAAGGAAGTTTATAGAGTTACTTTGTGCTATAGAGAAAAAGCTTTATAAACAGAACCCTTTCTAATGGATTTAATGGAAAGAAAACCATTTAATGATCAAGAAGAAGTTGTAAGAGTAAGAGTACCTAGAGGAAAAGAAACCCTCGGTGTTTTAGAGCAAAGATTAGGTGCTTCAAGAACGAAAGTTAAATGTTTAGATGGGAAAGTAAGAATTTGTAGAATTCCTGGAAGATTAAAAAGGAGTTTGTGGGTAAGAGAAGGAGATATAGTTCTTGTAGAGCCATGGGAATATGGTGGTGATGAAAAAGGGGATATCATCTTTAAATACAGAAAAAACCAAATTGATTGGCTGAAAAAGAAAGGTTATTTAAAACAATTAGAGCTCTTACAAGAATTTTGAAATGCAACACGAATTAAAAATATCTAAAGAAAGAATAGCTATCTTGATTGGAAAAAAAGGAGAAACCAAAAGAAGATTAGAAACATTAACAAAAAGTAAAATAAATATAGATTCAAAAGAAGGTGATGTCATTATTAGAGGAGAAGATTCTTTAAACTGTTATTTAGCATTGCAGATGATTAAAGCTATTAGTAGAGGATTTAACCCAAAAGTAGCACAAACACTAGTTGATGAAGAAAATTGCCTTGAACTATTAGACGTTCCACACCATGTCGGAAAATCTAAAAAGAAACATAAAAGATTAAAAGGTAGGGTAATAGGGGAGAAAGGAAAAGCGAAGAGGATGGTTGAGCAAATTACAGAAACAGATATTTCGGTATATGGGAAGACTATTGGTATAATTGGAAAAATTGAAGACGTAGCCTTAGCAAGAAAAGGGATAATTGACTTATTGGCCGGTTCGCCTCACGGTCCAACATACAAGCGGCTACAAGCAAAGAAAAAAGAGCAAAAATTATTAGACTTACAAAATGGCAGACAACATAAAAGCATATGAACTAGCAAAGCAGCAGCGTGAAATTTCCATATCTGAATTTTTTTTAAAAAACAGGCATTTGCTTGGTTTTGATAACCCTACTCGTGCTTTGATGATGGTTGTCAAGGAAGCTGTTGACAATTCCTTGGATGCGTGTGCCGAGATGAAAGTTCTTCCTGAAATAAAAGTCGAAATCAAAGAAATTAATGAAAATAGGTTTATAGTTGTTGTAGAGGATAATGGACCTGGAATCATAAAGCAGCAAATTCCAAACATTTTCGGTAAATTATTATACGGGAGCAAGTTTCACAGATTAAGACAGAGCATGGGACAGCAGGGAATTGGAATTTCAGCTGCAGTTTTGTATTCACAATTAACAACTGGAAAAGCAACAAAAATTTATTCAAGGGTAAGCCAGAAAAAACCGGCGCATTATTTTGAACTTCAGATTGATACGAAGAAAAATAATCCTCATATCTTAAAAGACAATGAGATAAAATGGGAAAAAGATCATGGAACAAAAATTGAAATTGAGATCGAAGGAAGATATTTAAAAGGAAAACAAAGTGTTGATGAATATATAAAAGAGATTTCTATTGTTAATCCTCACGCAACAATTATTTACATAACTCCTGAAAAAGAAAAATTAGAATATAAAAGGGTTACAGAAGAATTACCGAGAGAAGCTAAGGAAATTAAACCACATCCTTATGGAATTGAACTTGGACATTTAATAAAAATGCTTCAAGATACAAGGGCAAATACCCTTCAGGGATTTTTACAAAAGGATTTTTCAAGAATTGGAGCACAGACAGCGCAGGAAATTTGTAAGAATTCTAAATTAAAACCGACTGAAAAGCCAAAGAAATTAGAGAATAAGCAAACCGAAGTTTTATTTAAAAGTTTACAGGAAACTAAAATAATGGCTCCTCCAAGTGATTGCTTAAGTCCGATTGGAGCAGAACTTCTTGAAAAAGGGTTAAGGAAAGAGATTCAGGCTGATTTTTATGTTACAACAACAAGATCACCAAGTGTTTACAGAGGAATGCCGTTTATAATAGAAGTTGGAATCGCTTATGGCGGAGAATTAGATAAAGAATCGCAATCAAGATTGATGAGACTGGCTAATCGAGTCCCTTTATTATATCAGCAAGGAGCTTGTGCTGTTACAGAAGCTGTTACAGAAACAAACTGGAAACCTTACGGATTAAACCAAAGCGGAAATAATCTTCCAACAGGACCGGCGGTTGTTTTAGTCCACATTGCAAGTGTCTGGGTTCCATTTACAAACGAAGCAAAAGAAGCAATTGCTCATTATGATGAAATTATAAAGGAGATAAAATTAGCTTTGCAGGAATGCGGGAGAAAATTAAGCATTTATATTCATAAACATATTAGAGCAGCCGAACAACGAGATAAAATTAATTTGTTTGAAAAATATATCCCAGAACTGGCAAATGCCTTATCAAGTTTGACAGGAGATAAAAAAGAAATCTTAAATGAAAAGCTGCAGAAATTATTAAAAAAGGTGCTTCCTACATTAGAAGCTGGAAATGGAGAGAATGGCAAAGAAAAATAAATCAACTGAATCTTTAAAAGAACTTGGAGAAAAAGTTGTCAAAGATATTGAGAAGAATAAAAATCCAAATGTTGTTGTTCCAATAAGGGCTTTAAGTAACGTTATTTTCAATGAGAAAACTAAAACATTGGAATTGGGAGATAAAACTTCAGTAAGATCATTTTTTGATATTAGACAAGCTAAGAAATTCCTGCAGACTATCGAAGTTGCTTCTATAATAAAAAAAGAATTATTAGAAACAAATAAACATGAACACTTAAGAGGCATTTTTTATATAACTAAAAGAACTATACCTGAAACAAATATTAATTTAGTTGATGAACAAACAGAGTCTGATAGCATAATTGAAGATTTGGAGGTTATTACAGGATTATCAAGAGAAGAATTACATGTTTCTGCAAATAAAATGGGTAGCCTGGTTGGGGATATTACCCTACTTGATTCTGGAGATACTATAGATTGTTCTAAATTAGGAAGAGGGGGCTATTCTATTCCTTCTATAACAGAGGAACTAGAATTTAAAAAAGTAAATGCAAAATATGTTTTATATATGGAAAAAGCAGCAATTTTTGAAAGATTAAATGAAGATAAGTTCTGGCAAAAAAACAATTGCATTCTTGTTACATCCCAAGGCCAGACAACTAGAGGGATAAGAAGATTATTGCAGAGATTATCTGAAGAAGAGAAATTACCAATATACGTTCTCTGTGATGGAGATATTTACGGTGCGTATATTTATTCAGTAGTTAAGTATGGTTCAATAGCCCTTGCACATGCATCTGAAAGACTAACAATTCCAAACTGTAAATATATCGGTATTACCATGGATGATGTTATTAAATATGATCTAAAAAAACAATTGATTAAATTAGATGAAAAGGACTTAGCAAGAATAAAACAGGTTTCACTATACGACTGGTTTAAAGATAATAAGAATTGGCAAAGACAATTTAAGATGATGAAAGAGTTTGGTGGAAAGGTTGAAATACAGTCATTAGCAACTAGAGGAATTAGTTTTATTAGTGAGGTTTATTTGCCTGAAAAGATAAAGAAAAAGGATTTTCTAGACTAATTATAGAAACGTTTTTAAAACAACAAAAGTCTATCCTGTTTATGCCTCGGTAGCTCAGCCTGGTAGAGCACATGGCTGTTAACATTAGATAGAGACCATGTGGTCGTGGGTTCAAATCCCACCTGGGGCGCTTTGGGCCCGTAGCTTAGCCTGGTAGAGCACTCGACTGATAAATACTCGGAGATCGAGAGGTCCCGTGTTCGAATCACGGCGGGCCCATTTCATACTAAAAAAACATAAATTAAAATCCCGATTAGCAAATAAGGAATATAAAAATCAGGGATCTCAAATTTTCCTATTTTTATCCATTTATGCCACCTGACATTCTTAGAATTAAAATTCTTTAAAGGGAACTTAGGATTAATAACAAACCACATAAAATCCTCAACAACAGCACCAATAAAATAACTTCCCACTAGAAACCAAAAAATACTTTTATTAAATCCAAAAATAACTAAGGGTAGTAATAAAAATAAAGGGATCATAATAATCCAAGCCCAGAAATGATAAGCAGTTAACTTCCTTATCCATAAATCAATAGTCCAACCATACTGTTTCTTTGCCCACCCATGAGGTCCTTCAACATAAGCTTCCCAAAAGGCTATAGCTACAAAAATGAACATTACATAAAAAAATGCAAAAACAAGACTCATTCTACTCTAGCTCCAACCTCAATATCTTTATCTGGTATCAGCAGGACAGCTTCATTATTATTTGTAGCAGCCAATAACATTCCCTCGCTCTCAACACCTCTTAGTTTAGCATGTTCTAGATTGGTAAAGACGATTATTTTTTTACCAACTAACTCCTCTTTAGTATAATTACTTTTTATCCCAGCTACTATCTCTATTTCTTTTACCCCAGTATCTACTTTTAATATGTAAAGTTTATCTGCCTTAGGATGATCCTTTACCTCTTTTATCTCTGATACCTTTATATCTAATTTTTTCCAATCGCTAAATTTTATGGTTTCCATTATTCTATTTTTTTAAAAAGTACCTTTCCTTTAACAACCTCTCCTTTAACCTTACCAAAGTTTATATCTTTAAAACTTCCACAGCCCTTTAATCCCAATTGGCAACTTATTTTTTCTGTTGTTTCTGGAATAAAAGCACTTAACATTATGTTTATGCACCTCAAACCTTCATAGAGGTTATATAAGATATCAGCTTTGTCTTTACTCTCCCAGGGTTTCTTATCGTTAACATACTTATTACACTCTTTGACAAATCCCCACACTTCGTCTATAGCCTTGTCAAGCTCAAAATTATTCATATACTTATCAGCTTTTTTAAAACATTCATTAAGTTTGCTTACCAAAGCGCTGTCTTTTTTACCGTTAGGAACTTTTCCATCAAAATACTTTATAACCATGCTAACAATCCTGCTTAATAGATTACCAAGATCATTAGCCAGCTCATTATTTATTCTATTTTTTAATGCGTCTTCACTAAAATCTCCATCTTGTTGAATAGGAATCTCTCTTAGTAAGAAATATCTTAAAGAGTCAACACCATATTTATCTGCAACTTTAATAGGATCTATAATATTACCCAAACTTTTACTTATCTTCTTACCATTAACAGTTAAGTAGCCATGAACCAACACGCTTTTTGGTAATGGTATGCCTGCAGATATCAATAAAGAAGGCCAGATAACAGTATGAAACCAATTAATCCCTTTACCAACAACATGGACGTCTGCAGGCCAATATTTCTTATATTTATCACCCCTAGGATAATCTAAAGCAGAGATATAATTAACAAGAGCGTCTAACCAAACATAAATTCTATGTTTATTATCTATAGGAACTTCAATACCCCAATCAACATTTAGCCTGCTAACACTTAAGTCATTTAGACCGTCCTGTTTTATCCTAGAAATTATCTCTTTTCTCTTATTTTGTGGGATTATAAAATCCTTGCTTGACACTAACTTTAAAATATCTTTTTCATATCTGGCTAATTTAAAAAAGAAACTTTGTTCTTTAAAATCTTCAGGTTTAGTTCCATGCTCAGGGCACTTACCGTCAACCAAATCCCTTTCAGTAACAAAAGCTTCACAACCACTGCAATAAAGACCAGAGTAATTAGATAGATAAATATCTTCTTCATCATAAATTTTTTTAAATACCTCTTGAGAGATTTTTTTATGTCTCTCTTCTGTAGTTCTTATAAAATAGTCGTAAGAAATATTTAATCTGCTGCAAAGCCTTTTAAATAATTCTGAGTTATTATCTACAAATTTCTGTATGTTAATACCTGCTTCCCTTGCAGCCTGCGCATTTTTTTGAGCATTTTCATCAGTACCTGTAAGGAAAAAGACATCCTCTCCTTTTAGTCTATGCCATCTTGCTATTGCGTCCGCCAAAACCTTTTCATATGCATGCCCGATATGGGGTGGTGCATTAACATAATCTATTGCTGTTGTGATATAAAACTTCTTTTTTGCCATACCCAGAATTAAGTAACTTAGTATTTAAAAGTTATGCGCCGTGCAGGAATCGAACCAGCATCACAAGCTTGGGAAGCTTGCATTTTACCACTAAACTAACGGCGCTTTATAGGAATAAATGCTCCTGCCGGGATTTGAACCCGGGTCTCCGGATTTTTCCTCTAAAGATCGAGAATCCGACGTGATTGACCGAGCTACACTACAGGAGCATTTAAACAATAATCAAAATAAACTTTAAATACCTTGCTAATAACCAATCTTTATGGAACCTAGAGTACTTATTGGAGCACCTGTATCCCACTACCACCTTTATTGTACTGAAGCCTACTTAAAGTCTCTAAAGTCTTTAACCTACTCCAATTATGATATCTGTTTAGTAGATAACTCTCCTACAGATAGATTTTACAATTTTTTAAAACAAAAAGGAATTAATGTTATAAGAAAAGATATGGAGGGAAGACAAATAAGAGAGAAAATTGTAGACTGCAGAAATATTTTAAGGGAGAAGGCATTAAACGAAGGGTACGACTATTTTTTTAGCGTTGAGCAAGACATTTTACTCCCAAAAAATGCAATTGAACTATTACTAAAAGAAGATAAAAAGATAATAACAGGTATATACCCCTTTTTAGAAGAACATAAGGGAAAAAAGTTACTAGCACCATTACTTTCTAGAGCGTGGAAACAAGAAGAAATAAGCCAAGTTCTAAATAACAAAGAGCAATTTAAGAAGAAACTGCCTTCATGGTATAAGGCAATAGAAGAAGAAAACTTTAACTTTGATAATCTTCTTTATCCATATTCTTTTAAAGAAATAAGCGAAGCTAAAGGGCTGCTTAAGGTTAAATCTGGTGGATTAGGCTGTGTTTTAATACATAAAGAGGTTTTAGAAAAGATAAAATTTAGATATGAAAAAGATAAAGCAGGCTTTGATGATGTTTTCTTTTACAAAGACGCCAATCAACTTGGTTTTGAGGCTTTTGCTCACACAAAGGTTATTTGTAAACATCTAGTAGAAGAAAGACCATGGACATTAAGGTTAGACAAGGATAACATTTACAGGATTTATAAGAGAAAATAGCCCTATCAGGATTCGAACCTGAGTCTCAGCCTCCAGAGGGCCGCGTCTTTGACCGCTGGACTATAGGGCTTTATTAGCTAAAAAACATAATTATTTATAAATCTTAACAAATATACAAAATATGAGATATGGCATTAATAGAACCAACTTCAATTGATGAATGTATTTATTTTACTCAAAGGTCTGTTGGAGATGGAAAGATAAAAGCTTGGGTTTGTAAAGGAAAATGTCCTAAATGTAGCAAAGGTCTTATGGGTAAACCTAAAGACGAAAAGGGTAAAGTTAAGATAAGAGCAAAAGAATATCAGTGTCCAGAATGTAAGTACACAGTTGAACAAAAAGAATATGAAGCTAGCTTAAAAGCTTCTATAAAATATACATGCCATCACTGTAAAAATAATGGAGAAGCAGAAATACCATTCCAAAGAAAAAAGGTTCAAAGATTTAATGAAGAATCAGGAAAAAAAGAAACAGTAGATACTTTAAGATTTCAATGTAGTAAATGTGGTAAAGATATAGACATAACAAAGAAGATGAAGTGATTACTTGATTGCTAATTTAATATCTTCAGCTTTAATAGTTTTCCTACCAGAATGTTGAGCAAATTTTATAGCTTTATCGCAGATTATCATAGCCTTTTCTTCTAGAGTTTCTCTCAAAGCTTGTTTAGCCTCAGAGCTGACTCTTTTAGAGCCAGCTTTCTTTAATACCCTCTCCATAGCAGCTTCAGGTAATAGTCCTTTTGACATAAAGAGAATTATGAACCTATCTATTTAAAACTTCCCATAAAAACTACCATGTATAAGAC
>Ga0209541_10006190_pt1 | contig 20544 bp, 12 predicted proteins | sample RifCSPlowO2_01_FD_184027 | JGI IMG/M metagenome (GOLD analysis project Ga0209541, IMG submission 184027) | Groundwater microbial communities from Rifle, Colorado - Rifle CSP2_plank lowO2_0.1 (SPAdes) (version 2) | ecosystem: Environmental > Aquatic > Deep subsurface > Groundwater | place... | reverse complement strand
ATCTAGAGGATTCCCTCCGTTATCTTTTACTGCTTTTAATACAGCATTAGATTTTGCTTTATCTTTTTTCTTGTCATATTCATCATCAGAAATTTCAAGATACTTCATCCTTTCTTCATATTTCTTTACTTTATCTTCTTTTACTTTTTTGTGCCCTCCTGCTCCTGATTTTTCATCTAGGTTAAGTAGTCCCAATCCTTTTGGACTAGCAGTAAAACCCGCCTTCTCTGCTGTTTTGCCGAGCATAGTACTACGAGCATCATAAGAACTTTTTCCAAAGAATGCTCCAGTTTTTAATGCCATTTTTGCTCCAAAACCTTTTATACCACCTCCCGCTTCCATTTCTTTTAGTTTGTCATTCTCTGCAATTTTACTACCCGCCACACCGATCGTTGCTCTACCAAGCAATGCTGCCCCACCAGTAGCAACACCCACAGCAGCTCCTGTGATATATCCACCAGCTTTTTCCGCTACAGCTACCATTTGTTTACCTATTTCTCCGGACATTTGTTTGGCGGCATCTTTGGCTTTTATAAGTAAAATAGCTATAAATATGAAAGGAATGATAATACCCATTAGAAACATCATTCCTTCTAGTGTTGTTCCAGAATCAAATTTCAAAAAATCTGTATCTAAAAAAAGAGCAATTAAATACATAAAAAATATAAAAACAGGAGCTAGAAACGAAAGGCCAACAAGCTCCGCCCACCACTTATCATGTCCGAAGCTACCCAATTTACCACCCATCTTATTCGGAAGCGTATAAGATATAAATGCCAATGGAGAAAATATCATCATAAACCAAAGTCCGATAACGCGAATAATAAACAAAAATGCGACGGTAAAAAATACATAAGCTCCGACGACATTTAAGGTAGTTGCTAGTAAAACAATTAAAATAAATGCACCCACGCCAAGCTCACTCTCTTTTTTCTTATTGCTGGCAGTTATACTTCCGTCAGCTTCTATTCCAGTTTTTGTGACAGTATCATTGTTTGCATTCAAAATTATTTGTTGAGGATTAAATTTACCGATAAGTATTGCGGAGAGTGGTTTTGCTTTTGTTGTACCAAAATTTACTGTTTTTGGAGCACTACCATTTGTATATGTCGGTTGAATATTAAAATACAATGTTTTTGCTATGATATTTCCAGTATCAATAATAACTTTACTAAAAAATAAACTAAAATTTATAAGTATCGCTATGATAACTATTGTAAAAATCTTTTTTTTGTCCCCGCTGTTTAGATTAAACATTATAGAAATACCCGTGTATATAAGTATAAGTATAAAGAGTATGTTTGATATATCTCTAACTAGTTTCCACCCTTCGGAAACAAAAGTAGTTCCACTATAGGAGTTACTGTCTATAGAATAAGCTAATGCAAAATCTAACAAGAATCCTGCGCCTATTATTAACCAAGAGGTTGGAACAAAGACAGCATAGTATAATCCTTGAGCAATACAACCAGTAAATGTACCGCTTGCTTCTCCTATTATACCCATACCACAAGGAGGCATTGCGTTTGGTTTGGTTTGTAATTGCGTGGCGTTACTACCCCCCGTCCCTGTTTCTGTTGTAAAAGTTTTTTTTATTTCTGGAAAAAATGTACTAGTGCCTGGAAGTGCAGTAGTTTCTGATATTCTAATATTATATTCTGTTCCTTCACTTAATCCAGATATTGTTTTAAAAAGAGTATCTCTTGGTGTTGTATTATCTTCTGAGGTTGTTGATGGGGTTAGATCATCTAGTCTTAATGAAAAGGATACGGGATATTCATTATTGTGTGTGTCTATTTCAGATTGAGGATTTATAAAAATAAACTTTTTGAGTATATTTTCATATTTATTATAATTTCCGTTAGCTTTTGATATAACTTTTATGCTAATTCTTGCTGAGGTTGATTTTATGTCTTGGACATCTATTTCTATATTAAAAAGTTCAATAGCCGTATCTCTCACAGCTTGAGCGATATTTCTTTTGATTTCAAAATTATTTGTTCCACTAACTACCCCAAAAACATACGGGCTGAGAACTCCCGCAAGGATAAAAAGTAATATGATAGATGTACCCAATTTTTTTAGCATTATATCTTATATTATAGCAGAAAAAACAATTAGAGACTCATCGGGTGTGAATAAAAACTAGCATGTAAAAGATTTATTTATCCTTTACTCCAGATTTAAATAATTAGCTTTTGTTGATGCATATATATAGTCACAGCTTATTCTTATGTCGTTGTTATAAAACATACCATTTAAAACATCATTACCATTTACTAGTGGCAGATTCTTGTATGTAACATTAGAATTTCTACTAAAACTCCCGTGCGGATACCCACCTTCTATTGGCCACCCACAAAATAGATCTTTTTCTGATCCACCAGTATTTCCAACTGTAAAATTTTCTGTACCAAAATATTTTCCCACATAAGAATTCGTTTTATCAGTTGAATAATCAGGATATGAAACAAAAACAGCATATCCTTTTGTGAGTCTTTCTTTTTTACAGGATGTTAATAAGTTATCCATATTTTTATTTCTTTCTTTTAGGTTATCAAGCTTATTAATAATTTTGTTTACATCTTCATCGGATGATATATCTGAACGAAGAGAATTATACTTTACACTTTGTTCAAGCATTAACTTTTCATTAGCAGAATTTGGAGCTGGTTCACTGGTTATTGTATCTAAATATGATTGAATGCTTTTTAGTCTACTTAATGTTTCTATTTTCCTTCTTTTTTCTTCATCTAGACTTTTTGTTTCAGATTGAGTATTTTTTAACCCTTTTAGCTGGTCTATTATCAATGTAGCACTTGGAATTTCAGAAATCATATAATTTTGTATAAAATTGCGGAATAATTCTACTGCATATTTTAATTGGTTTATTGCATCTTTTGAATTACGAAGCCCATCAGAGTCATCTGAGTCCTCTGCATCTGGGTCAGTATTTTGCATTATGGCTTGAATATGATTTTCTTTTTCTTCTTCAAGTCGTTTTTCCCATCCTAAATTTGGACCAGGCATACATTGGTCTATTAATTGAGCTTTATTAGGTGTTTCATTTAAAAGCTCAATTATTCCAGGGTCATTTGTGTTTCCAGATTGATATGTAGATATTTCTGTTTGTGTATTTTTTATCGCTTTTTTTACATTTTCCTTGAATACTGATAGGACTATAGGAATATCTGCTGTTTTTGACCAATCAGATGGCACCCCAGTTGTGTCCACACCACCAACGCTCAATGTTTCTCCAAAATAACTCCAGTTCCCTTGTTCTTCTTCTGGTGTTCCATTTGTCACTAATGATGTAAGCCCACCCGCTGCAGTATCTACAAGTTTATTAATTAAAGCATCAAAAACAGCGGAGAGACTATTTCCAAGTGCCGCACCTAACTCAGATTGTCTAACCTTTGAACCTAATGCCAGCGTGATTTGGCTTGCTACTACAGTTCCTGGTGTTGTTGCTTCATATCTCTTGCAAGTATTTGCATCTATTGTTTGTTGAAGTGCTATAACCTCTGGATCATTGCTACTAATAGTTCCACCGCTTCCTGTCATAGTGACTCCACCACTCATCGTCACTCCAGTGCCACTGGTTATCACTGCTCCTGTTGACTTAGATACTGCTTTGTTTATCTTGTCTTGAGAATCTCTTGCTTTTTTTGCATATCCAAGAGGTAGTGGCCCTGGATCCACACATATTTTTGGAGACATAAAACCAGAACCGAGGTCTATTTCCTTTTTAATTGATTGAGCTTTTGTTTGAACAAGACCACCAACTCTCCTAGAAATATCTTCAGTTGCTTCTATTTGAAATCCCCAAGGATTATTTTGTGGAACTTGTGTCAATTGTAACCACCCATCCCACCCACCAACATTAAAATCTCCCGCAAAATCAGTAAGGGTTTTGCCTCTATCTGCTAACGATCTATTTAAACTTGACTGTGCCCAACTACTAAATTGATTTTTTTGAGACTGAATATACCCCAACAGAAATCCTCTAGCATAAGGAAAATTCAATTTGTCGTATCCTATCGCGTCAGTAAACCCGATTATTTCTTGGTCTCTTATATCCATATAAAAGGCATCAGGATTTTCTAAGAACAATGGTTTTCCTTCAAAACCATTGTTTATCCAGTTTACAGTATCTTCTGTAATTTGGGCTAATATTCTTTTTGCTATACCTTTTGCAATCTCAGCAAGGATATCTTTTGCAAGCTCTTTAAATTTTAACCCTGCTATAGTAGAAGAACTTGCCGCTCCAGCAGCAGTTGATGTTGCAGTAGCCCCACCAGTAACGGAAGTACTTCCAGAAAAAAACTCAGTAATCCAATCAAAATTAAAATCACCGATACCAAAAACTGCGTCAGCTTTTTTTGGCATCATCAAAAATGATATATTTGAAAATAACATTATTCCCAAAATAGTCCCGGCAAATATTTTTTTGTTTTTATTTTTATACATAAAAATATATTTACATTATATACTTTTTTTATTAAAATAAGCTTTTAATTCTTGTGCAGATGTTTGTATATTTATCAAGTTTTCTTGGTATTTGTTAACCGCAGCCAAAGATACGACTGGATTTTTGAAAAGCTGAGTCATATCTTTTTCATTTTGATTTAACCTGTTTAGATTATTTAAAAGCTTTAAATGCATAAAACTAGCATCAGGAGGAACGGTCATTTTTAATAATACGGCAATAGTTTTTTCATTCTTTTGTATTATTGGATCCATTTGTTTGAGTAATCCTGGATCGTCGTTGGTCGTGGCTTCGTTTACTATATAAATAGAATTATCTATTTGTTTTATATGTTTTGATAAAATGTCGGTTATATTTGTATAATATTTTTTGATAGTAGTATTGCTATTGTCTTTTGCAAGTTTTAATACTTCATATTTGTAATCTTCTCCGCTTTTGTAATTTTTGATATAGGTTGCTACTGAGTCAGCTATTAAGTTTGCACTATCGGCATTAATAGCACCAGATTGATTAAGCCCGAGTGTTGTAGAAAATATTTCTCTTGCTATCTTTTGAGTTTCGTTCAATTCAATTATTTTACCATCGGAATTATATCCCTCTCCTGTTGCTCCAGCAAGTTTTTTTTGTTCTATGTATTTTGCGTCTGGGGAGTCAAAGGTAATTGGTTTTAATGGATTAGTCCCCCACAATGTTTCCTCCCAATCTTTTATGCCGTCTTCATCTGTATCTTTTTCTATCACATCACTGAATGTAACTTTTTTATTTGAAGTGTTTGTGTTTGTGAATACAGTTCCTTCTTTTTGTTTTATTTTTATTAATAATCGTATACTAAAAAAAATAACTAACAAAACTAAAACACAGACTCCCAATATTAGGAATTTTTTACTTGGTAAATATCTTCTCCAATCTTTCATTGTATTTATTATACACCATATTTTATCTAGCAAGTAGTTTTGATAGGGATATCCATTGGTCTGTATGTATGTTTTCTGGACGAGATTTTTCAGAAATACCAAGTTGTTGAAAAATTTCTTTAAGTTGTTCTTTCTTTGCCACTTTCTCCAAATTCTTTATCAAAACCTTTCTTTTATGAGCAAATCCCGCCTTTACAACCTCAAAAAACCACTTTTCACTAATCCCCAGGTGTTTAGCACCTGTAAGGGTATCGGTGAATAGGGTTTTTGAGATATTTTCTATGGTTAGGACTGCTGAATCAACTTTTGGTTGAGGGGAAAAGAATCTACTCTGGACTTTTAGAGCTATTTTTGGCGTTCCATATGCTTTGACGCTGATAGATAGAATACTCTCTCTTGCCCCGCGTAGCCTTGGCGAAGTGGGGTTGTGTCCTACTATACGCTGGGCAACCTCTTTTTGGACCAGTAATACCATACTTTTTGGTTGATAGTCTGATTCTAGGAACTTTTTGAACAGAGCACCTGTTATATAGTATGGGATATTGGCAATGATGGAATAGTTGTTATGTTGTAGATTGTAGATTGTAGGATCAAATTCCAGAATATCCTTGTGAATCAGTCCGAATTGTCCACTTTTGAGCTCTTTTGCAAATCTTTCACTCAAAAGACCTATCAAAAGGTCATCTTTTTCTACCGCGACGACTTTTGCACCAGTTTCTAATAAATATTCGGTTAACATCCCCTTTCCGGGTCCAATTTCTAGCACAGTATCCCCTTTTTGGAGTTTCCCCGCGGAGACTATCTTTTTGGCTATAAGCTTAGACTTTAAGAAGTTTTGTCCAAGTGATTTTTTAGCTTTATAATCCATTAATCTAAATATATCACCTTTCCACTTCTTTCCCCTTTTTTCTTTTCAATTAAGTATTCTGGTATGTCATAAATGAATTCTGAAGGAGTGCTGATTTGTCGTGAGCCAAAGATGGTGCGGATGCCTGCGTATGACAAATATAGACTTTTGCGAGCCCTAGTGAGTGCCACATAAAATAGTCTTCGTTCTTCTTCCGCGTCTACTGCACCCGGATTACCCATTTTTTTATGTGGGAAAAGATCTTGTTCAAGTCCCGATATAGATACATGAGAGAATTCTAATCCTTTTGAAGCATGGACAGTCATAAGCTTTACCCCTTCTTTTTTTTCTGATAATGAGTCTTGGTCGCTAGAAAGTGAAGCATCTTCTATTAGTTTTTCTAATCCATCAACAGACTCTTGTTGTAAAATATCATATTTTAATGACAGTGTGACAAGTTCTTTTATGTTTTCAAGTCTTTCTAACTCCTCTTCTGTTCCATTTTTTAAGGACTCTTCTATCCCAGATTTTTGTATTACGAATTTTAATATTTCAGACGGAGTATGTTCTTTTATATATTTGTTTATTTCGTCAAGTGTTTGATAAAAGTTAAATATCTTTTTTTGCATACTGGCGGGTAGTTCACTGACTTTTTCTGCAAAGACTTTTATCAGTGTTGTCTTGCCTATGCCTCGCGCGGGGAAATTTATAATCCTCTTTATGTCTGACAAGCTTTCTCTGTTTAAAGATGCTTTCAAATATGAAATCACATCTTTTATTTCTTTTCTTTCAAAAAACTTTACTCCCAATACTTGGTACGGGACAGATTCTCGCATAAATGCTTCTTCTAATACACGAGATTGGAAATTTGCACGATATAGGACGGCTATTTCATCTGGCCTAGACCCTGACAATATGAGTTCCTTTGCAAAGTTTGCGATACCATCTGCTTCGTCTGTTTCATCATAAGCTTCATGAAGAATAATCTTTTCGCCATTGGCATTTTGAGTAAAAAGATTTTTGTCTTTTCGCATTAGATTCTTTTTTATTACTTCATTTGCCGCCTCTAGTATTGTTTTGGTAGAGCGGTAATTTTCTTCAAGCATTACAAGTTTTGTATTTGGATAGTCTTTTTCAAAGTTCAATATATTTTTGATATTTGCCCCACGCCAACTATAGATATTTTGGTCGCCATCTCCAACAGCACATACATTGTTTTCTTTTCCGATTAAAAGTTTTGAAAGCTCGTATTGGACTTCGTTTGTATCCTGATACTCATCTATATGAATGTATTTCCATCTATCTTGATATTCTTTTCTGACCTCAGGATTATTTTTTAATATTTGAACGCTTTTCAAAAGTAAATCGTCAAAATCAAGAGCTTGTTCTTTTTTTAGTGCGTCTTCATATTTTTGCCATACTTGAGCAATCATTCTTTCTTGAAAACTTTTTGCATTATTTGTGAAATCTACCAAAGATACAAAGTCTCCTTTTTTGCGGGAAATAATATAACGAAACTTTTTTGGTTCATATTGTTTTGGGTCAAGGTCTAGTGATTTTATTGCTTCTTTTATCATTGATATGACATCATTTTCGTCTGCTATAGAGAAATGTTTTTTTAGGCCTATTAGATTGTGATTTTCTTTTATTATAAATACTCCAAGAGAGTGAAAGGTGCTTACGTGTGGGCGGGATCCCATATGAACTTTGTTGTCATAAAATGCTTGTTCTACTCGCTCGCGCATTTCTTTGGCTGCCTTATTTGTAAATGTTACTGCAAGTATTGATGATGGATTTACTCCAGTTTCTATCAAATGTATAATCCTATGTATAATTGTTTTTGTTTTTCCTGCCCCTGCTCCAGCCACAATCAAAAGCGGTCCTTCTGTATGAAGTACCGCTTCTTTTTGACCAATATTCAGACTATCAAGGTTTTGCATATCTTTATAATAACATGAAATACAAACCCCCTTTAATTCCCCCTTGTCAGGGGGACAAGAAAATCTTATATCCCGTATCCTTTTACCATTTCTATGCTTTCAGTTTTTATCTTTTCAGCTTCTTCTTTTATAATTTCTTGTATGTTTGGAACTTTGTCACCCAAAAAATCAAATAGTTTTTCTACACTTTCATCACTGTCTATCATCCCCTCCAGTTCCTTTTGATCTTTTTCTTGGAGTTTATCTAAAGATTTTTCCATAACAGCTGTAAATACCAAACCTCCAAGCTGTGCCATTACAGCATCTTGTTCATTTGGTGGTAATAAGTTTATACCGAGTGCGTGTATTATTGATTGTTGCATTTTATTTTTCATTTTATTTTTTTAATTATTATTAATAATCTTATAAATTTTATTTATATCCATCGGTTTGTGCTTTGGATTCAAGCGTTTCAAACATTTCAGCTACGGTCTTTCCTTTTAGAGAGCTTTCATCAGTAAGATCATATTTATTTGCAAGACGGTGAAAGTATTCTCCGAAACTATATATTTGTGGATCGTCGTATCCATTTGAGGTTAGTTTTTTCATAAAATTCCAAGAATCTGTATTGCTAAGTGTTTTCCAAGTTTCTGTGTCTGGTCCTGCGATAGTTGTGAGTCCTGTGTGTTTGGTGAAATAATTATCAATATCTGTTCTCACTCTGATTGCTACTTGGTCATCAAACGGCAGTTCGTTTATATTTGTTTCTGTATCTGATTCAGTCTCCTCGTCTGTTGGTTCTTCTACCGACTCTTCTGTTGTTTCAGTAGAATTATTATATATATTAGTATTTTCAGGTGATTTATCGTATCCGTATTCGTGTTTATCTGGAGTAGATTCAAAATTGTCCCCTTCGTGGTGATTTGTATCAATAATTTTGCCATGACCGTCTATCTCGTATGTAACTAGTTTGCCGTTAGGATCAACTTCAAGTTTGTATCCAACGCCCGGCATTGCAACTCTAACCTCGCCCCCGTGTCCGTCAACATATCCAAGTTTTTGTGCTGCGATATGTGAAGCCACCCCAGAATCTTTTCCGTCAAAGTATGCTTTTAAAGCAGGGTCATTTTCTATTTGTCTTCGAAATGCGTGTTCTATCCCCTCATTTTTTCTAATAATTGCATCAGAAGAAAAATGTTCCTGTTCAGGTGTGTGTATTGGGGTCACACCTGGTTCTTTTATTACTGCTCCGCCAACAGGAGTTTCAACCTGATGTAAATTGTCATATATCTCTGTTGCCACCATTGTTCCCGCTCCGATAGCAAATGCTATTCCTGTCTTTATCAAGAGTCTCTTTCTATTCGCCTTTTTTTCTTGTTCTATTATGATTTCATACTTATCTTTGTATGTTTTTGCATCCATTGTTCCCTCTATAAATTCTGTTCGCAGTGAATCCAATGATTCAGTTTTTTTATTTTCGTCTTTTTTGTAACTTCTATCCACCAAATGAGCTGCTTGGGCAGTAAACAAAGATCTTGTTACTTTCCAAGTGACTCCAGTCATAAGTGCGCCCATAGCCATACCTCCAAGTAGTCCTGCTGTTGCGAATATTCCACAGGACAACAATACCTTTTTTGTTTTAGATGTTTTTCTCCAAGCTTCCCACATTTTACCCATAATGGTCTTTTTTTCTGGTGGCCACTTTTCTGCATCAGCATTTCTCGTTGTCTCTATATTTTTAAGGACTACTTCCCCGAGTATTTTAGCTTTTGCATATCTATCTGCCTCTGTTTCGTTGTTATTGTTTACTAAATATTCCGCTCGGTATTTGTCTTGTAATAGTTTTTGATATTTTTCTGAAGCATTATCCCAATCCTCTTTGCTTTTTTTGAGATTAAATGAAATCTCATTTTCTGCAATCTTTGCTCCAAAAATTGAGTCGTGTATTTTGTTGAACCACCTACCGACCATTGTGGTGCTCTTTTTGGATTCCAAACTCTTTTTGTATTCAATTATATATCTCTCACGAGACGCAGTAAATTCATCTGAAAGTTTTTTTATTTCAATCTCATTTATTTTTGGTAATTCTTTCTTTTTTTCTTCAACACTTTTTTCTTTTTTTGGTTCTTCTTTCTTTTTACCATTTTTTATTTCCATTTCCGCTAATTTTTTCAAAAAGATGTTTTGTAAAACAGGACGCCCTTCATATTTTGCGATCATTCTCTCTAGATAATCTTCGGTATATTCTATTTCTTTTGTTGGTTCCTTTTCTTCTTCTTTTTTAATTTCTTTTGTTTTAATTTCTTCTTCTTTTTTTGAATTTTTTATAGGAATAGTCTCAATATCTAAACATTCTCTGAATTGTTCCTCAGTAAGCGTTTCATCTATTTCAGAATAATTCTTAGGAGGAAATATAAAAACGCCACGAATTAATTGTGTATCTGAAAGTATTTTATTTATTTTTTCGTGTATTTTTGTTAAATCTTTTGTTGCTGAATTAACAAAAAAGTTTTTCTTTGTCTTGCTGTATGAGACAAATGAATCATATCCCAGTGATTTTGTTGTTAGGAATGCTAGATGGTTTGGAATTATATTTATTAATTTTTTTTCTCCGTCATATTTGATAAAATCATGATAAATAAATTTTCCGAGAGTTTTGTTTTCTGTTTTTATGCCTCTTTTTTCTGCTGAAGATATCGCATCTTTTACTCTTTTAATACTGAAATCAACTTGACCTTTTCTTTTTTTACATATGTTGGCGAGCGTCTCTGTTTCATTTATTTTAATATTTCCAATTTCTCCCATTATCTCTTCTCTGGTGAAAGGTTTGTTCGGGTTTCTGTTTGGGTATTTTTCAAATATTGAAGTGAGTGCTTTAAAAGGTATTTGGTCATATATGCCCTGTAATGAATATGGCCAAGTATTCAAAAAATATTTTTCGTCAAAAATCTTTTCGTTGTCCTTATTTTTTTTGTCTAAATATAATAAATTATCTACATTGTCTATAAAATCTACAAAAGAATTCATCCATATTGGCTTTTCTTTTAATAATCCATTTTTATTTAATATCTCAAAAATCATAGAAGTCGCAGATGTTTGCCTTTTTGTTTTTTCTCCATGGTGGTCTACAAATATATTTTTGGTTTTACCGTCTATTTTTATAGATAAATTCTCACGACCAACATCTACATAAAGAACTACTTCATTATTTTTGGCTTCTGATTTTTTGCCCTTTTGAACAGTTTCGGTAAATGCACCCTCGTTATATTTTATATTTGATTTTTTGTTTGGGTCAAAGGAATTGTTTAAGAGATAAAGAGCCCCTAGTGTGTCAGTGTCTGGAGAAATAACAGTTTCCTTTTCTCCGTCTTTATTTTTTATATCTTTTCCGTGTATAACGACTCTGTCTACTCCAATTTTCAAAAGATCGCCAATATTTTTTATTGTTTCATTTCTGCTCCCTGGAACGAATTTATTTATTCCTATTGGTTTAGTTGGTGTATTTTTAACAATTTTAGATATCGTAGTAAGTGCAGGTTTATTTATTGTGGCAGTGGCAGGGTTGATTCTTGGTGGAATTACGAAAGCTTTTGTAGCTAAAATTGGCGACGGCAAGGGTTTAATCTTTTTGATGTATTTCTTTTTTTCTGTGATAAATTGTTTGTAGTCTTCATCAGAAATAAGAATTTTTATTTTTTCATCTTTATATTCGTCTATAAATTCTTTTGTTGATATTACTTTTTCTTTACCAGAAGGATCTTTTAGAGTGACAGTTGGTGTTTTTTTGCCTTTTAATTTTTCTATTTTTTCAATTGTGTATTCTACAAAACCCCTTTCTTCTTTTTTGTATATTTTCTCATTTTTTTTGATTGTAATGTCGTTTTTGTTTAATGAATCTTTTGCTTCTATTGCAAATTCATTGAGCTCTGTCTTTTCCATATTGATTAACGGAGATTTATTTGTAACAGCGGGCGTTGTGACTTTTGTAGCAACTGGTTTTTTTGAGTCTATTGTGGTGGGCAGAGTTGCTGGTGCAACAATTGTCGGAGAATCTTCAAATCGTATTTTTTTATTTTGGTATTCTTCAAAAAAAGAATCTGAACTTAACTCAATTTCATTTGTTGTGCCAAATTCTGTTGCCGTAATTAACCCTTTGTTATTTTTTTTTGTGACTTTTTTGGTCTCATATTTTTTCCCATCTATATAAAATATAGTTTTATGATCCATCATTATCTCAACAATATCTCCTTTATTATTTTTATAGGAAAATGGAATAATAAAAGTCTCTTTTTCATTTTTATGTTCTTTTTTGCCTTTCCCGTTGCTGTGTTTTAGTGCAATAAGAAGCTTGTCTTCGTCTGATGCTTTGCTATTGTTAAGTATATCTAGGTCTTCTTTTGAGAGATTTTTAGAATCAATAATAAACTTACTTTTGCCAATTATTACTTTGAGCCCTCCACCATTCTTTTTGGGTTCTTCTTGTTTTGTCATAATTTAGATTAAAATTTACTTATTTTGTTCATTTAATATGTGTTTATTATATAACTTTACAATAGATTATTCAACAGTTTATCCCCTTTAGTCAATTGACATTATCTGGTCAATTTTCTACCATTACTAAGTCCGCATAGTAGAAGCCATTCAGAACGCCCTTAATTTAAAATAGCTTATTTTACCTAATCTAAAAGACCCCATTTTTCAGGTTTCTGACCGAGAAACATCTGATAAAAGGGCGAAAAACGTAGTATTTTCAAGACTTATCTTGCCAAGTCTTATTTTTTCGTTCTTTTTGATACTTTTTGTAGTTTTGCCAGCATTTTCAGCAAATGCAGGTCTTTTGTCATTTATTACAGGTAATTCTACCCCAATAGTTGAACATTCTAGTCAAAATTCCCAAAACATACCTCTATTAGAGGCCTCATCTGAGTCAAAGCTCGCACGGGGCGGTTCTGATATCGTTGTTGAAAACGCGGCACTTGTCGCGGATTCTGGCCCAGCTGATGCGTCTTCGGACGGCATATCAAATAATGATATTTCTGATAACCCGATTAGTGTTTATGTGGTCAAAAAAGGAGACACTATTTCAACTATTGCAAAATATTTTAATACCTCTGTTACAACAATAGTATCAGCAAATGATTTAAAAAGAGGTAAAGCTCTCACCGAAGGACAAAGTTTGGTAATATTAAGAATCCCAGGAGTGATTTATAAAGTAAAAAAAGGAGATACAATGGGTGCGATAGCAAAGAAATTTAAAGTTGATTCAGATGAAATAGTTAGTGTAAACGGTTTTGATAATGCAAACTCTATAGTAGCGGGAGATGAAATAATAATCCCAGGAGTAGACGGAGTAAGTATAGAAAAGAAAGCTGAGACAAAGAAAATTGTGCAAAAAGAAAAACCAAAAACTATTACAATAACTGATATTACTCAAAAAGAAGAAGTGCCAACAGAAATCAAGGATGAATCACCGTCCGATCCTGAAATAAAGCCCACCATTATTACAAAACCCATAATAACTTCTTCTTATTTTATAAGGCCAATTAAAGGAGGTAGAGAGAGCCAGGGATTACACGACGACAATGCCAGAGATTTAGCGGCACCAAAAGGTACTCCTATTATGGCATCAGCCGACGGTGAAGTAGTGGTGGCTCGTGGATCTGGTTATAATGGTGGGTATGGTTTATATGTTGTAGTTGCACACAACTATAATGGCAAGCCAATACAGACTCTATATGCTCATATGTCAAAAGTTGTTGCCGTTGTGGGAAGTAAGGTTAAACAAGGAGATGTTATAGGATATGTTGGCTCTACTGGTAAATCTACAGGAAATCATGTTCACTTTTCTATCAGAGGCGGTGCAAAAAATCCAAATTGGGATTAAAACTAATAGATACTTTTGTACCCGCCATTTTAAATTCTGTTTTACAAATTATAATATCTGATTTTTTATCAGTGATATACTCCGCCGTATTTTTCAAAAACAACGTATCTATAAATTTAAACTCTGTCTCAATTTGACCATTCTCATACAACTCATCTATAATACGAAAATAAGAATCAGCCACAGGTCCGTACATGAGTGTTGATAAGTTTGACATCTGATTTGTGGATAAAAGGTTCCTGACACCCGTATCCTGACACACGTATCCCCGTATCCATATTTTTATTTCCTAGATTTAGTTTGATTATTTTGCTTATTCAACATTCGGCAATTCTCTAGCGCGATACTATTTTAACAATTCATACTCGAATAATTTAGGTGTGATATATTTTGCATAATAGACTTTCAATTTCTCCTTAAGATTTTTTAATTCGCCATTTAGTGTTGGATAAACATAAACTAGTTTATTGTTATCATCTGAATATGATTCGTTTAGTTCTATTTCAATTTGATAAGAACCATACGCTAATTTTTTATTGTAATTGTCTGTCTTTTTTGCTTCAGACAAAACACTTTCCCAAATTTTAATCAATTCTTTTTCGTCACTATTCAATTTGAATTTTCCAAGCTGTTCATTTGCTAGTGTTTTAGCATCAAAACACAATTCATTTTTATAGAACCGTTTATCACTTCCTGTAAAAGATAGACATTTATTATATCGAGACAAGCACGTAAAAATAAAACACGCTTTTAAGAAATCTTTATCTTTCGTATACTTGTCACCGCCATCAGCGGTTGTAAAATATACATCCTTTTCATACCACTTTTCTTGCGGATATAGTTTGGAGGCAAAGAGGGGTAGTTTTTCAAGATAATTATCGGAACGTAAGTAAAAACCACGGGCATTATAAAGTATTTGTCTAGTTAGAGAAAAATTAGATGGACCAATTAGAAAACCCTTTGCAGTCATATAGCCGAGAATATTTTTATTATAAAATGATTTTCCATCATACTTTCTATTTTTTGCTTCAGTACCATCACTCTCACACCAAACAGTTGTTTTAATATCATTATCAAATTCTCCTTTTTCAAATAATGGAAGTAGTGTATTTCTTACCTTTTTTACTTCAACATCAACTTTTATATCTACAATCTTATCAATTGCCGTGTCCCTGGTTTGACTATTATCAATATCAAATGCAGGAAAAATAAAATTCTCTTTTTTCTTTTCTTGATTCTGCCATAAAATCACAGAAATTGAGCTTGGGGAAGCGTGAAAATGCTGGCGATTACACAAAAAACCATCTCTAAAATACTTATTCACTAAACCTATACTCTTAAAATACTTTACTGGAGAAAATAACACATAGCTATCTGTTGGCTGACGTAGATAATATTTAAAACCAGACCATATAAAAAGATTAGTAATCTCACGTGCTGATGAGATATTGCTATTATTGAGCGTTTCAAGTTCTTTCCGCATTTCCTGCGAAACATATTTATTCTTTCTATCAGTTTTCTTTTGACCTGTTTCGTCCGTAAATTCGACAGCAGAAGTATCGCTGTATGGTGGATTTTCAAACAGAATTACCGTACATTTTGGGTCATCAACATATTGCTTGATAATTTCATTATTTACAAAATCCTCACTCAGAGCATCTGCATTGACCACAAAACCAGCAGAAAATTCTACGTTATCATCAGTCGGTGGAATAATATGACGAACTTGTCCATTGAAACGCTCTAATAAAACTTTATATTCATAATATTCGTAAGTGCTTAAAATTGTGTGTGATAGTTCTTCTGCGGAAAGTTCTGCTTCCAAATTACCAGTCCCCGCACAGCGGTCCAGAATGATATAATCATTGCCTTTTGGAACAAGCTTGATTGCTTCACGAACAAGTTCCACAGATTTTTTTGCATAAGCAGGTGGGGTAAAGAATGCACCGAGTTCTTTCTTTATCAAATTATCATTTAATTTATCCATCAAATACTTAAATTTGATGTTCGTCTTTTCCTTAAATGGCAAAATATAATCCTTGAACTTTATTGGTTTACGAATTTCGCCACCATCTTTATCATCAAGAAAATCACTTTTCTTTGCCGTTGAGTTTTCTCGGTAAAATTTTTCTGCCCATCCAACAATACAGTCCTCATCAATTTTTATTTTAGTGAAGTTATTTTCTTTTAGTATTTTTAGAACCTTATCTGCACCAATGTCTGTTGAGTAATAAATTTCTTTTGGTTGTTTTTTAATTGCAAAACCATCATTATTTTTACTAGCTCCACCATAATAAATTTTATGAATTTCGTCAAAATAATCTTGACTATCAAAAACATACATTTTGCTTTGGTTTAAAGATACAAGTAAAATATTTTTTGGTACTGGACGACCAGTAATTCTCAATCTCGAACAATATTTAATAGCTTGAAAAAGTACTTGTTGTGTATTGTTAATACTTAATTTGAATTCAAAAATATTTCCATTATAAACACCGTCAGTATTGGCGATTAAAATGTCATTTTCATCAACAGGTATACTAAAATTTTTGAAAAAATGAAGCTGACCGTCTCTTTCGGTGGTGAAAGTTTTATTTAATGTTTTTTTATTCTTTGATACTTTCATATATTTTTAAATATGAGAGTGCCAAAAAACAAAAATAGGCATCTCAACATAAGATGCCGACAGAACAACAGCTAACGCCATCAATCCTGTTATCTTAGAGGTTAAGATGCCCATTCTGGGCAGGATTGATAGCAAAAGCTTGATTATCTTTTGTGTAAAACTATTATTCCGTCGGCAAGTATAATATAGCAAAAAAGTACCACTTTTCATAGTGACATGTCTAAAAGTTATTCTTTGGTCTATATTGGAGTGCTTCCATTACGTGTGAGAGTTCTATGGAGGGAGAATTTGCCAAGTCTGCTATGGTGCGAGCTAGCTTAATCACACGATGATATGCTCTGGCAGATAGATTTAGTTTTATGGAGCTGTCTTCTAGTGCTTTTTTTGTTTCTGGATTGAGTATTGCTAGCAATGACAAGTCTTTTACATTCATATCACTATTTGACCTGATTTGCCTACCGCCACTGGTTGGATGTTTTTTAAATCTTTCAAATTGGATTTTTCTGGCATCCCACACTCGCTTTTTTATGGAGATGCTTGATTCAGATGTAATATTGTCGTTGCTTAATTTTTGAAAATCAACATTTCCGACATTTACCCACATATCAATACGGTCCATTATCGGACCAGATAGTTTTCTCTGATAGCGAGCGAGGTCGTTTGGTCTACAAATACAAGCTTTTTGTTTGGAACCCATATTTCCACAAGGACAAGGATTCATAGATGCTACAAGAATAAAGTTTGAAGGAAATATTGCAGAACCTTTTGCACGAGAAATAGACACAATGTTGTCCTCTAGCGGTTGACGGAGGGATTCAATAACCCTTTTTTCAAATTCTGGAAATTCATCTAGGAAAAGCACCCCTCGATGTGCAAGAGTTACTTCCCCCGGTTTTGGAAATGTTCCACCACCAATCATAGCTACATATGAAGCACTATGATGAGGAGAACGAAATGGAGGATTTGTGATTAGATCGTCAGATAAAGTTCCAGCTACAGAATGAATACTCGCGACTTCCAAAATTTCTGCAATAGGGAGATTCGGTAAAATGCCAGCAAATGCACGAGCTAGCATTGTTTTGCCTGTTCCTGGTGGTCCATACATAGCTATATTGTGTCCACCGGCTGCCGCTATTTCTAATCCCCTTTTGGCTGTTTCTTGACCTTTGATATCCGAAAAATCTGTCTCAAATAATTTGTCTTGATAAGTTATAGATGTTTTTGGTTGTGGAGACAAAGATGATTCATTTCCTTGTCGCAAATGTTCTACTAGATTTTTAAGTGTATCTACACCAAATATTTTTATACCATCTATAAGCGCTGCTTCTTTTGCATTTTGTAAAGGTAAATACAATTCTTCAAAACCCAATCCTTTGGCTTCTTGTGCCAGTGCCAGTGTGCCTTTTATTTCTCTTAATTCTCCGTTTAAAGAAAGCTCCCCGAGGAATAACTTTTTTTCAGGGTTGAATTTTAGTTCTTCTGCAGAAAGTAAATATGCCAAAGCTATCGCTACATCAAAATACGAACCCTCTTTTTTGATATTTGCAGGGGAAAGAGAGACAACAGTTTTTTGGTTTTTGTGTTTTGGCGACTCGTAATCCGAGTTTTTGAGTGCAGATCCTACGCGGTCTTTGGATTCTTCTACTGCTTTGTCAGCAAGTCCCACAATAGAAAAAGCATTGAGTCCTTTTGAGAGATCAACTTCTACTGTAATAATCTGCCCTTTTAATAAATTTGTTTGAGCCGAGTAAACTCTTGAGAAAGACATAATTTTAATTATCCATATGCTTCACACAAGTATCTGCTGCTGGGTTTGCTATCATTCTTTCTTCTTCTATTTGTTCGTCACATACTGAACACTTGCCATATGTTCCAGAGTCCATATTTTCTAGTGCTTTATTTATTTCATTTAGTCTTTTTGAAAGAGTAATCGTTTCTGAATTTTTCTCTTCAAAATCTTCAAATCTATCGCCGAGATCGTTTGCGTCTGGAGCAGATTCCTCCATAGGATCTGGTTTTGGTCCCCATTCATTTGTGTCGGGGTCAATAGCTCCTACTTCACTTAATTCTTGTAATACCAGCTTCTTTTCTTCTAGTAATTTATCTTTTAAATTTTGTATATTCATATTTGCAAGTATAACATCACTTTTGATCGGATACAATGAGTACTATTTAACTACTTTTAAATCTTGTATTCTATTGAATACTTCTTGTAAAGCATTTTCACCATTTGTTATTATGAGAGTATTTTCTGTTGGAAATAAATACATAAGGATTATTTTTCCATTATTGTCGCGTATTACACGAGCGTCTTTGTTTTTTATAATTGCATCTTCAAACTTCTTTGAAAAAAGGTAACCCTTGTCAGTAATATTTATCCCAAAGAGTTGATATACATCATCAAAAAGTTTATTTTCCCAAGTTAACATTCCAGCAAAAGCATCTTCTCTAGTAGTCGTAGTAAAAAGCATAAAACTCTGATTTCCACTATAGGTATGTGTTCCAAACATAAAAATACTACCCATTGACCTCAAAAGTCTTGGTGAGGCGGATGAATTTATTAGTTTAAGTAAATCTTGTGAGCTGAGTATTGTCTTATTTCCGGATACCTCTGTCGTAAAATATAATTGTTGTATAGTATTAAGTTTTATATTTTGACTACTGACTTCACCACTAGCAGATAGAAATACTTTGTCTAGAGTGAGCGCAGTTGTATCTATCTCTTTTTGTGTATCAGCAAATATGAGAGATGGTGCAATATTTGTTTGTACTGGAGAGACTGTTGTATTTTTAGATATAAAAATAAATACGATAGCAACTATCGCTATCCCTGCGAGCAAGATACCGACTATTAAATAAAATTTATTTTTTGGTGACGAATAAGAAAGATCGTCTTGTTGTTCTTCTCTTTTGTGTTGTTCTGCAATAGCAATCTTTATTAGAGACCCTTTTTGGTCTCGTAGTGTTTGTGCCATATCTCCGGCATATGTATGCAAGCCACTTTTTTGTTGTGGAGGGTTTGACATACTTGTAGTATTTATATCATCTTGTTCTATTGGTTTTTGATTTTCATCCATAAATTACTATTCTTACTATACTATATTTTTGGTATTTTTAGCGAAATTTGGGCCAGCTTCTTTTATCGAAAAATTTAATCTTCCTCGCTCATCAACTTTTATGATTTTTACAGGAACGATGTCTCCTTCTTTTATTACATCCGTTACTTTGTTTACTCTAAAATTAGCTATTTCAGAAATATGAACAAGCCCCTCTGTATTTTCAGCTATTTTTACAAAGGCACCAAAGTCCATTATTTTTACAACTTCGCCCTTTGTTATTTCTCCTATTTTATATTCTTTTGTCATTAATTCTATTATGGTTAATGCTTTTTCTGCACTACCATTTTTGCCTGTTATAAATACAGTACCATCGTCCTCTATTGTAATTTCTGCTCCAGTTTTGTCTTTGATTCCATTTATGACTTTGCCGCCAGTTCCGATAACTAAACCGATTTGATCAATTTTTATTTTTATTGTAAGTATTTTTGGTGCGTGAATTGAAATATCTATTCTGTGTTCTGATAATTCTTTTGTAATAGTCTCCAAAATATGTAGTCTTGCTTTTTCGGCATCAATTAACGCTTCAGACAAAATCTTTATTGGAACTCCTTCTACTTTTACATCAAGTTGGATAGCAGTGATTCCGTCTTTTGTTCCAGCAACTTTAAAATCCATATCACCATGATGGTCTTCTGGTCCTTGTATATCAGTCAATATTTTATATTGACTGTCATTTTTGTACATTAACCCCATCGCTATTCCAGCTACTGGAGATTTTATTGGAACGCCACCATCCATCATAGCTA
>Ga0209541_10006188_pt1 | contig 20549 bp, 30 predicted proteins | sample RifCSPlowO2_01_FD_184027 | JGI IMG/M metagenome (GOLD analysis project Ga0209541, IMG submission 184027) | Groundwater microbial communities from Rifle, Colorado - Rifle CSP2_plank lowO2_0.1 (SPAdes) (version 2) | ecosystem: Environmental > Aquatic > Deep subsurface > Groundwater | place... | reverse complement strand
TAAGGATAAGATTACAAAAGTGATGGCAAACTTTTTGTTGAGGAAGTGTTTGGTTCCAGACAATTGTGATGGACCGGCCGAATCCATCGGGGCTTGGTATTGTGACTGATCTGGTTGTGGAGTGATTGGGTCCATTATTTTGTGAATTTAAACGTGGAGAGGATTTGGTCAATGATAGCATGGTAGGTATCATAATACGTAGCAATAAATTGCCACGTATAACCATTGGCGTTAAAAGAAACTACCAATACTTGATCTTTTTGCAACTCGCGATCATATAGACATTTTACATGGGATGTTCCGCCAATAATTATCCTTTCGTCGGTATGATATTGTCTAATATAGAACCCCCCGGCTTCGCGGCAAAGCACAATCTCATCAAGAGGATTCTGTAGGGGTTTGGCATAAAGAGACAAATAAAATATAGGCGAGTTTGGTCCGACGTTGTTTACCCCAAAAACCCGATAATCCCCACTCGGATATTGGTTTGAATAATCCAAGTTTATATTTCCAGGATATTGAATTTCAAATCTGCTCTGGCTATCCTTAAATGTTCTCCATCCAGCAGAAGGTGTAGGTGTTAAAGATGTGCTTGGAGTAATACTCGTGAATTTAAATGTGGAGAGGATTTGGTTCATTATGATTTCAGATACCTGGGATTTCGCAGTATTAAATGTAAAAGTCTGAATGTACCAATTCTGACCTTTTTGAAATTGTACCAAGACCTGAGTTCCATTACTCCACTGGCCATTTAAATCTGAAAATTTTTCTGCTTCAATCCCAGCAACAAAAGTTTTTGACATCTCAGGGCCACTTATTTTGTTTTGCTGAACTAAAACATCATATGCCTGACAATCGGTAGGCCACTCACCGCCTCCATTTTCAAGTAACTTGCATGCTTCTGTTGATCTAAAAGAAATATTTGAATCGCCAGAAGTATGAAACGTAAAATAACTTTCGGGATACTTAACCGTAAATCCATATTTAGTATTCATATACGTTTTCCAATCGGCTGTCGGATCGGGCGTAGCTGAAGGTCTTGGGGTAAATGTCGGTACAACCTGTTCTGCCATTCGCCGGCTGGCGAACCAGATGCCGGCATAGGCAATGCTAGATAGAAAAACAATAGAAATAATAAGCCAAATTAATTTTGGATATACCCTCCCGTGGGGTAATCGGAATTCGGGAGTATTAACGTTTTGGATCTGATTTTGAGAGTTTAATTCTTCCATATATATTCGTGCTATTTATTAAGAAAACTTCTAAGTCTCGAAAATATATTTTTTATACGGGTTCCAAAACCAGTAGAATCGCTCTGAGGCACAATCTCCTTTTTACTATTTATAAAATCGCTTATTTTAGTAAAAACCTCGTTGTACAAAGATTTGTCTATCGGAAAATTCAAACCAATAAATTCTTTCTGAAAGTCATTATTGAAAGCCGCATTAAGCGCGGCAATTACATATGTGCTCTTCTCTATGCCAGAAACACCATCGTTCTGGAAAGTAAACTGACTGGCAATTTGGTCATCAAAAGCACGAGAAAAACGTTCGTACTTGCCCCATCCATATTGTTCACCCTTCAATATCATTACATAATCTAATACCTGACTTGTCAGCACATTATCAATATCAAATACCGCGCCACCTTTTATATACGCTTCGTATTGTTGTTTCTGGTAATCTCTGCCAGCCATAAAATCACTTCTTTGGCTATTCAAAGCACTTTCGTTAATTCCATATGTCTTTGCATTCTCTACAATATCGTAATAAGTGTAGAAAGCACTAAGTACAGCAAAACTTTCTTGCAAAAATGGACCAGGGAATGCTATCAAATAATAGAATGCGCTTGTTCCACCAAAAAAATTGTGACCCTGTTCATGTGCCATAACTTCCCATCTTGGATCACCTCCATTTAAGGATGGAAATGCGGAATCCCCAAGTACAATTCCTTCTGGGCTTGTCATGCCATATACAACGGGATCATATTCAATTTTAGTTATTAAATAAGGCGTTGCTCCATTGTGCATCTTTTTCAAACTCTGATACTGAGCATCAGTTACAGCCAAGATCTGTTTATCAACGACAATAGATTCATCAAAGAATCTTTTTGGAAACTTAAAAAAGATAGATTGAGATCCTTGAAGTGTAATAAGTTCATCTATTCTTGGAACCGTGACAGAGAATGTTTTTGAAGAAATTTTGCTTCCTCCGAAAGCTTCGGTGCTTATTTTATAAGTTCCGTTCTTGGTGTAAGAATGAGACACGGGAAACCATGAATTTTCGCTTTTACCATCACCCCAGCTCCAAATAATCTTATCAGTATTTTCAACATAACCATTTATTATCACACGAAGACCACTAACATCCTGAATGTATGTTTCTATCTTGGGAGGTGTCTGTTCCTTTAAAGACACTGCTATTTTTTTGCTAGTAGAAAGTTTTCCTGAATAAGCAACCACTTCCACAACGTAATCACCATAAGATTTATATATATGACTGCCTAAAAACCAAGTTTCTTCCGGCTGACTTCCATCACCCCAATTCCAAACTAATCTATCGGCATTTTGCACAAAGCCGTTAATTGATAACTTCAAATCCTTGATGATGGGTTTTGAAAGTTCAAGTTCTGGAGACGTCAGAGGAACAAGTACCCACAGTTCCGAATAACCATCGCCTATTCCAAAAAGACTTCTCGCCGTTGTAACAATTTTGTATTTTCCTGGTTGTGAATAGGTGTGATTTTGAGGAAAAAATCCATCATTCTTTGTTCCATCTCCCCAATTCCAATTCATTGACACAACCCCTAGATAGATTGGACCAACTGATCCATTTACAACCACCTTCAATTCATCCTGTGATTCAATATTCATAACAATTACAGGCTTCGTAAAATTTAAAACCAACGCGACAATGTTATTGTTGTTAGAATTTAGAGAGCCACAGATTCCGATTATAATAATCCCGGTAAAAATGTACATCCAAAGCTTGCTATCGTATTTTTTTGACCATTGAAAGTCTGGCTGTTTTTCAACGAGATGAGAATTTCGTTCCATTTTATCGTTTAGTCCATCCATCTATTTTGTGAATTTAAATGTATTCAAAACACCTTGGTTTGCCATAGCTCCTTGAGTATCAAATCGGTAGATATAATTTCCATGTGCAACTACAATAAAACTAAGACCAAATTCATTTGTATCTATTTTAACAGCTGGCTGTCCCGCCACTATCATTGAGGATTGTTTCAATGTGCCAATATTCAAGTTTTTAATATAATCTTTTAAGATACCCCCTGAAAAAGGGATGGCTTGAACTGATTCTCGGGATTCTCCTCCAACACCCAAATCAAAAACAATTGTATATTCATCACTTCTATTATTATCAATAGACCATTTTGATGGATATTGAATAGAGTACCCATATTTTGGACTTGTGTAAGTTTTCCAGGTTGAGGTATCTGCGATATCCGTAAACTTAAACGTGGAGAGAATTTGGTCAAAAAGTTTTTCAGTGGTATCTGGATAATTTCTACTAACTATGTTGTAGAGGTAACCATTATGATAAGCGGTGGCACTTATAAATCGAAGGGTGGGTTCTCTTTTGTCAGAAGTAAACGTTAAAGACCAGCGTATGCCATTGTAGGTTACGTCACTCGTTTTATTTAACACCATAGTTGAATCTAAAGGTTTAGTTGTCTGCGATAATTGTTTTGTCGCCGAAACGGAAATAACGGCAGATCCCATGTCATCATCTTTTTGTTGAAGGTTAACTATGGAAGCGACATTGTTACTATCAAGCCAAGAATTCCAATCACTTGGATACTTAAACTCAAACCCATACTGCGTATTTGTATATGTTTTCCAATCGGCTGTCGGATCGGGTGTAGTTGAAGGTCTTGGGGTAAATGTTGGTACAACTTCTTGGGCTACTTGTTGATCTTGCCAATACCAGATACCGGCATAGGCGCCGGCACCGAGTAAGGATAAGATTACAAAAGTGATGGCAAACTTTTTGTTGAGGAAGTGTTTGGTTCCAGACAATTGTGATGGACCGGCCGAATCCATCGGGGCTTGGTATTGTGACTGATCTGGTTGTGAAATATTGGGTTGAGGTTCCATTTATGAAAATTTTTGTAAAAATAGGATCTGATCTACTTGGCAATTTGGATAGCTAAGGATTTTACCACTTTTTCGAGAGTCTGAACTCGTTTTTGAAGGTTTAAAATATCATTTTCTTCAAAACGTTTTAAGATATCGTAAACTTCATCCATCTGATACTCAACCTTACCCAATCTATTGTCTATAGCTTTTATATCTATCTTTAGGCCACTTATTTGAGAATTAAATTCATCCTTTGTTACAGTATTCTCAAACCCCCTAGCTACCATATTAGCCAGTTTATCAAGAGTTATTCCTTTGTTATTATTCCTAATCATATATCTATATTATCAAATTAAAATAGTTGAAATAATGACTTATTTAGATTTACCATTCTCCTCGTCAATATGCTTTTGTTCTCTTCTTAAATAACACAAAATTGAAGTAACAAGGGCTATCAATGCTCTCATTAACCATTTGGCTAGTTTTCTGTGATGATGCACCCAATGAGTAAATCCTTTTGTAAGGTGAGTGTCTTCGGGGGTTTTTGTTTCTTCCATCATTGCTTTACCGGGTAGTGAAAGCTCGGGATACGATTTGTCTTAGCAAATCGTAATGGCGAAGCCAACTCGAACTTTCACTACCCGGCTTAATTATACCACAACTTATTGAGTGAGTATTAACGGTCCTTTTTCTGTAATAGCTACCGTATGCTCAACCAGGTAGTAGATTTTTGAGGTGCGCTGAAAGGCGCAATGCCGGAGGCAACTCAAAAATTCACTACCTGGTCAAAATGAGCTACCTAGTTAACACGAGTGGACCTAATTCTGTCACAGCAACAGTGTGTTCGAAGTGACAAGCCAATCCCCCGTCTTTGGTTTCAAAAACAAATCCGTCATCACCTTCCTTGGTAAGCCAATCACCGGTCACAACCATCGGTTCAATTGCTATGACCATACCAGCAACTAATTTTTCACCACTTCCAGGCTTACCATAATTAGGCACTTGAGGCGGTTCATGAAGTTCTCTGCCAATACCATGACCGACAAGATCTCTAACTACATTAAATCTTTCTCTTTCCACGTATTTTTGTATCGCTGAACCAATATCTCCGACTGTATTGCCGATTTTTGCTTTGGATATTCCGATTTCAAGAGATTGTTTTGTTACTGCAATTAATTTTAATTTTCTTGAATAATCTTTTTTAAAGATATGACTAAGCCTAGATAAATTCGAAACCAAAATCGTCACTGCAGAATCAGTATAAAATCCTTTGTATATAACGCCCATATCTAATTTTAATACATCGCCTTCTTTTAATTTTCTATCTGAAGGAAGACCGTGAACAATCCCTTCATTAATCGAAATACATAGAGTAGCCGGATAACCATGGTAATTCAAAAAAGCAGGTTTCGCTCCAAATTTAAAAACGAGCTCATTGGCGAGCTTATCTAAATCTTGAGTGACAATTCCTGGCCTGACGACATTCGACAACTCTTTCAATATCTTTGCCAGAATAGCACCACCCTCTTTCATTATTGCTATTTCTTTTTCGGTTTTTATATTAATCATTTAATAATATATTTTTGTAACTCTCTCCAAATATCGTTAGCTACAGCCTCAATAGTATTTTCTCCAGGTATATCAATAATATCTAAGCCCCTCTGCTGAATATATTTTATTGCCGGTACGGTTCTATTCTCATACTCTCCTAAACGAACCTTGATAACTCCTGGATCATCCAGGGCTCTTTTTATAATTTTGCCTCCGTCATCAGGACAAATAGTCGGATTTGTTTTAACAACCTCTGGGTCTATTGGATGGCTATGTTCACAAAAAAGTCTAACACTATTTCTCTTAATCGATTCGTCACCGGATATATGAAGCTTGAAGACTACTATCGCATCCTTGCCATAAAAAGATTCGAGAACCGGTATCTCAAGCTCCGCTTCGGGAAGAGTACGGGGTGAACCACTAAATATTATTCCTTTTACTCCAGTATTAATTAATTTTTTAGTCGCTTCGTTCACCACTCCTCCAACCCAGCTGGGAGTCAATAAAATCCCACTTTCCCACATATTTTTTTCTTTAAGCATATCTTCATAATCTGAATCTTGAGATTTAGTATTTCTGAATTTATTCTCAAGAGCCTGAGTGCTTTTGAAAATAGTGTAATCGATCTTGGAAGCTAAAATTCCAGCTTGAGTGTCTTTGCCAGATCCTACCGGTCCCATAAAAATAAGAAGTTTCTTAGTTAGATTCATTGTAATTTAATAATAACATGTTTGTAAAAATAAAAAAGCCGAGATGTCTCGGCAGAAAAATTATCTAGTTCTTGCGCTATAAGCAACTTCCCATAACCACAAACCCTTATTTTGATCAAAAACTTTTTTATAACAAGTATTGTAGACATGGCCATTATCCAAAGTTTCGGTCACCATAATTGTATACCAGGCAGAGCCATCCAATTTTATATTAAGCTTGGTTAAGCCTTGGAAATCCATAAGAGGATAGCCTTCCATAACACCATCTCTAAGTACCGAGATATGGGTAGAAGAAACTTCGGTAACCATCCCGCCTCTCTCTAAATCAAATATGAAACTTTCGGTATTAAATTCAAGAACTAAAGTATTTTGAATTTCTGGATTATCTGCATTAATAGTAACGCCTCTATCTTCCTCAATAACCACTAAGGATTCGTACTTTGCTTCCCAAATTACAACAGAATACTTAGGTAGTTTTTGATCTTGTCCAAAAGCCACAACGGGTACAAGTAAAAATAACAAAACCAAAAGTTTTCGAAACATTCTTTCTCTCCTCTTCTCAACGAACAATCGTTCCTAGATATTATTCGAATTTCGACACACTGTCAAGACAGGAAGCAAAATTAAAACTTCTCTGTTTGGCTCAAATTCAAGGCAAAAGCGAAGCCCGAACCAAGCCATACTTTAGTTATGGTGAAGGAGGACTGGCTTTTAACGCAGAAGTTGAGCAAACCCGAAGGACTTGCCGTTCTCGTAGTGGTCTCCTGGCCGTGCTTTAGCCGGTCGAGGAACTCTGTCAACCTATAAATTCTTATTTTAGATCCAGCAAGCAGAGAAGTTTTAATACTCGTACATGCTTAATTGTGCATCTATCTGTTTCATTACCTCAATTGCCACAGAGACAACGATAAGTATTGAGGTGCCTCCAAGAGTAAACGCAGTAATACCGGTAAAGCCTTGGACTATATTAGGCATTATTGCAATAACACCCAAGAATACAGCTCCAACCAAGGTTACCCGCGTAAGAAGGTGATTTAAGAATTGAGTTGTCATCGGACCAGGCCTGATACCGGGAATATATCCTCCTTGTTTCTGAATATTCTCTGCTATTGACTTGGGATCAAATGTAACCGCGGTATAGAAATAAGTGAAAATAACGACCAATGCAAAATAGAAAATAGAATACCAAAGATTTGATTGAAGAAGTGTGTTAATCTTAACTGCCATTTGAGATATGCCCGGTATATTATAAGCGGCAATAAAGTTAGCAACCATGCCCGGAAAAAGTAAAATAGACAAAGCAAATATAATAGGAATAACTCCGGCGTTATTAACTCTCATCGGTAGATATGTAGATACTCCTCCATACACTTTAGATCCCCTAATACGACGGGCGTAATTAATCGGAATATTTCTTTGTGCTTCCGATATATATACAACTCCAACAATAACAATCAGACCAACGAGAATAAATGCTATCCAGGTAAATAATTGCTCAGGAGTATACGCAAATGTTGCTTGCCTTATACTAGTCGGAAAACCAGAAACAATACCAGCTAAAATTAAAATCGAAACTCCGTTGCCGATATTTTTCTCAGTTATCAGTTCACCAAGCCACATCAAAAACACGCTTCCTGCGGTAATTGTTACCAAGGTAGCAATCCACTCAACAGTTCCTAATTGATTAATAACTCCCTGCTTAGATAATAATGTGAGAAAGGCAAAACCCTGTACTACGGCTAATGGGACAGTTAGAAGACGAGAATATTGATTAAATTTAGCTCTGCCGGCCTCTCCTTCATATTTATACATCTGTTCAAGCGAAGGAAAAATCATGGTTAAAAGTTGCATGATAATCGAACCCGTTATATATGGTCCTAGACCAAGCATACCAATGGATAAGGCGGTAAGAGAACCTCCGGTAAAAGCACTAATCAAGCCAAAAAGCTGATTTTGAGTAAAGAAATCCCTAAGCTTATCAGCATCTACCGCTGGCATAGGAATATTGGAGATAACTCTTGAAACAACTAAAATAGCAAGTATAAATAATATCTTGTTTCTTAATTCCGGACGCTTGAATAGTTGAAGAATCTTGTTCAAGATTTGAATGTGGAATGTGGAATGTGGAATGTGGAATGTAGTTTAAAAATTTTATCTTACTACACTCTACCTTCTACTTTCTACTCGCTATTTAATCGTGCCTCCTACTTTTGAAATTTTATCCCTGGCCGACTTTGAAAACATTAAACCTTCGAAATTTAATTTTTTCTTTAATTCACCATCACCAAGAACTTTTACACTACCATTGAGATTGATTGGGAATCCTTTTTCATGGAGCAATTTGGGATTAATTAATTCGTCTTCCGTGAATTGATTAAAAAATCCTAAATTAAAAACTACCGGCTTATTGTGCCTAAGCTGAAAATATCGATGTTTTTTATGCGGAGAGCTATTGCCGGGTTTTTTTGATGCACCTCTTTGCTTAGGAAACAATTGCCAAAGCCTATTATCACCACCCCTAAAACCGGGCCTAATCGTCGCTCCTGCGCGTGATTTCTGACCCTTGGTTCCATGTCCTGAAGTAGTTCCCCTCTTGCCTCCACGCCCAACGCGCTTAGAAGATTTACGAACTGTTTTTGATTGTAATTGATTTAAGTTCATAAAGTTTATCAAGTTCTTAAAGTTCATAAAGTTAAATCACTTTACAAACTTTATAAACTTTTAACTTTTAACTCGAAGCTTTTTCAAAGCTTCGATTGTTGCCATTGCAATATTTATTTTATTATTAGTTCTTTCTATAAGTTTACCGGTTAAGGCTTTAATGCCGGCAAGTTTTGCAACGACACGTACCGGACCCCCAGCCTTAACACCGCCAATAGCCGGCTTTAAAAGCACAACCGCACTATTATATTTTGCTTCAGTCTGGTAAGGTATTGTCCCGTTCACTGTTTGAACGATAATAAGATTTTTCTTTGCCTTATTGAAAGCTTTCTGAATTGATTGGACAACATCTTTACCCTTACCAATACCTACGCCTACTTTTGATTTGCCGTCACCAATAACAATGGTCGCTCTAAAACTAAATCTCTTACCTCCCTTAGTGACGCGAGTTACTCTGGCAATATCAAGAACCTTCTGTTCATATTCAGATTTCGCACTATCAGAACCAAAACTCCGGCCCCTGCCACCTCGTCTGCCAGTACCACCACCTCTATTTTGCTGACCTTGCTGGCCACCTGTATTAAATTGATTATTTTGATTAAATCCCATAATAATTAGTTAATTATATCTTTAAACCTCCCGCGCGCAAGCCTTCAGCCAACGCCTTAACCCTACCGTGATATTTATAACCGCCTCTATCAAAAACTGCCGCATTAATTCCTGCTGCTTTTGCTTTTTCAGCAATAGCCTTACCCACTTCAGTAGCCTTTTCGCTTTTATTGCCTTTTGCTTTACTTTTATTAACAGAGACAACTTTACTACTTAATATCGTCTTTCTTGTCTCGTCATCAACTAACTGGACAAAAATATGTCTATTGCTCCTGAAAATAGTAACTCTCGGCCTCTTAGCGGTACCTAAAACCCTAGACCTAACTCGCTTATGTCTGCTAATTCTATTTAATTGTTTGGTTTTACTATTCAAAATTGAATGTGGAATGTGGAATGTAGAATGTAGTTTAAAGATTTTATCTTACTACACTCTACCTTCTGCATTCTACTTACTTTCTATGCCGTGGCTGCCGCTTTTTTACCGGCCTTCCTTCTTATTACCTCGCCGGCATATCTAATACCTTTTCCCTTATACGGCTCGGGCAATCTCTTTGATTTTATTTCAGCAGCAATATGACCAACTAATTCCTTGTCGATTCCACTTATTTTAATTACATTTTTATCTACCTTAAATTCAATACCTGCAGGGGCTTTAATAAATATTGGATGAGAATAACCGAGATTAAGCTCCAAGTTATCACCTTTAACGCTCGCTTTATATCCGATTCCTTCAAACTCAAGATTTTTTTCGAATCCTTCATTTACTCCTTTAATCATATTAGCTAGAAGTGATCTAACTAATCCCCATAGTGCTGTATCGGGAGAATCGGTTTTTTTATTTTTAACAATAATATTATTTCCCTCAACTGAAATACTGACTGAATCATGAAATGTTTTCTTAAGCTCACCTTTAGGGCCTTTTGCCCAAACCGAATCAGCATCGATTTTGACTTCGACACCCTTAGGAATTTCAATTATTTTTTTACCTATTTTACTCATAGAACTTAGAACTTAGTAGTTAGGACTTAGATTGAGAAAAACTCTTTAACTAAGTTCTAATGGCTAAATTCTAGCAACTAAAATCACCACACCTCAAATAATATTTCTCCGCCAACGCCTAATTTTCTAGCCTCTTTTGAACTCATAATACCTTTTGATGTTGATACGACGGCCATACCATAACCCGATCTAACCGGCTTAAGCTCTTTTACTCCACCGTATATATGCCTCGAGGGCTTGCTGACTATTTTAAATCCATTGATTACGCCTTTTTTGTCCTCATATTTTAAATCTATTGAAAGATACTCGGTTTCACTCCCACCTTCTTTACCTTCTTTTTTCTTTCTCCTTTCTACTTCTTTAACAAATCCACCCTCCTTAAGAACTTGAGCAATTTTAAACTTAACGTTAGAAAACGGAACCGAAACCTGACCCTTCTGGACCATTTGCGCATTCTTTATTTGAGCTAACATATCTAATATTGGTGACATGATTAGGATGTTGAGCGTGGAATGTAGAGGGTAGTTTAAGATTTTTAATTTATCTTTACTACATTCTACTTTCTACGTTCTACCTACCAAGAAGACTTTTTAACTCCCGGCAATAAACCTTGGCCTGCCAATTCTCTAAAATGAATTCTACACAATCCAAATTTCCTCATATATCCACCTTTGCGACCGCACAAAAAACATCTCAAAACAATCCTAGACGAATATTTTGGCTTCTTATTTGATCTTGCAATTGTTGATTTTTTTGCCATATTTGTCTATGAAGCGTAGCTGAATAGCTACAAATATGAGCATCCGCCTCTGGCGGATAGCCCATATCAACTATTCTTCTTAAACGGAAATCCCATCAGTTTCAATAATTCTTCTCCCTTCTCTCTATTCTTTGCTGTTGTGACTATGGTAATTTCCATACTGAATATATCCTTCAAGCTTTCGTAGTGAATCTCGGGGAAAATACTGTGCTCTTTAATACCTAAACTAAGATTACCCATTTTATCGAAATTCTTGGGGTCCAGACCGCGAAAATCTTTTGATCGGGGCAATGCTATATGAATCAATCTATCAATAAAATCATACATACGTTTTCCACGCAGAGTGACAACGAGTCCAATATTGGTTCCTTCTCTCGATTTAAATCCTGCAATTGATTGCTTTGCTTTTCTAAAAATTGGTTTTTGACCCGACAATAATCCAAGGTCGCGTTGGACTTTTTCAACAAATTTATCATCCTTAGTCATCTTACCTATACCAACATTTACAACAACCTTATCTATTTTAGGCACTGCCATAACATTTTCAATTCCAAACCTCTTCTGCATGGCAGGAACAATCTCTTTCCTATATTTTTGTAATAAACTTGAATCTGACATATTATATACTAATTTTATATTTTTGGAAGTAGCTTATATTTCCGACTGGCATTTCTTACATATTCTGACTTTATTATTTCCATCTACCTTATACCCGATTCTTGTCGGCTTGCCACATGATTTACAGACTAAAGCAACTGCTGAAGAATTAACCGCTCTTTCTTTACTAACAATCTGACCCTTCTGGCCTTGCTTACGAGCTCTCAGGTGTTTTTTAATCATATTTAAACCTTCAACGACCAGTTTACTGTTACTCTTATCTTCGGTGGTAAAAACATGAATAACCTTACCCTTCTTTCCCCTGTCTTTTCCACCCAACATTATTACATTGTCATTTTTTCGCAATTTCATTGCTCAAGAACTTAGAACTTAGTGATTAGGACTTAGTTTAAATTTCTAAGTTCTAATTTCTAAGTTCTAATAACTACACCACTTCCTCGGCAAGCGAGGCAATAGTATTAAATCCTTTTTCCTTAATTTCTCTCGGTATCGGTCCGAATATTCTTCCGCCTTTCGGCTCCTTGCCATCAAGAATTACAACTGCATTATCATCGAATCTAATATAAGTTCCGTCTGCTCTTCTGTATGGATTTCTTTGTCTTACAACGACAGCTCTTAAAACATCTTTTTTCTTAACTGCTTTACGAGGCTCAGCAACCTTGACTGACACGACAACAATATCGCCCAATTGAGCATAGCGCTTACGAGAACCTCCAAGCACTTTAAAAACTCCGACCTTTTTGGCACCGGAATTATCTGCGACACCTACAATTGAACGTAACTGTAACATATATTAGTTTATAAAGTTATAAAGTCTATAAAGTTCATAAAGTACTTTAAAAACTTTAAGAACTTTCAACTTTTGACTTGTCGTTGGCCAAGCCAACGACTATCCATCTTTTTTCCTTAGACATAGGTCTAGCTTCCTTAATTAAAACCTTATCGCCTATATGGTATTGATCTTCCGGATTGTGAGCCTTAAATCTTTTACTTATTTTAAAATATTTTTTGTATTTAGGGTGCTTTTTTAATCTTAGAACTTCAACTACAGCAGTTTTCTGCATTTTATCTGAGACTACCACGCCCTTAAGTATCCTCGCCTTATTTTGTTTATTTTGTTCCATGTTTAGTTTTCTAATTTTAAATTTAAAATTTTAAATTTTAGAAATTAGGATTTTAACTGCTTCAAAGCGGTTAAAATCCTCGCTATATCTTTCTTCACTTTTTTTACTTGACTGAAATCTTTAACTTTATTATCTGCCAGATCAAAATTAAGCTTTAGGAGTTTAGCCTTCAAATCACCCATCATATGGGTCAACTCATCTCCGGATCTATTGTTTAATTCTTCCATTTTCATATTCGTATACTTTATCCTCTTTTTACAATTCGTGTTTTTATCGGTAATTTGTGGGCCGCAGATATCAAAGCCTCCCTTGAAATCTCTTCAGAAACTCCGTCAATCTCAAATATAATCCGACCTAATTCTACGGGTACGATAAAATGGGAAAGTCCCCCCTTGCCGCCTCCCATACCAACTTCGGCGCTTTTTGCTGTTCTCGGTTTGTCTGGAAAAACTCGCACCCATATTTTGCCGCCTCGTTGAAAATAACGAGCTAACACTTTTCTAGCCGATTCAAGCTGATTTGATTTTAGCCAAGACGATTCCTCCGCCTTCAAACCAAAACTTCCAAAGCTCAAAGTCATTCCACGTTTAGCTTGGGTTCGTAATCGTCCCTTATGGACCTTTGAATGTTGTATTCTAGCAGGCTGTAACATGTTATATAATTAAAAATTCAAAAGTAAAAATTTAAAATTACAATCTAAAACCTGATAATTTTCTAAACTTTTTGATTTTGAATTGAAATTTTGCATTTTAAATTTTGAATTTTTACTTATCAAAGACTTCTCCCTTATATATCCAAACTTTCACTCCTACTGTTCCGTAAGTAGTATGAGCAGTATCTTTTGCATAATCTACATCTGCTCGCAAGGTTTGTAGCGGCAAACTTCCTTCTTCCAAATGTTCTGATCTGGCGATTTCTGCTCCGTCCAAGCGTCCACCCATCATAATCTTAGCACCCTTAGCCTGCTTATTTGACATTATTTTAGAAAGAGTCTGTTTCAATATTCTTCGGAAAGGGGTTCTCTTTTCTATCTGATCTACTATTGATTCGGCCATAATTTTAGCTGAAAATTCAGGATTCTTAATTTCTTGTATCTCTAATCGGATAGATCCTTTATTCTTAAGCACTTTATGAATCTGACTCTTTAGTTCTTCAATTCCTGTACCACCCCGCCCTATCAGAAAACCAGGACGAGAAGTGTGAATTATTACATTTAAAGCATCTGTGCCTCGCTCAAGTTCAACTTTATCGATACCCATGTTCTTTAATTTCTTTTCCAGAAAAGCTCGAACCTTTAAATCATCTTTCAGAAAATCAGTATATTTGCGTCCACCAAACCAGCGGGATGCCCAATCCTTGTTAATACCCAATCGTAATGAAGTTGGTGATATTTTTTGTCCCATAATTTTTATATTGCCTTCCTTTGAAATAATTTTTTACCTAAATTACCTAACACATTACCCTTTGACCCCATCTCTCTTTTAATCTCTGGCTTTTTCAATTCATTCTGCTTAATGGTTTCTTTGACCTCGCCGGTCGTAGCTTCTTTTTTAACTTTAGTTCTCTTTTCTGCTCTCAAGCCCGGAGTTCGTTCACCCAAAATTATCGTAATATGGCTTGTTTTTTTCTGAATCGCTGCCGCTCTTCCGAATCCTTTCGCCCTAAATCTCTTTAATTTAACACCCTCATTAACAACAATATTCTTAATATATAAATTATCCTTAACCATATTCATATTATTTTCAGCATTTGCAATAGCTGAATTCAATAGTTTCTTCACGGGAGCAACCGGCCTTCTAACAAAATATTCGAGCTGATTAAGAGCTTTATTAACATCCTTACCTTTTAATAAATTAACAACTGCCCTTACTTTTCTAGGGGCCATTCGTAATCCGTTTAATTGTGATCTGACTTCTGTCATGCTTTAGCTTATTAGTAATTAGCTTTTAACTTATTAGGGTTTCCTAGTAAGCTAGTTAGCTAATAACTAACTACTTTTTTGGTGCTCCTACTGCTCCTTCTGCCGGAGCTTTGGCTGCTTGAGCTGATTCAATTTCTTTCTGTCTCTGAGCAGCTTCCTGTTCTCTTTGCATACGACCTCCATGTCTGACGAATTTTCTGGTATGCGAAAATTCTCCAAGCTTATGACCAACCATATCCTCTGTTACTAATACGGGAACATGAACCTTACCATTATGAACTCCGAAAGTATATCCAATCATTTCAGGAATTATGGTTGAAGCGCGCGCCCATGTTTTAATAATGGTTTTATCGCCAGCCTTAAGCTTACTGATTTTTTTCAGTAACTTTTCATCTATATACGGACCTTTTTTAATACTTCGTGACAACTTAGAATGTGGAAAGTAGGGGGTGGAAAGTAGTTTAAGATTTTTTAATTTATCTTTACTACATTCTACCTACTACGTTCTACTTACTGCGTCTTCGCACAACAAATTTACCTGATTTCTTCTTTTTGTTTCTTGTTTTTCTTCCACCGGTAATCTTGCCTTGTGCCGTTTTCGGTCTTCTAGTGCCTCTTCCTTGCCTGCCTTCTCCTCCACCATATGGATGATCAACTGGATTCATTACTGAACCTCTGACTTTCGGTCTTCGGCCCAACCATCTGGAACGCCCTGCCTTACCCAGTGATATAGAACTATGCTCGGCATTAGATAACTGACCGATAGAAGCATAGCATTCTTCCGAAACCATTCTAATTTCAGAAGAGGGCATAACTAATTGAACATACCCCTTATCACTCGCAAGAACAGTCGCACCGGAACCGGCAGATCTAACCATTTTACCTCCGCGCCCTGGAAACGGCTCTATATTATGAACTATAGTGCCCTGAGGAATATTCTTGAGTTTCATTCTATTACCGGATTTGAGGGGACCTTTTTCAATAGTCATTACAGTATCGCCGACTTTCATATCTTGAGAAGCCAATATATATCTTTTTTCTCCATCAGCAAAATGCAACCGGGCAATTCGAGCTGTTCTATTGGGATCATATTCTATGGCGGCAACCTTGGCCGGTATATTTATCTTATCCTGTTTAAAATCAATCTCGCGATATAATCTTTTAGCACCGCCACCTCTGTACTTACTGGTAATTAATCCGCCATTATTTCTTCCCAATGATCTGCGAAGATTATATTTAAGCGACTTCAAGGGCTCAATCTTTGTTAATTGAGAGAAATCATATCCTGTCATATGTCTCCTGGATGGAGTTGTGGGTTTGTATAATTTTGGCATAATTACGGTTTTGTCCTCTTAGGGTTTTGCTTGTCCTATAGCATATCCTTCCTCAAGAACAACTACTGCTTTTTTAAATCCTGATTTGAAACCGGGATGTTTTCCCAAATCTCTTCTTTTTCTGGGCATATTCAACATTTTTACTTGCTTTACTTTTACATTAAAAAGTTTTGCGACCTCTTTTTTAACCTCTGATTTATTAGCGCTATCAAAAACTCTAAAGACATACTGGTTCATAGAAATTCCTGTCGAAGCCTTTTCGCTAACATAAAAACTTCTCAAAACTTTATGGGCATCAACGCTTTGCTTACCGGAAAAAGTAATATCTGGAGAAATTATTTGTTTCTCCGCTGTGTTACCGATATCGTTGCCCTCTTCCACCTTTTTTAAATCTTTCTTATTCTCAGCTTTTTTATTTTTATCTTTAAAAATTTTCATAATTATTTCTTTACACCAGTACCACCGGCAACTTCCACTGCTTCTTTCAATATTAAAAGGTTTTTCCTGGCCATAACATCCAAAGCATTTAAATTTTTGGCTTCAATCACGTCTACTTTAGGTATATTTCTGGTTACTCGCACGACCGTATCCCCCATTGTCTTATCTGTTACCAATAACAAGCTTCCATTTTTAGATAGGAATAAATTGGATATTTTATTAATTACTCCTGCCATTTCTTTAGTTTTCCAATTATCAAAATTAAGTCCATCAATAATAATGAGCTCCTTATCTTTAACTTTTGAAGACAATGCAACAAGCAATGCCTTGTGAGCCATTTTTTTATTTATTTTTTTCTTAAAATTCTTATCATTTCTAGGTCCAAAAGTTACTCCTCCACCTTTCCAAATTGGTGACCTTATCGAACCATGCCTGGCTCTTCCGGTACCTTTTTGTTTCCATGGTTTTTTACCTCCACCCCTTACATCACCCCTCTCCTTGGTATGGGCTATATTCTGCCTTTTATTAGACATTTGGGAAATTACCACCTGCTGAAGGAGGTCTTCATTCATGGGTAAACCAAAAACTTTATCAGGAAGACTGACAGAACCGACTTTATCCGCATTTTGGTTATATAATGGATAGTTCATCTAAAAAGATTTAAGATTTACGATTCAAGATTTAAGAATATTCATAAATCCTAAATCGTGAATCCTAGATCAACCCTGGGACTGTATCATAAGAAGTCCACCCTTATTACCAGGCACAGCACCTTTTATAGCTAGTAAATTATTTTCCAGATCAACGGTCACTATTTTCAATCCTCTTGTAGTTAGTTTATTTGTCCCCATCCTTCCTGCCATTCTCATGCCCTTTAATGTGTGCTGGGGAAATCTCTGACCAATAGAACCGGCATGGCGCAAAACCGAATGAGCGCCATGACTGGCTGGCATACCATGAAAACCATGTCTCTTAACTACCCCTTGAAAACCTCTTCCTTTAGTTGTGCCAGTTACCTTAACGGAATCTCCGGGAGTAAATATCGTAACATCTATCTTCTGACCAACGGTTAAATTAGCAGAATCAATCGATTCCTGCTCTTCGCCTCGTGATTTTTTACCCTTACTATCAAATCTAAATTCTTTTAAAACTGCAAAGCTTCCTAAATCCTTGAAATGTCCTTTTTGAGCGCTTTTTATGTTCTTTGCCTTTCTTGTTCCATAACCTATCTGAATAGCTTCGTATCCGTCTTTGTCTCTGCCTTTTATCTGAACTACGGTATTTGGTTCAACTTCAACAACAGTCACCGGAATGACGTTTCCATTTTCTCCATAAACTTGCGACATTCCCAATTTTTTACCAAGAATAAATTTCATACAAAATTGCTATTGCTATTAAAAGCAAATCGGTCAGCAGACCATCTGCAGGCGAGCGGGCAAGGCGTCCCGAGCTTGTCGAGGGACGAGCGAGCCGAAGCCGAGCAGTATTTCTCGCTGGGAAATTCTGCGTGTCTGATGATTGATTTGTTTTTAATAATGCAAACAAAAAACCCAGTTCTAGCTGGATTTAACCATACACTAAAACTTTTAACTTATCTTATTTGATCGTCATACGACGACTGCTCCGTTCGCTTCGCTCACGGGTTGTTGTAGTTTTTATTAAAACCACCTATTTCAACTAAGGTTATATTAAGGAATGTATTTTTATCCCGCTTGGCGGGATCCCGCAAGGCGGGATAAAACCGGATAGTTTGATGTTCTCACTTCCGTGAACTTTTCAAATTATTGCCGGATAAATACCACTTCTTAATTACCACCTTATCTCTTGCCACATTCCGCCGGCTGGCGGATGACAATTTGTTAGCCACTCACTTACGCTCGTGGACAAATTCTCACATTTTAACCTCAATATCGACACCAGCGGGGAGATTCAGGTTCATTAATGAATCTATTATCTTTGGGGTTGGTTCCGGGACATCAATAATTCTTTTGTGAATTCTCATTTCAAATTGTTCTCTGGAATTCTTATCAATGAAAGATGAGCGATTCACTGTATATTTTCTTATCTCCGTCGGCAACGGAACAGGACCGGTCGGTTTACCGCCGTATCTTTCTATAGTCTCTACAATCTGTTGGGCGGATTTATCAATAATCTTACTGTCGTAAGCTTTGAGTTTAATCCGTATCCTCTGATTGAGATCCTTCTCTTTAACTTCTTTTTCTTTTTTCGTTGCCATTGGTTAATAAAGAACTATCAAGCACCCAGATTTGCTGAGTGCTTGATCGATTTTATGCATGAATCTTTGTTACAACTCCGGCTCCAACGGTCTTACCACCCTCTCGTACAGTAAATCTTTGTTTCTCTTCCATAGCAATCGGAGCAATAAGTTTAGCTTTTACATTGGCTGTATCACCAGGCATAACCATTTCTGCACCCTCTGCAAGGAATACCTCTCCTGTAACATCAGTAGTCTTGAAATAGAATTGAGGTTTGTATCCTTTGAAAAATGGAGTGTGTCGTCCGCCTTCTTCTTTGGTTAATATGTATATTTCAGCATCAAATTCAGTATGCGGGGTAATAGATCCCGGCTTTGCCAAAACCTGTCCCCTCTCGATATCTTCTTTCTTAACACCTCTCAGAAGAATACCGGCATTATCACCAGCCATACCTTCGTCAAGAGATTTATTGAACATCTCGATACCGGTAACAACTGTCTTAGCTGTCGGCTTAAGACCGACTATCTCAATTTCTTCATTAATTTTAACAATACCTCTTTCGATTCTACCGGTAACAACAGTACCGCGACCTTCAATTGAGAAAATGTCTTCAACCGGCATTAAGAATGGTTTGTCAGTCTCTCGAACCGGGTCAGGAACATACGAATCAAGAGTATCTATAAGTTCTTTAATAGGTTTTATTGCTGGATCATCTTTTGATTTAGCTTCGCCTGCTTTCAATCCGGAACCTCGAATAATCGGGGTTTTGTCTCCGGGAAATTGATACTTGTTCAAAAGTTCACGAATCTCCGTTTCCACTAAATCAATCATCTCAGGGTCATCAACCTGATCAACTTTGTTTAAAAATACAATCAGATAAGGCACACCAACTTGTCTGGCAAGAAGAATATGCTCTCTGGTTTGAGGCATCGGACCATCAGAAGCGGCAACAACTATAATAGCGGCATCCATCTGAGCAGCGCCGGTAATCATGTTTTTGATGTAGTCTTGGTGACCGGGAGCATCTACGTGAGCATAATGCCTTTTAGGTGTCCAGTATTCGGAATGATGCAAAGCAATAGTAATACCTCGAGCTTTTTCTTCAGGAGCATTGTCAATTTGATCAATGCCTTCGACACGAGCGCCATAGCCCTCTTCCTTGTACATATCCAGAGTATGCAAAATCGCCGCGGTAAGCGTTGTTTTTCCGTGGTCGACGTGGCCTATTGTGCCGACATTTAAGTGCGGCTTAGATCGTTCGAATTTTCCTGCCATCTGGCTTTAGAGTGTGGAGCGTTGAATGTGGAATGTAGTTTAAGAAATTATACTACCTTCTACTCTCTACGTTCTACTGACTAATTAATAATGAATAAAGACAATACCTATTCTAGCAAAAGGTATTAGTATAGTCAATCCCAAGTCTTGTCCAACGCACAATGACACCCAAATCAAGGGTCATTCCAACACAGAAAGGAGCCGAAAGCTCCCTTAAGTGAACGGCTCGTCGTA
>Ga0209541_10006186_pt1 | contig 20551 bp, 23 predicted proteins | sample RifCSPlowO2_01_FD_184027 | JGI IMG/M metagenome (GOLD analysis project Ga0209541, IMG submission 184027) | Groundwater microbial communities from Rifle, Colorado - Rifle CSP2_plank lowO2_0.1 (SPAdes) (version 2) | ecosystem: Environmental > Aquatic > Deep subsurface > Groundwater | place... | reverse complement strand
ACCTTTCTCATGTAAGTCACTCGCTATTTTTTTAGGCAGATATAATACAGTTTTTCCGCTTAGATTTTCCCAGTCTTGGAGAGTATGTTCTAGAGCGCCGTCACTCAAATCGCTTTTAGGATTTAGAGTAAGCAGCGCCGGGTCATCTAAGACTATTTTTACTGCTCCTTTTCCATCATATTCTGCCCCATCAGCAGTAAAAACATAATTTTTTCGCCAGGCTGGAAGGACTTCTGCTGGTGCATGCAAACGCCGCTTCATAATATATGCTATCGATACAGGAAGCCTGTCCTCTGCGCGAAGCTCTGGCATAGTTTCGAATAGAGAACCATAAAATGAAGTATGTCTATCTCCTTCATCCTTTCCATTCAGCTGAAGTTGTGTTTCAAGTGCCATCAAATTATGATTTCAAACAGTTCTTTATAAGAATTTCCTAGTAATTCACTTTTCTTCCACACTTACAACATTCTTCTCAACTTTGAATGCTACCGGCAGGAATTTCTCCACCACATACATATTGGTTTCCGCATGCTTGCTTATTTCTCCTGCTTTAATCTTAGAACCCGGCAATAGCCCCATGAACTGAATCAATTGGTCAGCAAGATGATGGTCGACAGCCGCATGTGCATCGACCTGTTTCTTTAATTCTTCTGCTGCTTCTTTGCCGATCTCTTCTGAACTTTTATTTTTCTCAACAAGTGCATCGCCGGCCAGAAGAACCGGATTGTCGTAATCTACTTTTCCGTCCCGGCTGAATACGCCCCAGACTAATGCTTCCCCGCCGACACTTTCTGCTTTGGCGTATTCTACCCTTATATTGACAGGAACATTATACTGTTTGACGCTTCCGACTACTGCATTCTTGATTCTCTCGCCAACTTCTTTCTCCTGTAATTCTACAGAGACATTAATGATACCGCGGATTTGCTCCAGCTTCCCTTGTTCTAGCATAATAATTTTAGGAACTTTGAAAGGTAATTCGTCCGATAGTGCAGAAAATGATTCGTATTTATGAATATTGAAACGGGGACTGATTTCCAGCCGGATTAACCCCTGGCCTTTAGGATAATAGCCGCGCTTGAGAATCTTCACTTCAATTTTTTCTACAAAGCGATTAAGATACGGAAGAAGAATATTTTGTAAATAATCGACAGAAGCCTGCCATTTGCCGCAAGTACCGCCAGCGATGTTGAAGGTGACTTTCCCTGGCGCAAACAAACTGGGAAGGATTAATGCTTGTAGCAATAGGGTGATACTTCCAGCTGTGCCGATATCAATATCATAAATTCCTTTTTTTATTTTTCCCGGCTTGAAATGAAGCTCAATAGAGCCAAGATCAATGTTGTTGGTTTCTGCTTTGCACAATTCTTTCAATGTTTTGATAGCGGTAAGATGCTGCGGTTTCAATCCGGAATCAGCTCTTCCGGCACGGATGTTAGTGACTTTGAACTCTTGACCAGTCAAGGCGGAAAGGGCTAATGCTGTTCTTACTAATGCTCCGCCGCCTTCGCCGTAGTTGCCGTCTAAAATGATCATAGGGTGAGAATCTAGTAGTGGTTTTTATTAGTTGTTGTTTTGTACAAGATTTGTACAAAAAATTTTAATATAAATCTTCATTTTAACGATTTATGAACAAAACAATAAAACGTTTATACCGTAGCAGAAGAGACAAAGTCATTGGCGGAGTCTGCGGTGGAATTGCACGGTACTTAGATGTCGATCCAGTAGTGGTAAGATTAGTTTGGGCTATTGGAACATTGATTTCTATGGGCGCAGGACTTCTTGCATACCTTATTGCTTGGATAATTGTTCCTGAAGAGCCTTCTTTAAAACAAAAATCTTAATAAAAGAAAGCCAGTTCTGTTATTCTATGGGGACGTAGTATAAACCAATCTACGTTAGTAGTTGGGTAAATCCTGGCAGAATATGGGCCTCCAGTAATGGAAGGTTGAGCTTAGTCGCAATGAAAAAAACCTTTCCCTGAAGTCAGCCTGAGATCCGCGTTCAAATCGCGGCGTCCCCACCTCTTCTTGATTCTTTGTTTCAGCTATTTTATAAACAGGCGCCAACCGGCTTTTAAAGATGAATGCTCCAACAAAGAAAACTTTAGAAAATTTAGCTATTAAAACACAAACGGCTTTGAAAAGATTAGCCAGTTCAGAAATCATTGTAGGCCATGTAGATGGAGCGGTTGGAATAAAAACAGAAAGAATCTCCACGACTGATGACAGAAGATTAATGGAATATTCTTTTCTTCCCCACGGGGTATTGGGATATACTTGGTTTCCTAATCCTAGAAATAGATTATCGGTAATTCAAAGTACGCCCCACCCTTCCAACCCTGGCGCTATGCGGTACTATTTAAGACCTGCAGAAGGCGCAGATTCAATATTACAAACAATAATCACGATCTACCCCAGTTATTATTTACAAGGCCCTGAAAATATTCAAAAACATCAGAACCCAAAAAATACTGATGCCACTTTTGATTTCCTGACCGCTACAGAATTCCTTGATAATTATCGAGCTTTATTGCAAAAAAGGAAGTAGAAATTTTATAGCAACCATTATATATCATAATTACTTAATTACTAGTGATGTTCAAAAAAAGAGGGGCTCCTGAAACTAGTTTCTTGTCCCAGCATAAATCCATTATTGCTATAACTACTTTAATAGGCACAATTGTCGGTGCAGGAATTTTAGCAATACCTTATGTAGTGGCACAAAGCGGTTTTCTTTTTGGTTTTATTATTACCGTTGGTTTAGGGTTAGCGTTTCTTCTGCTCAACTTAATGACCGGCGAAATTGTGCTGAGAACAAACAAACAACACCAGTTGACTGGATATGCAGAAAAATATCTAGGAAAATGGGGAAAGCGCTTGATGATGTTCTCAATGGTTTTTTCTATTTATGGTGCATTAACGGCATATCTAATTGGAGAAGGAGAAGCATTACGAGCTATTTTTCATGTGGGGAACCCGTTATGGTATAGTCTACTTTTTTTTGTAATAGCTTTTTTTATCGTTTACAAGGGGGTTAAGACCGCAGGAAATGTGGAACTTTTCTTGATATTATTATTACTCGCAATCGTTATTGGAATCGGAATATATTCTTATCAAGATATCAATCTCAGCAATCTTACTACCACAGATATAGCCAAATTTTTTGTTCCTTATGGAGTTATTCTGTTTGCCCTGATGGGGATGCCCGCAGTTCCCGAAATGCAAGAGGTTTTAGAGCAAAAGCGGCACATGAAAAAAGTGATTATTATCGGTTCCATTATACCGATTGTTTTGTATGTGCTCTTTGCTTTTATTGTAGTTGGCATAATCGGCTTAGAAAATTTTGAGATTCTCGAACCCAACCAGAAAATAGCTACCGTAGCTTTAAGTATGTATTCTTCACCGATATTAGGGATATTTGCTAACCTTATTGCGGTACTAGCTATGTTCACTTCATTCCTTACCTTGGGCATTGCTCTGATAGAAATGTACGAATATGATTATGCTTTTCACCATTCAATTGCCGTATTGCTTACTTTTTCTGTTCCTCTGCTGATTACTTTATTTTCTTTATCGACATTCATAATTATTATAGCCCTTACCGGGGCAGTCGCTGGTGGCTTACAGGCCATTCTGATTATTTTTACCTTCTGGAAAGCGCGATTGAATGGCGACAGGATGCCAGAATATTCTTTGAAGACCCATAAGATTCTTGGTTCTTTGCTGATTTTATTATTTGGTGCTGGCGTGGCTATTGAATTGTTACAGATAATTTAATGTTTCTAACTCGCCAGTGGTAACTGTTTGGTTGTGATTCACAAGTAATTTGTAACTGTTTAGTAGAAACATTTATATATAGCACCACTCCTTTGTGACAAAAGTAACAAGAGAGGTAATATACTATGACTGATCCTAAAGATAAGAAAGCTCGAATTATCCCTACACATATTTTAGAACTCAGTGAAGAAGAATTAGAAGACCTATTACAAACTCTAGAAGTTGATCAAAGAACAGAAATCCCAAAGGGAGAACATAAGAACGTTTTATTGGGCATGATAAGCTATCGTAAAAAATATGACGCAATGCGCCCTACATTTGAAAAATATCAAAAGAGAGTAACCGAATACGACGCAGTAGAAGCAGAAAAAGCGCAACGAGCACAAAGAGTCCGTAAGTATTCTCCTTGGGTTGCCGGTGCTGCGACAGTTGGTGTTCTTGCAGCTTTCTTAGTGCCATGGCGTTGTGAATCAGTTGGTTCTATGATTATGCGAAGATTGGAGATGAAACAGAATATTGATAATGCTCCTAAAGTAGAAATTAGCGACACAGGAGTTTATGATGCAGGTACAAGTTATAAGCCTAGCGATGCCGGCGTAGGTTACGATGCTGGTCCTCTTGATGCGTCTGTAGACAGATTAGTTTGCCCTGATGGAGAAAGTTGTTATCCAAATGATAGTATCATCTGCGAAGAAGAGCAAAAATGTTATTCTGAGAATGCAGTGCTTTGTAAAGAAGGTGAACAATGCTACGATCCAGGATATGTTACTGATTTAGAAAACAAACTAAAGATCTGTGAAGAAGATCCCGCGAAGAAAAAGAAATGCGAGCCAACTTACATTCCCAGAAAATGTCCTCCAGTAGCAGAATGCCCAGCATTGCCATTAATGAGAACGGATAATTATAACGATACTATAATGAGGTAAATGAAAATGACAAATCTAAAAAATAAAATTACATTAGCAGCATTAGTAGGATTAGCTCCTATGGGATGCGCAACTCTACCTGAAGTACAAAGACCAGCTACTCAAATGGTAGAAGAACAAGTAGAAAAAGATTTATTTTATGTTGAAGTTGAAAAATGGCATAAAAGCCTAGTCAATGATGGTGTGATGTTTAATATTCCCGAAAAAGTATACTTCACTAAAGAGATGTTAAGCACTCCTGAATTCCAAAGTTACTTTGGAGCGCAGGTTCTTGCCCACAATAGCGCTTACTTTTTAGAAAACCCAGGGTCAGAACATAAGCCTGCTCATGAAAAACTGGTTGCATTGCTAGGCGAAGGAAAGAAATTACTGATTGAAGTAGATGCAAAAGGCCTTTATGCGGGAGTAGATGGATATGATTCTTCACTGCGGCCATTCGAAAGATCATTGGATGGAAGAATTGATGCTTCTGAAATGCTGCCAAATCATAAAGATCTATCTTACCATTTTCCATTTGCGTATCTTGAAACTAGAAAAGTGCCGGAAATGGTCGAAGTCGATATCATTGAAAGGGAAAAGAAAGTTCCAATCCTCACTGCCAGCGTCGGCGCAGGATATACAAACGTTTTGACTGCAGATGACGAAACCTATGATTTCGGCGGAAATTTGCATGGTGGAAATATTTTCTTAACTCTTCAGCCTAGAAAAACTCCTTTCTATTTCGGCGGAAGATTTTCCGTATTTGGAAATGGAAGCTCGGTAGAGGAAGAATTTGACGTAGCCGCAACTGAAGGACCTTTAGCGGGAGAAATATTAGCTAAGAACAGAAATGAATATTCATTAAAACATCTTGGAATTGGCGCTGAAGTAATTGGCGGCTGGCAATTCTCAAAGTATGTGGGCTTAGAATTAAGTACCGGCATTATGCATGACTGGGAAACCAGAGAATTGTTAGAAAGTGTTGCTCGCTACAATGAAGGCGCGGCTATAGTTGGTTTGGATGAGACACATACTTCATCTGATACAGAAACTAAGCCTTACTGGCCTATCCAAGTAGGACTTAGATTTAAGCTGCCCTATGATTTTTGCCTTATCCCTAGCGGAGGCATCAGAACTGATTTCAGTGAAGTTGATGGTTTGCTAAATGCAAATTTTGGATACTGTCCTAAGACGGAGTAAAAATGAAAGCATTCAAGTTACTAGGCGTACTATTATTGACATTGCTTTTAGCGGCCAGCGCTACGGCAGAAGTTAGCTGGATACAAGAAGATGAAGGGATAAAGTATTTTTCCTGGAAAGATGGTTCTGCCAGTCAGTCTATTTACTTTGGAGCGCCTGTAACTTTTGCTACCGGATATTTCTATTCTACCACACAACAAGCCCATTTGACAGTTACAGTAGTTGATAAAAAAACTAATACTGTAGTAAGCACTATTTTCTCAGGTAATGTTAATACTCCTGGTTACAACTTAAAGGAATTTACTATAGATTCCAGCCACTACAAAAAAAGTGGAGAATATTTTATTGTGGTCAAAATCCGCGATCAAAACTCTTTTGGTGACGTAGATGAAGAATCAGATTATTTATATCTGAAAGTTAAACCTAATTATATCACTGAGATTGGGCCGTTTCCTTTTCCTACTGATGATAATGAAGAGCCAGAGATGGATAATATTCCAGATCAGCCAGCTGTAGAAAATGAACAACTAAAGTTTACTGTTTCCGCAGATGATGAAGAGAATGATGAGCTTGAATATGAAGCGCAAGTTTGTACCAACCCCTTAGGAAGTTTATGTTTTAGCGGCTGGGAACCGTTAGATGTGCAAGCTGATGGATATAGTGGAGCTAGCTTAAACAAGAATACTGGCGAATTCAAATGGAAGCCAAGTTATGATTTTGTAGAACATACTAAGCTCCAAGTACTTTTGGGCCTTTCAAGGAAAATTGATTTTCGATTTAGTGCAGTAGAAGCAGATGACCAAGATCAGAATTCTGATTGGGAAAGAGTTACCATTACTGTTAAAGACAAAAACAGAAATCCAAAATTCAGTTTCCTCTCTAATAAAACAGTGCAAGAAGAAAAGCTGTTGCAATTTGCGCTTAAAGCAGCTGATGCAGATGATGACGATCTAGAATACAGCATCCTTACCGCTTCACCGTCTTTGCCAGGAGCATCCTTAGACAAGAATACTGGTGTGTTCAAATGGGCTCCCCATGATGGAGAAGCAGGAGTATATTCTGTAACCTTCAAAGTGGTAGATAAGTTAGGAACTAAGTATTTCGGCGGAAAGGATATCAAGACAATTACTATTACGGTTACTGAGAAGCCTGCAGAACCACAATGTGGTGATGGTGCCGATAATGATGGGGATACATTAGTCGATGAAAATGATCCGGGATGCCATACTGATAATGATCCAAATAATTCAGGCACTTACGATCCGACTGACAATGATGAAACCGATCAGCCGGTAGAAGAACCGCAATGTGACGATGGATTAGACAATGATGGCGATGGAGTGATTGACGAGAATGATCCTGGCTGTCATACTGATGGCGATCCTGCTGATGGTGATGAAACGTATAATCCAGATGATAATAATGAAACTGACGATCCAGAAGACAAACCACAATGCGATGATGACTTCGATAATGACGGAGATGGCTTTGTAGATCTCCATGATGTTGGCTGTGAAGATGAAGACGATGACGATGAAACCGATCAACCTCACGTTCCTGTATGTAATGATGGCCTCGATAACGATGGGGATGGAAAAATTGATTTTGGAACTAATCCAGATAATGATCCAGGCTGCGTAGATGCAGGAGATGAGTTTGAAGAAGATCAAAATCTTCCTGAATGTAATGACCATAGCGATAATGACGGCGATGAGCTAGTTGATGGAAACGACCCTGGCTGTGATAATCTGGATGACAACGATGAAACTGACGATCCAGAAGAAGATAAGCCTCAATGCAGCGATGGTCTCGATAATGACCACGATTCAAAAACCGATTACCCTGCCGATCCTGGCTGTTCAAGCCCAGAAGATGATGATGAATTCCGCTTGTTCCCAGTTCAGGAAGAAGAGTATTCTCCTTTCCTAAACCTTAAATTACAATCAGTACATCTAGAAGAGGAAGTCCAAGCAGGCAGTACTTTGTTTGTCAATGTGCGGGTCTTTAATAATGGGGACTTTGATCTGGAAAACCTTAAAGTCCAGGCTAAAATCTACGATCTAGGCGTGATGGGCAGTACTGGCAAATTTAGCCTCGATTCTGACCAGGGAACCAACAAGAACGTCTTTGTCTACCTTCCAGAAGATGCTGAACCAGGCCTATATTTAGTCAAGGTAACCGTAGGAAATGACCACTACCACACTTCCGCCTACCGCTTAGTATTAATAGGTAGTGTATGGAACACCTTAGGATGAGTACTAGTTTGTTCCTACTTAATGATACTAAAATCCGAAACATTTAAATAACACCTTCATTTTGAAGTGGTGAAAAGCACCAAGGCAGCTAAAATAAGCCTATAGGTGTTCGTAAAAAAAATCATACTCAAAACCTTTGAAAAAGGATTTTGGAGGAGACCAAAAATGAGAAAATTACTAAGTATAATGGCTTTGTTTGTCATTAGCTTGCTGACTGTTTCCATGGTTAGTGCTGCTCCTAGTACTCTAGGCGGATTAAACACTTCCTATGGATCTGTTGAGATTGAAGTTAATGATGAAAAAGATGACAGTACCCTTCTATCTGTTGAAGAAGGAGAAGAATTAGACGTTGAAGTTGAATTAGCTATCGGAAGCGATGATGCTGATGCAACCTATGACATGGATGGGAACCCAGATTATGTCCCCGGCGACTTAACCGCTAGAAATATCGAAGTTGAAGCTCGATTATCTGGCTATGAAGACAAAGACGTTGTTGAAAACGTATTAGTTAGCAAAGTAACCGAAGGAACTAAAAAGACTGTAAAATTAAAGTTGTTAGTTCCAAATGATTTCCAGAACGGAAAAGCTACTCTACGAGTGCTTGTTTTCGGCGGAAATGATGTTATTGCTGACAAGACTTACGAACTATTCGTTGAATCACCTAGTCACTCAGTAGAAATTGCTGACGTGTCCTTTTCCCCTAGTTTAACTGTAAAAGCAGGAAGATCCTTGCTAGCAACAGTTCTATTGGAGAATGTTGGTGAAGAAAATGAAGAAGACGTTAAAGTTACTGTAGCTGTACCTGAATTGGGCCTAAGCGCATCTGAATACGTTGATGAACTTAACGCAGATGACCGTGAAGATGTAGACGAAATGTTCTTACAGATTCCAGCTGACACCCCTGCAGGAGACTACGAAGTAAAAGTAACTGCACAATATGACGATTTAGATGAGTCCGTCACTGAAACATACACCTTGAAAGTGTTGGCAAATGAATTGCTTGCACCTAAAACAGGTAAGTTAGTTTTGGCTGTCGGCCCTGAAATGCAAACCGTTGCTGCTGGTAAAACCGCAAGTTACGCTGTAGCATTGACAAACGAAGGAAGTGCTTCCAAAGCATACACCCTTGAAGTTGCTACCGGCGACTGGGCAACCGCTTCCGTAAGTGAAAGCTTAGTTGTTCTAGAACCTGGTAAAAACAAAGTTGTCTATGTTGACGTAGCTGCTAAAGAAGATGCTACTGCTGGAGAGCATTTAGCATCTGTAACTGTTAAATCAGGCAGCGATGTGCTTGAAACTGTTGTCTTAAAAGCTAACGTTGTACAAGACGCTGGCGCTGACGGCAGTGCAAGCCTACGAAACGGATTAGAAATCGCTCTGATCGTATTAGTGGTATTACTAGTACTGATGGGCCTTGTGATCGGTTTCAGTAGATTGCGAAAAGACGACGAAGGAGAAGAAAAGTACTACTAAGGTAGTACTCGGACTCCTCCAAAATCTTTTTTCTTTTTTTTATTTTAACTTTTGATTCTGATTTTGTGTTGTAATCTTATAATCTACATTATTTCTTAGTTCGATAATCTTTTTATAGTCGTAATTTCGCCTATTTTTACATGACTAACATCTCTCAGCCAAAAGTAAATATTGCTATTGCTGGCGGCCCTTGTACCGGAAAATCAACTTTAGCTGCATCTCTGTTTGCTTCCCTCAAGAATCGGGGATTTGATTACGATTTAATCACGGAAGAAAATAGAAAGTTGAAAAAGGAGTTTGGCGATTATAAAAGCCCTTTTGAAAGATTTTATATGTGGCGGCAGCAAGAACGGGAAGAGCTACGCTCTGTTGCATCTTGCGGCTTCATCACTGACAATCCTTTGTTCCAATTGTATGTGTCAGCTAGAATGTATGCTGCTGAGCCAAGAGATAGATTAGCGGTGCGGGAATTGTTTAGAATGTGCTTAGAACTGGAAGACCGCTACCAATTAATTGTGATCGCCAAAGATCCGCAAGAGATTCAATATCAAACAGACAATGTCCGCTCTGCAGGAAACGAATCTAGAATAAGAAAACATTCTCTGACCAGAAGTTTTGTGGAACATTTTTGGCCGGAAAAGCTTTATTTTGTAAATGGTTCTTTAGAAAACCGAGTTAATCACATTGAGGAGAAGTTAAGGCAAATGGGGTCTATATGAATATCGCAATCATTGGTGCAGGCCCAGTAGGCTGTTATGCCGGATATTTGCTAGCAAAAAACGGCCATGAAGTGTCTATCTACGAGAATCATGCCCAGATCGGTTTGCCGATTCAATGTACTGGCTTGCTTACGGCTGATTTCGATCAGTTTGGATTGCCCATGGATTCGTTTCTGGTGAATACCTTCAATAAAGTTGAAGTATTTTCCCCTAAACATAAGCTGAAAGTGAAGCAGAAAGAATACTTGGTCTGCCGCAACAAGTTTGATAATTTCTTTGGAGACTTAGCCCAGAAAGAAGGTGCAAAAATACATCTTAACCATTCTTTTCAGCGCAGAGAGGGAAAAAAGCTGATTATACGTGATTCTGTAAGTAATAGCGAGAAGATTATCTCCCCAGATATCGTCATTGCCGCAGATGGCCCATTATCGCCAACAGCCAAGGCATATGATTTATATCATCCAGAACGAGAGAATTACTTCGGGGTGCAAGCATTAGTAGAAGGAAAGTTTGACCCTACTGCCTTTAAGGCCTACTTTGGTGTTTCGGTCTGTCCGGAATTATTTGCCTGGATTGTGCCAGAATCAGAGAACTTAGCAAGGGTTGGATTAGGCATGCGTAAAAACTCTCGAGCATATTTTGACAAATTCATGAAAGAGCAGGGCTTTACGGTCAAAGAAATGCAGGCAGGGACGATTCCAGTGTATCATCCTGCACAGAAGTTGCAGAAGGATAACTGTTATCTGCTCGGGGATGCAGCGGGGTTTGTCAAGGCGACTACCTTAGGAGGATTAGTGCCTGGTTTGAAGCAGGCTGAGATATTGGCTGACTGCATCCATAACAAAAAGAATTATGAAAAAGAGGTAAAGCCGATAGCTAAGAGATTAAAATTGCACTTATTGGTGCGGAAAATATTGGATAAATTTTCTGACGAGGATTGGGATAAGTTAGTGTCGTACATCAATAAACCAAAAGTGCAGAAAGTGTTCGAAAAATATACCAGAGATAATCCAATGCCTTTATTGACTATGGCGTTATTGAAGGAACCAAGGTTTTTGCGGTTTGCGAAGTATTTGGTTTGATAATTAGTTAAAATATTGGCATTATCTCCAGAGGAGATCTGCCCGTCTGGGAACTGACGTGACAGTTCTAAGTAAACTTCTCCAACACCTTAACGTATTTCTTATTCAATCCGCCTAAATGACAATTTTTACTTCCTCCCCCTTCTCTTTCTATACCGGTAAAAATGATTTCCAAACAAAACTAATAACGTCAAGAATGCAGTATAACTGTTAAACAATAAATCACTCATGGCATCATACCAACCACCGCCACGTTTATCTATCTCGTTTACCACATCACTGGTAACGACTATAGTGTCAAAATCCCCCCCACCAAACAACAAAGCTCCATCTTTTACTCCCAAGAGAGCATATCCTGCATACTCGCCAACTTCAATTAATACACCTATACCGCTTACTGCTAAAAATAAAGTAATGAAGAGAAGAAAATTACGGAAACAGAAAATATTCTTATGGTCCATTCTTTCCTTTTGAAGATTAAATAATAACAAAGAGAAACCGATGAAGGGAACAATATGTGTAACATAATCCCAAGGGACGATAATGGGAGAGTGGCGGTAAAAATCTCCTAATACGTGAGAAACATGGAGTAAAAAACCAGTAAGTAAGATCAGAAAAGTCATTTTGCTGAGGTTCAACTTAACTCTTAGAAAATAGAGAATAATTCCTAACACTATGAACGCAACTTGCCCTTTAATTGCATAGAAGTTATTGATGTGAAGAGAATAGATTATTAAAAAGAAGTTGAAAAGTATGAAGACGGTGAGAATACCAATCATAAGGGGGTTATGTACTGTCTTTTTTATTTTTGTAAGAGTCATGTTAGGTAAACTATGTTTATTGTTATTAATTCTTCGCTATTTTTTCCCACAGGAATTTGTGATATTTCTTGTAGTTTTCCACAACTTCTTTACTCTCGATCATGAAAGCGAACCATTCTTCGCCCCACAATAGGTTAACAACTTTATTCCCATAGACAATGATGACGACAGGGTTTCCACTAAACTCTTTAGGTAAAAATCTTACATTCACTAAATCTATCTTTGAGGTTTTGGAGTTTCTTAACTCAGACCTAACCAAGTTATGCCAGACTGATTTTGCTTTAATCCTCCTCTGGTTGTAATTTGGCCAGTAATAAGGTAATTCCTTAGTGATATAAAATCCCCCACCGATAGCGTAGATATTTTTGTGATTAAGCATATCTTCAAAGACGGTTTTAATCCCTTCTTTTCCTCTAAATATCTCAAAACTAACTTGCGGTTTGGAAGAATTGTACAATTGGTTTATTTGGGGGAGTATTTTCTCAAAATTTTCTAATTCAGCCTTTTTTTCTTGTATGATTTCTTTTAATTTACTTGGAGGAGCGCATTTAAAAGTTTTCTTGCCTCGCTCAATAGTGTAGGTAATAAGCCCTTTCTGAATTAGTTTGTTGATGATGTCGTAGATCGCTCTTCTTTCCATGCCTACTCTTTCATGGATTTTGTTGAGGGTAGAAGTGCCCAAATTAAGGATAGCAGAATATACTTTGATTTCTCCAGCAGTTAAATTGAGTGTCTTTAATTCCGGTAGTTCCATTTTTATTCAGAAGGGTGGTTTCTATTTATATTTTGTGGTGTAGAATTATACCACCTAAATTGATATAGTGTATAAATGTCACTCTGAGATGAGAAAATACAAACTATCTGAAGAGCTTAGGGAAGTGATCCAAAAATCGGCTAGCACTAAACATCCTGACAAGATGAAGATGGCCCAAGTACACGGAATAATTGTAAACGCATTTGAAGAATATGTTGATCAACCTATCCTTATTGGAGAATTATATGAACCGAATGGCAACTCAGTTTGGAATGGCATGAAGTGGTCAAATTATGGTTTTATGATTAGAAAAGGAAAAAAACTAAATTTAACGGAAAGAGAAACGGGAATAGGCTCTTGTGACAGAAATTTTTTTTATTTTTTAGATTTCCCAATACAAACTAGTCTTCCTGTTCCAGTTTGGCCATGGCCTGGTGAGGAAGCTAAACCATTTCGACTTAGTTGGCACAAATCGACTGATCCTTATATTAATATTTACTCCGAAGAAGGCAGGCTTAATGCGCGAGATATACAAGGATTGGAAATCATTTTAGGAAGAGATGAAATTGAACGTCGACTTTTCTATTTTCAACAATCAATGGACGAATATCAAATAAGTACTTTATTTGGAGGATACTTAGAAGAAATGGAGAAAATTGGTTTAGAACCTACCCAAGAAGCTCGAGAAATTGTTGCCAAATATAGATTTGGTAAATGTTTTAAATATGATGATAACGGTTGGTCTTCCCTTCTATTTGGAGACCTTGAAGGAAATTTAGAAATGGGACTCCATAAAGGGGATTATACTATAGAAGTAAGTCCAGGTATAATTGTGCATCCACCAAGATTACTTAGAGAGGCAGCAAAAAAAATGGATTCTTGGAAAAGCAGTATAGACGGAAAAAGAACTAACCTTATTGCTACTTATTTTACTAAATAACCTACACAAACTTCTCCAGCACTTTCACATACTTCTTATTCAATCCGCCCAAGCGAAATAACACCACTTCTTTCACCCCAACTTCTTGGGCGAGGTGTAAATCTTTTTCTAATTGTTCTGCTGACAATAATGGTTCATTTCCGCCGATGCCGATAGCGATAGTCCCATAGCCAACAATAAATCGATCGCCGAACTGCTGTAAACCTTGTTGCAATTGGTTTCGTAAAGATTGTTGATCGAAGTGATGTACGGAATTATAGAACATTTTCATGACTTTACTCTGTTTATTCTGATAATGCAGACCTAATAGTTCTAACAGTTTTGGTTTTGCATAATATTCGCAAAGGTACGTCTCCCCGGGATGATTGCAAACAAAAGAATGGATTAATTTTTTGTCTTTCTTGAAATTCAGGAATTCAGTTAAATAAAGCCATGGATTTCTGGTAGTAGGAAGTTCTAGGTCTAACATTACTGGAACTTTCTTGTGTTCTAATTCATCGAAAAGATGCTGCAAGGCGCTCTGCTTGGAAAAAGGAGAGATCCAGTATCCCTCTTTCTTCTTTAAAATTGGCCAATATACTGCTTCCAGAAGGTTCTGGTTATGTCTTACTACGGAAGTGACTGCCTTAAACTGTTGAAGACTATCGGCAGCGATATAGATTTTAGTAGGCCAAGAGACAAGCTTTAGTTTAGCGAGATTCTCCTCTATGGGAAATTCTTCAAAAAAGCTGATGAGCATGAATTGATTAATTTTCTAGAATTAATATGCTTTTCTACTTACTCTTCTTCCATCTTCCCAGGGCATTGCCTTTCAAGTGATGATCGACCATCTCAATCTCCTCGTAGATTCCAGGGATCAAATCATATCCTTTTGCTTCTTCGACTGAAACCCAGGCATGTTCGGTATGGCTTTGATCGTTCAGATTGACTTCGCCAGCATCATGATGGGCAAAATAACTTAAGACAACAACTGGAATGTTATCGGGGCGGATAAAGGTCAAGCTAGTTAGGTATTTTATATCCTTAATGGTGATTCCAGCTTCTTCCATCACTTCCCGCTCCACTAATCTTTCTCCGACATAATACCAGGCATCTTCAGAATCTTTTGGTTGATTTTCGTAATCTTTACGTTCTAATTTTCCGCCGGGAACAGTCCACATGCCCGGATAGGCAGTTTCATGAGGAGAACGCTTGAGAAGTAAATATTTGCCATCTTTGACGATAATTGCCGTGGCAACCACATAATGAGCTTTTTCTGGTTTCATGATCTCAACATCAGCTAGGTAAATATAAACATTTATCTACTGAAGCACACGAAAACTTTTAAAAGCTAGGTTAGAAGTTCCATCTATGCCAACACTTATCGCCTGTTTATCCATCGGGAAAGGGACCTGGGCAGAAGTCAGTAAAATCTCCCAGAGCCAGGAATGGAATAAAGTATTTCTCATCACCAATCAATTTGGGAAGGATAACTATACTCCCGGGAAGAATACCGAACTTATTCTGGTTGATAGTTTTCCAGACACTCCGGCAATATTTATGACGGAGCAAATTAAAAAACAATTGAAAGATAAAATAACTGACTTTGAAGTGGCGTTGAATTTTGCCTCGGGAACAGGAAAAGAGCACATGGCCTTACTGGAAGCAGTTCTTCAGCTGGGATTAAATTTCAGGCTGGTAACCTTGAACAGGAATAATGTAGAAGTTCTTGGGATCAAACCTTAATAGCTGAATCGATTAGCGAATTTTTATTAACTCATCACCCGGTACCATTGATAAAGGAGACGATCAACTGATTTTACTAAATCATATTCAGCACCAGATATTTTAATACAGGTATCCTGAAGCTCTACTCCAGCATTTTCATCTACCACTAACTCGATGACTGGTTTCCCTTGGGTAGAAGCACAATTGATTATAGTCCTATTTTCACAGACAGGATTTTCTTTGCTGCAAGCCGCTTCAATATTTCTTTTAAATCCTTGAAGAACGTTATTATTCAATTCTGAGAGAGCCAAAGTATAATATTTATTGTAATTGATTTCTGGGTCAATAGCGATGTATATTTTTTCCCCTTGATTAAATTGGAGGGAATCTAAATCTCCGGTGATAGCGATAGATTCAACTTCTTTCGGCCCAAAGTGTAGTGGAATTTTAATCAATCTATTTTCCACTTCTACTTCCGTCCACCATAGGCCATCGGCATTTACCACGCTAAAACCATTGTACATATACCCTTGATCTGAATCTAGGTCACCTTCTAAATTCTGTTTGTGAAGGTCATCAATGACCACTACGTCTGCAGCAGTGAATTGGTTGTAGAGTTTAAATCCGCCCAGAGTAAGGACGAAAATACCAACTAAAACCCCAATCATGATCAGAACGCTTTTTCCTTCTCCAGTAGAAGTGCTGGTGTGCAGGTCTTCTTCAGCCAGCTTATGGATAGTGGCTTGCTCTTCCTTCTCAATTTCTCTCTCCACGACTTTAACTATTTTAGCCTTTTCCACCATTTATTCTTACGTTTTTTAATCATTTAATAATCTTTCCGATTCTTGTTCCAGAAGATTGGTATTGAATAATCTTTATAAAGTTAGGGAGAAATACAAAAAAGATGGTCCAAGAACCGACTATAACTACTACAAGAGTTGAAGATTACTCGCTTAATGGTACTCCTTTTAGTGTGCAATATGTTCTCCACACCATAAACGATAGCCACGGTGAGCAAGTTCTTGATGAACACGCAATACTTCGAGAAAGAGTTGTGGACTGTTATGAAACACCAAGACTTGGCTACTGTCACCTTCCAGAAGGAGTAAGTAGGGGGCATCAAGTTAAACATAGGGCAATTAGAGAAGTTGATCGTGACCTGACCTCTAATAACAATGGTAGAAGATTGACAGAAATACATCAATGGATAAAAATTTCCGCCGACCTGGAAGCATTAATTGATGCACTCCCCGATCATGTAAAAGGCTTGCTGAGAAAGGAATACGCCGATCCGGACGTTATACCCTATCACTTTGGAAGATAAGATCTTTTCGTATTTCTCACAAATATTATTTTCTTCTTAACAAAAGGCAAGTTTTTAAAGGAGGGTCTAAAAACAAGTTGTATGGATTTTTTAAACCTCATCAGGGAGAATAACAAGAAACATACCGTAAGTAAAGAAGAACTAGGGCCTCTGCTAGAAAAAGCAGAAAAAACATACAAAAAGCATTTTCCTTTGACTGCTTATTTTGAACGATCTATTTTCATAAACTGGATCTGCAGCATTGCTGATTGCAAATATTGTTTCCTATCTACCAAACCAAGGCATGACCCAAAAGAAAAGCCAACCGCAATTCGAAGCCCCGCATCTATTCTCGCAGAGGTTTTGGTTTGCAAAGCGATGGGCTGGCGAGTGGGATACATTACCGGCGGGCTGCGAGTTGAATCAACTAAATATCTTAGTGATCTGATTAGTAAAATAAATCAAATTACCGGCGAAAAGATCATGATGAATTTCGGCCCCTACGCTAAAAGCGAAATTGTACAATTGAAACCATTCATTGCGGGAATGGGCTCAGCCATAGAATCTTTTGATGAAGAACTGCACAATTTTATTTGCCCTTCCAAACCGTTAAAGTCCTTGATGAAATTTCTTGAAAATCTGAAAGAAGAAGGATTGCAAAAATTAATTACTATCATCCTGGGCATTGGGGAACGAAAAGAAGATGTGGAAGTAGTCATTGAAAAAATAAAAGAATACAACATTGAAAAAGTCCAACTCTGTTTTCTCAAACCACAGGAGAATACTGTTTTTGATACTGTTCCTGCACCAAATCCCGACTACATGGCCTGGTGGATTGCGAAGATCAGGATTGCCTGCCCAAGCACGGAAATTAAAGTTGCTTTAGTCAGAGAAAGAATGGAGGAAATAGAATTGTATTTGAAAGCGGGAGCAAATGGATTTAGCCGGTTTATGGTCTTTTTAGATTTTAATTCTCAGTATGCGCAAGAATTGGAAGAAGGATGCCGAAGAGCAGGCAGGAAACTGGAAGGAAGATTTACGGAATTGTCTGAGTTAGATGTAGAGAAATTAGTGGAAGGACTGCCATTCGACCAAGAATTAAGGAGGAAAATATTACCGAAAGCGAAGCAGTATTATAATAGGTTAGAAAAAAGAAAATAAAAGAAAATATTATTTTGCTCGTAACTCGTTGAGCATTTTTTGGTATTGTTTTGCAGCTTCCGCTTGCTGTTCTGGTGCGGATTTACTTCCATTTGGAAACATTACTGCTCTTCCTACGTTTACAATGATATTATCCTTGTCAAAGTATTCCCATATCGCACTTGCTTCTCCGCCTTGTGCTCCTACGCCAGGAAGGAGGACTAAGGTATCATCACGAGAGTATGCTCTTGCTGCAAAAATCTCTTCATCTTTAAGATGATTCTTTTTACTTGGTGCGCCAATGACAATTCCATCAAGCCCATACCGGGCTGCATCATGAGCGAGCTGGATGTATTTTTTAACGTGAGGAACGCCACCTATTTCAATAGTGTCGCATGGATCCCCATAATCTTCTTTATTTACGGGTACCCATTCATTTTTCACGCTTTCATATTCTGGATTGCTCATCAAGCACATTGAAATCAGACCAATATCCCTTTTCTTTGCTTGTTTAGCAGCTTCTTCCAGATTTCCAGCAAATGGAGCTAAGGTAACTGCATCAAATCCTTTTTGTTTAGCATGATACAATCCTGCATCGTTCGTTGAGCCTATATCAGCAAGCTTGGAATCATCTATGGCAATCATTCCCAGCTCTTTGGAATATTCGCAAAGTACTGCTAATGCTTCCATGCCTCCTTCATTTTTCCAATATTGGACATTAGCTTTCATTGCCGCACAATAAGGCGCAACTGCTTCCAAATAACGCATTCCCCAAGCTAACTTATCCTGGGTATCTTCAACTGATTCAGGAAGTCCTTCATCGCCTCTTCCCATTGCAGATTCTGCCGGATCTAAGCCTGCGCATAAGACAGAATTCTTTTGTTCCACTGCTGCTAACCATTTTTCTCTAAACGATGTCATTTTTCCCACCTATTCTATTAATAATAAGCCCTTAGAGGGACTTTCAAGCCACAACCTAATAGTCGCGGTGGGTTACTGGTAACCCCCAACTCGCCTAGATTGCTAGCATTTGAACCCTCAACCTACTGCTTACGAAGCAGTCGCTCTACCGTTGAGCCATAAGGGCGATGATTAGAATTTAGGCTTGTTATTTTTAATTCTTGTGCTGCTGAATGAAATGAAGCGCACTCGCCTCTCAAGTGGCGTGACACTTGCCGTTCAGCCATAAGGGCGATAAATTTGTATATTAACTAGTTATTTTTAATTATTGTGCTGCTGCATGAAAACAAGAAACTACTTGTTTTCTGCACAGAAATGTGATATTTTATTCACATTTCTCGTGAACGAAGTGAAGCGCACCCGCCTTGGAAATGGCGTGACATTTCCCGTTCAGCCATAAGGGCGTGAATATTGAGATTTTGTAACTAAATCTTTTCCAATAACTCTTCCTTGGTAGGAAACTTTTTCTGGCATTCGAAACAGACAGGATACTGTTTGCTTGAACCAGCTTTCTTGACTACTGTTCCTTTGATTTTCTCCAGGAATAATTCAGCTATTTTGTTTCCGCAGATGCTGCATTTAGTCATGAATTGTTGTGGAGCAGGGTATTTTATAAAATTATTGCGAAAGGTTTATATATAATTATACTTTAATTAAATAAATGGCAGAAATAGAAGTTCAAACCAGGAAATGGGGGAATTCTTTAGGTGTAGCTATCCCAAAAAAAATTGTTGAAGAAGAATTCCTGCACGAAAATCAAAAAGTAATCATAGAAATTAAAAGAGTTGTCGATCTCAAAAAATTGAAGGGCCTTGTTTCATTCAAGAAATCTGCGCAAGAGATTAAAGATGAAATGAAGTCCGGCTGGGAATGACTATTTTCTTTTATGATAGTTATGCGGTAATTGAATATATCAAAAATAACCCTAATTTTGCTTCTTATTTTGAATACCACACTGGCATTATTACAGTCTTCAATCTTGTTGAAATTTGTTATTCCGTATTAAGCGAAAGCAATAAAGAAAAAGCTGATGTAGTAGTTGATGCACTCTTTCCTTTAATGGTTGATCCAAGCAAAGAAACTATTAAGGAAGCGATGAATTTTCGACTACATCATAAGAAAAGAAAATTGTCCTACGCTGATTGTATAGGTTATCAAATAGCGAAAGAACGTAATATATTATTTTTAACCGGAGACAAAGAATTTAAAGATTTACCTGATGTAATGTTCTTAAAATAACCATGGGCTCTTCTTAATCTATAAAAACGATTCTGCTATTTTGTTCCCGCAAATGCTGCACTTTACCATTTTTATTCCTGAAGAACCATAGTTTTTAAATTTACTCTTAAAAAACCTGCCTCGGCCAGTTAGAAATGTTAATATACTTGAAATTCTTATTAGAATTAAAAAATGAGGTTGATAGGATATCTTGCATTACTTGTTGCTCTAGATTTAGCAGTTATCTCCTGCGCTCCAGAAGAATCTGAATTAGCAACACTATCTCAGGAAGATG
>Ga0209541_10006182_pt1 | contig 20562 bp, 28 predicted proteins | sample RifCSPlowO2_01_FD_184027 | JGI IMG/M metagenome (GOLD analysis project Ga0209541, IMG submission 184027) | Groundwater microbial communities from Rifle, Colorado - Rifle CSP2_plank lowO2_0.1 (SPAdes) (version 2) | ecosystem: Environmental > Aquatic > Deep subsurface > Groundwater | place... | reverse complement strand
CGCTGTTGCTAAAAAATTCATGGATGCGGGGTTTCGGGAGGTTGAGGCGTTGCTGGACAGCAAAGTTCATGAGCATCGTCTTTGCGGGCTGCTCATCCTCGTGCTGCAATACCAGAAAAAACCGTCAAGAGATATTGTTGATTTCTATCTCAAGCATTTCTACGCTGTGAACAACTGGGATCTTGTTGATTTGACTGCACATAAAATTCTCGGAGCTTGGCTTCTACAGAGAGATCGATCACTCCTGTTCAGACTCGCGCGCAGCAAAAACCTGTGGGGGCGGCGAGCAGCCATCGTGGCAACATTTGAGTTCATCCGAAATCATGATTTCAAAGACTCGATAAGGCTTGCTGAACTGTTTTTGAACGAAAAACATGACCTCATGCATAAAGCTGTCGGCTGGATGCTGCGTGAGGTGGGTAAGAGAGACGAAAAACAATTGAGGAAGTTTTTGGACAGAAATGCGGCGCGTATGCCGAGGACAATGGTACGGTACGCGATTGAAAGACTACACGATAAAAAGAAGTATCTCGTGATTAAGAATACGTCTCGATGATGTAATCCAGATAGCTTAAAGGCTTTGTGAGAAATGCCTCAAGGCGCCGCCGCCAATACGGATCCTGCTGCGCGAATTGCCTCAACGCATTGCTTCCGGGTTTTGTATTCAGCTCAAGATTAAACAGCTCAAAATCCCCTTCGGAAAACACGAAGTCAATTCCAATTTCACCTACCGTTTCTGTTTTCGTCAGCGCGGAGATGATGCGCTTCCCCTGCGCGTGAATGAGCTTCGCAGCCCCTTCATAATCACCGCTGAACACGATACGCGGGTCCCGTGCCTCTCCAGGTGTTTTTGCGTGCGTTATGTTTGTGTGGTCAGCTCCTGGCGCTGCAACTCGCAGGTAAAAGCAGGTTTCAGAGAGCCTGCCTTCCGTGCCCCGCTGCCACAGAGAGCGAATGTCGTACTTTCTTGATCCTTCGGTTGTGTCCGGACGAATCCCCTCTTGCATAATGTACGCTTCAGGAGACACAATGAGGCTTTGGATCACTTCGGAGGCTTTTCCCGCGGATCCGCACCGATGCTCCTGGACCGCTTTGACGACAAAATATCCGCCCTGCGCTTTTACAACAATCTGGCCGTCGCCATGTGATGCGCTTCTGGGTTTTAGAAAAACGATGGGAAACTCCTGAATGAAAGCGGCAACTTTTTCGGGATTGTAGAGTTCCGTTTCAGGCATGTCGATTCCAGATTTTTCGAGCGCGAGGTATGTGTCCCATTTGTCATAGCATAATGTTCTCAACGCCCTTCCATTGACAGGACGCACGTTTTTCGCCTGCAGTGCTGCGATGAGATTGTCTACAAGATCCTGCTCCGGATCCGTCATGTTTGTGCGATCGTATAACGCGTGCACGCTCGGAACGAGAAATCTCTGCATCTCTCTTCCGTCCCAAAGAAGGCCGTAGAGCGGTTCTCTGTCCTGCAGCCTGGAAAGGTTTGCTTTTGATATCCCTACGTCAACAAGCGCGATCCCGAGCTTTTTTGCGCGCTCCGCACGTTCCCGATAAAGGTCTTGGCCCTTGTCGCTCGGCGTACTTAACCACGCAGCCACCTTAGACGCTTTGAGAACCTTCCGTTTTTCCATAACATTGTAAGTGCATCTCCGCTTTTAAATCCTCGCCAAAACCAAAGTGTTTTTAAATGACGGGTGCTCCATAAAAGGCATGTTGCGCATAACCCATATGGCACAGGCGGCTCACATCATACGCTCTGGCGGCATTGTCGCATTTCCCACAGAAACAGTGTACGGACTTGGAGCGAACGCTTTTGATGGTCGGGCCGTGAAAAAGATATTCAAAGCTAAGGGAAGGCCGTCTGATAATCCCTTGATAGTGCACATTGCTTCGATGCGTCAACTCAAGCAGGTAACATGCGGGAATCCACAAAATACGATGTCTCTCATTAAGAAGTTTTGGCCGGGTCCGTTGACTTTAGTCATGAAGAAAAGCAAAAAGATTCCCCATATTGTAACCGCCGGCCTGCAAACCGTAGCCGTGCGCATGCCCGATCATCCCGTGGCATTGCGATTCATCAAGGCTTCTCGCGTTCCCATCGCGGCTCCCAGCGCGAATATTTCCGGAAAGCCAAGCGCGACGAACGCGAAGCATGTGATGCACGATTTTGAAGGGAGAATTGATGCAGTTATCGATGGCGGACAAGCAAAGCATGGCGTTGAAAGCACAGTCCTTGACCTCACGGTACATCCCGCGGCGATTCTTCGTCCTGGAGCTATTACGAAAGAACAGATTGAGCGTGTCATTGGGTCGGTGACGTTTGCTCGGACGGGGAGTGTGGTGAAATCCCCCGGCATGAAATACAGGCATTACGCTCCTCTCGCAAAGGTTGTCCTGTGCGCATCACTTCAAGAGATTCAAAAGAGACGTAGGAAAAAATCGGCGGTCATCGCAGGAAAAAAAGTCGCTGGAGTGAGCTTTGTGTTTATCAATGAACGCCACCTCGCGAAAAACCTGTATCATTGGTTTCGGGAAGCGGACAAGAAAGGATGCGGCTCTATTTTTGTGCAGACGGTCTCTGAGAACGGGCTTGGGGCGACGATTATGAACCGGCTGAGGAAGGCGGCGAGTTTCAAGTGAGGTTTAAATAAGCAAAGACTTACGTTCTTCATGTCATACACGTTCGAAAACCACTGTGAATTCCCTGAAAACTCCGTTGGAAAACTTATTCTGTGTAAGGAAGGAACAAGAGTTATGCTCTTTGGAAGGATGGTAGCGCTCGATGAAATCGCTTCTTTGACATGGGAAGCGGCAAAAGAACGACTAAAGGATATCATGCATGAGTAGGATCCTGAGCGAGGCATCGCGCGCATTCGCGTGATTGCCGGTGATCATAGGGAGATCCCGCACAGGGCTCCTGTCCTTGGAGGCACACAGGCAGTGTACAGAGATCGAAGGATATTCTTATTACGTGACAGCGCAAGGTATGGAGGAGTGCATCCGGATGCGGTGCAGCAGTGCATCCCTCATATCGCTATAGAACATGAATCCCTGGGTGGATTCGGTGAGTATAGAGGCCCGTTAGAAATATTTCTTGCATATGAAGGAGAGCGATAGTTAAAAACTCACATTTAACCCTTTCAGCGCCGCAACCAGCGCTTCATGTCCCGTGTAATGGATCGCGTGCATGCCCAGCTTTTTAGCCCCTTTCACGTTCTCGTGAAGATCATCGATAAACACGCATTCTTGCGGCTGAACACCGAGTTTCTGAAGCGCGTCCTCATAGATTTTTGCGTCGGGTTTCAGGGCCTGCACCATGTAGGAGAGCGTGATCGTGTCAAAGTATCCAAGAACAATGTTTTTACTGAGCGTGTTCTCGTAATCGAGATCGCTGATATTAGAGATTAATCCTAATTTGTACTTGCCTTTTAACGATCGAATGAGCGCGTATGTTGAGGGAATGGGGACAAATACATCCGTATATGCGCGAACGAGCGCCTCATGCGAAAGAGGGGTGTTCGTGATCTGCTTTACCTTCTGCATAAACTCCGCGCCCGTGAGCTTTCCTGACTCAAGCTGGTTTGTCATGCCTCCATTCCCGTAGATTCCCTTCCTGAGCACTTCTATAGGAACGTTCGTGAATGGCGAGATCCTCGTGAGAAAAATCTGATTCTCGAAACTGCATATGACATTGCCGAAGTCGAAGAGGATTGCTTTGATCATGATAAAACCCCGGCGTGTTGCTATATAAATGTTGTGAATATGTTTTTAAAGCCCAGAGTACTTACACATATCATGCCATTTACATTCGAAAACCGATGCGAATTTCCTGAGAATTCCGTTGGGAAGCTCATAGTGTGCAGAGAAGGGGATCGTATTCTATTGTACGGAAGAATGGTTGTGCTGCCCGAACTCATTGGCATGTCATGGGAAGAGGCAAAGCGAGTATTGCGTGATCTCATGGTCGAGAAGCAACCCGACACGCCATTTACGCGTATCCGTTATCTTGTAGGGGATCACATAGATTTACCCAAGTCCGGTGTTGTTCTTGGAGGAACACAGGCGTTATACAGGCCCCAACAAATATTCTTGTATTGGGACAGTGGAAAATATGACGGGGTCCATCCAGGGGCGGTTCAGAAGTGTCTGCCCACAGCCATCATCGAACATGAAAAGCTCGGTGGCAGATGCGATTATTCAGGCTCATTAGAACAGTTTCTTCGACAGCAGCCTTAACGCAATCGCTTCTTCAGCATCAGCTCAGGTTTTCCAACGTGCAATTCCTTGCTAACCTTGACATCAAGATGATCCAGAAATTCTAGAATCCCTTTGCGAATGCTTTTGACATTTGAGTTTTTTCCGCGATATTCCACTTCAAGAAACAAGCCGAGATTCTTCACGTCGTCCAGGACAATCGTATATTCTTTCGTTTTGAATTCATGCCTGGTCGTATTCATCTCAATGAGCTTTTTCAGTCCAAGATGCTCAATGATCCGAAGCGCAGTCTCAAAGTCTTTGACACGGGTTTCGTATTCATCCGAATATGTCCATATGCCTTTCGCGTCATGATGATCGATCTTGTACGCGATCTCGCTCAAGTTTCCATGACTCCGCAGGCGAAAGCATTCTTTGGGAAATTCGCGTTTGATCGCCGCTTTTTTAGCGTGAGCCGGATCAAAAAAGTAAATATCATGGATCTTTTTTATGCCTTTGAACGCGAATTGACGCAATTTTGGCAACGCTTTGCGTTTTGGCTCAAGCACTTCAACAAGGATTTCGATTTCGCGCATACTCTTCAATAAAAACATGTAGTTCATAAAGCTTGCGCACTGGACAAACGCGAGGACAACGCATTTAAATGAGGAATAGCTGTAAAGAAGCATGCACAGCATCGTTCTGCACGAATACATTCCACTAAAAAAACAATATGACAACCGAGGCGGCCTCTCCGAGCGAATCCTCCGGCTGCGGCTCGAACAGCAGGGCTGGATCGTGTGGAAGTCAGCGCTCATCGGCTTCTGGGAATCAGAGTATCCCAACGTCGCAAGGAAATATATGAGGTTGCGCGAGCTGCTCGACCCTGAAACGAGAGAATGGCTCGAATACATCAATGCCGTGCACCATGGATTGCCGGATTATATCTGTTACAGGGCCGGAAAATGGAAGTTTGTCGAATGCAAACTGGGACATGAGCAGCTGAACAAAAACCAAAGGAAATGCATTCCCAAGCTCAAGGAACGGGGATTTCACGTAGAAGTGCATAAGCTCGTTGAGGATTGCACGAAAACACGTGCGGCGCTTGTCCAGCTCGGTACCCGTGAGAAAAAAATTCTTGAAAAGCAGATGAGAATCGTGTTACGTAATCCGAGGTAAATCTAAATCGCAGGACAGGGCTATTTCCCTAAGTCTTTTGCGCTGCGTATATCTTTGATCTGGTGCAAAGAACAGATGCGTTCGCAGTCCTGGAATACTTTCTTCGATGCGTTGGAGCGTTTCGTCAATGCACGCGAGCCCATGAATGATCCACGGGCGCTCGGGAGTGTCAAGTTCCATAGGAATTGCGTATTTTTCAGTGTAGCGTACTCGTTCGTGCTCATTTTGCGTGATAAAGAGTCCGATCATGAGCGCAGGCATTGCAAGCTCTAAGGATTTGTGATACGCCATGACAAAACGGGGAATTCCAAACACCTCGCGCAACTGCCACTCTTGGAGATATGCGATGAATGTGTCATAGTCTTCTGTTGTGGGCATGAAATCGTAAATGCGGGTGCATTTTTAAAGATTACTTCAATGATTTCACCATATACGGCCCTTCGCGCGCATAGCCCAATTTACGATAGTATGCACGAACACCCACTCCTGAAATCACGACCATTTTATCTTTTCCGTTAACCCTCGCGATCCTCTCCGCCTCTGCCATGAGTTTTTTGCCATAGCCTTTGTGCTGGGATTTCTCTTCCTCACTTGCTCCAATAGCGACAGCCATTCCATACACGTGCAATTCACGTATGAGCGCGCTTTTCAGCGTAATCGCAGGATGCAAACTACGCGGTGGAAATCGCAGCCGGACAAAACCGAGGAGTTTATCCGAAGCTTCAATGCTGATGAAGAATTCCTTGCCCCCGCTCGCCTCATATTCCTGAACGTTAATCGAGGGTTTTCCCTTCACAACACCCTGCTTAATCTCCCTGCAGCGGATGCACCGGCACTTGACGCTTCGTTTCTTCGCAAGCTCAGTAACATACTGGCGAAGGTTTGTGCGATTCACACCAGCTGTCGTCGCATACGTCGGGATATCGCGCTGCACTCTCATGATCCGGCAGTATTCAGGGACATATTTTTTGCTTTCAACAATAATATCCGCGGCCTCCTCCGTGCTCAAAGGAACAAATGCTCCTTTCCTGAACTGCTTTTCAAGCGGAGTTCCGGGCATGACCATGCACGGATAGATTTTGAGCATATCCGGACGGAATTCAGGATTAGAGAATATCTCGCGCATACACGCGATGTCGCGCTCGCGGTCAATGCGTTTGCCGGAAGGCCCGGGAAGCCCCGGCATCATGTGAAAATTGATCTTGAAGCCAAGGTCACGCAAGTCAGCAATGCTCTTCTTTGAGTCAGCGAGCGTGTGGCCGCGGTTTGTGCATTTCAAAATCTCATCATACACGGTCTGAATGCCAAGCTCAACGCGCGTGCATCCGAGTTTCAAGAATTCAAGGCCATGGGATGCAAAGCCCCAATCAGGCTTTGTTTCAATCGTCAGCCCAATGCATCGGATTGCAACCTGTTCATTGAGGACTTCCTCCTCTTCTAACGCATGCGCCTGTTTATCTTTGAGCGCAAGAATTTTCTTTGTGATGCGCGCTTCGCGCTCAGGATTTCCTACAGGACTAGGCAACTCAAAAAATTGTTTGAACGCTTCAAGGTCAAACTTTCCCCGGGGAAAGAACACACGACTGAAGTCGTTGTACGCCTTGAAGCTGAGTCTTACAAAATCCTCCTGATATTTTTTTGGGAACGCAGGGAATGTTCCCCCCATGATGATCTGATCCACTTTGTCCGGATTTTGGCCGAGGACAATGTATTGCTCAAGCCTGTTGAAGACAATTCTGTATGGATCATAGTCGTTTCTTATGCCGCGCATTGTGCTCGGCTCTTTTCCCGTATAACTTTTTGGAACGTCGCCGTAGTAGCTGTTTAATCCCCCGGGGCAATATGTGCATGATCCATGCGGACAGATCCCTGGCTTGGACATTGTTGCGACAACAGCAACCCCGCTTCCCGTTCTTGTTGGTTTTGTCTGAAGATACTGCCGAACTGCTCCAACCTGCCCTTTGGGAGTGTTCAGATAGATCTCGACATCCGTTGGAATCTCCCTTCGCTTGTATTTTTTGCACAGCTGCAGCTTTTTCTTCGCGAGAAGCTGCTTTGAGGGCTTATGCTCTTCTGTCCACGAGATGAGTTCGCTGAAAAAGTCCATGCAGAATTGAGCGTGGGAGAGTATAAAAACTTATGCGACGTACTCAAGCAATGCATCAAGCTGAGCCGCGCACCGCGCCCGATATGCAACATCGTCAAACAGGCGAAGACGCGCTTCGATCGTACGCTGAATATCCGGATGTTCAAGGAGTATACTTATGCTCAATGCGTTGAGCAGCGCTGCCCGGACCGTTTTAGATTCCGCTGTGGAATACCATTCCTCATTCAGGGCATTGGGATGCAATTCAACATACTGCGCTATGCTCTGGAGCTCAGTCAACTGCTCGATAGGAGGCTGATGGCCGTTGAGATGTATTTTCTCTGGGTCAATTTGAGATGGGTTTCTCAGAAGTACGTCAATACATACAGAGAGCGAATCGCCTGATCTAGGTAGATTATTGCGTGATGTCACATACAACCCCTTGCAGAAGCCGAAATCCAAAGTTTATAAGGATTATTGTGGTATAACTATTGTTAAGAAGTAACAGAATCTAAAAACTCAAGTGCATGCTCAGGATCATATGCCTCTCTGATGTTTACAAGCGCCTGCTTTATATGCACATGATCATCCGTGCCAATCCTTGGGCACGCGGTATTCACCCATGCCTCAATAAACGGATAATTCTCAAGAAGATCAAGCCTCAACGTGTCATCAATGAAGATGTACGCTTTTTTCTCCTTTTTTTCAATCATATCCTTAAGTTTTAACGCGTTCTCAAGATACTGCTGCCCGGGCTTCACGGTAACGAGAATGCCAACGGTTCTCGCCATGATGTAACGCTTGAGATTCGCTTTCATTTTCTTGAGCTGAACGAGAATGTCATTTTTTGTGATACTTTTCATTTTTTCCGCGATCGGGTCCCAGATCATGACATCTTTGATTGCTTTTTCATGGATTTGGGCAAGCAATAACGCTTTTGGATGAAACATGCCATCGCCGATGTATAGAATGGCGTCCGCATCCTTTAAGATACTTCCATTGAACGAATCATGATACGCGTCACAACCGAGCACTTGCATTTCTTTGTCTGTGCGTTTTGCTTTGGTTGTTAATACTTTAACTCCAATTCCCTTCAATTGTTGCATTGCTTTGTCCAGTTTGAGATACTGTACGGAAGCAAAGAGCGCGACGGATTTGAACTTCTTTACATGGTCAAGCAATTGCTTCCCCAGAACAACCTCTTTGTCCCACTTCGCGTCCACAAAAAGCGTTTCTACCATTGTTCCACCGTTTTATGATAACGATTATGGCCCCACGCGATGACAAGGTCAATTCCTAAGGGTTTCAATCCTTGAGGAAGATCACACGCGCCAAAGCAGGAGCCAAACCATATAAAAACAGACGCGCCTGTTTTCCTCTCGATATTGTCCGTGATTTCTCCCGCTTTTGTCTTTAACCCATCAGGTAATTGAATAAGGACACGCTTCGCTTTCTTCTCGTTTATCTGCGCAATTACCCTGTCAAGTTCAAGTGCGAACATACGCACAGAAAGGGCGAACGCGTTTATAAAGCTTAGGTTTAAAAAGCGAAAAGCATTCTCGAAGAGCATGCCCAGCACGCCATTAATACATACACCGTGGGAGAAGATTCCTGCTCTGGGAGAGCAAGAAAGAGTTCTGACGTTTATTCCCGGTACGCAGGCTCAAAGAAGAGTTCCTGACGAAAGGAGTGCGGGTGTCGGAGCATTTGAAGAGGCTGTATTGTTGTATAAAAAGACGGATAATCTACCCTTATTTAAAATTGGGGAGCCGCCGTACAAGAAACCCGAATTACCAAATCCTCTTGGAGATCCTTTTACTCGAGCATCAAGCAAACCCGCCATTATTGTGTACCCTATGAATCCTGAAGTGCCGGTGCCATTGCCGGGAACGAAGGAGTTTCGCTTCGAGATGTCTGTAGATCGTTTGCAGGAGATCGTTGAACTGGAATTACGAGGGCTTAATCCGCGACGCATGCCGGACCCTGAGCATGAATTGGTACGGTACGAGTTTCTTGCGAAGCAGGCACGGATGCTTGATGGCATTGTGGACAGAATCGTGGCAGAATACCATGGCACGCCGTATAAGCGATCCTAAAACTTTTTAAACGAGTAAGGACTTTGCTTTTTCATGGGGGAACGTTCGTGCATAGACTTATTGATAACGGGTAGCCCGCATAATAAAGTGGGCTTTATCGTCAGGCCAGCCTCATATATGGATGACCTCTTAAAGGCTCTCAGGCCCTGTCGTGTGAGCGCATCGTTTGACCTTCCCCCAGAGAAGCTGAATGAGATTCTCATGCTCGCGCTCGAGGAAGACTTCCCCGTAGCCACGGCGCAACCCCTGGAGCATCTCTATGTGTACGCGTTGCATTACGACCAGAAAGCGAGGGCAAAAGACGTTTTTGAAAAGATATGCGGTGACCACGAGGGAGAGATGCAACGTTGAATAACCATTCTAGAATATGAATGCATATAAAACCCTTCACGATTCCGTTATCATGGATCAAAATGAGTCACGGATAGATTATTATGCTCCACGGGATGATCCGGGGATAACCGTCCTTGTGCAGCCGCGGGCGCAGGAACCGGGGCTCGACCGCGGAAATCTCCGATTTTACCATGCAAATTCGTATCCGCACGAGGTGCCTCAGCTTATTGAGATCGTGCAACATCTTCTTGAAGACCTGCTGCCTACACACGCGCGCATAACACCAGATTCTCTGGAGATCCACTATTCGGCCATGGACATACCCGTCATTCGCACCCGGCTGGATGAGCTTGCAGTCGCGCACCGCGCGAAAGTCATTTTTATGACTAACTGAATCCGATAATCTGGAAACCATGCTTCTTGACTTCTTCTTCACTGAAATATGGCTGATCCTTCGTTCTTAGAATGTATGTTATCTTTTTTTCCAAGATCCTGCCCGTGTACTGCTTCGTGGTTGGATCATACTCCCTGAGCACAAGCGTATCCCCGACACCGCATTTCCAGTCGGCAAGGCGGGCGTCAAACGTTTTCAAACCTCGCTGAATAGCGTTAAATGATTCGGGTCACGTTTTTTTCTCAATGCGCATAGTCGCAAGGTAAATGAGGATATATAAAAAACAGACGCATAATGCTTATAAACCGGTGAATGAGAAGAGGAGGCATGGCGCTGGCGCATGATATTCTTCCTGAAATTGCCGAAGGCTACCGCGAACGATCGTGCTTGGATGTTTACAGGGTCTATGAGGTTGGATCGCGCATCTGCGTTCGTCCGGAGAGTGTACGTAATCCGGATGAGTTAACATTGAGGGCGATTACGACATGGAGGTTTGATCTTGATTATCTATCTGTAGATGATCGGGTTCATGAAACGATTAATGGATTGGACCGCATCACAAGAACTGAACCTGGCCAAGCTATAGTCTACGCCGTTCCGGGAGTGTGGTTCACAACAGTAGATGAGAGGATGCGTGCATTGGCAAAAGAATTATCTGGAGAATGCATTCGGGAAAAACCGTTTGAAGGGAATTTCTAAAGATCACTTTTTCGCAAACTTCCACATGAACATAAACTGGTTCTTGTAGCTTAGGGCGTTTTCCTTGTTTTCAATTACGATTGCCACGGGAGGTTTCGCCGTCCATATGAAAAGAACGACAGTATCGTTGTAGATGATCGTGTCTGTAACGCTCTGAAATTCCTTTGGATGAAAGCGCGCTTCGCCAAAGTATTCTTTTACGAGACTGCTCCTCCTCTGCTCCTCCGTAAATATGACCATTGACTTAATGTTCGATTTTCGTTTTCTGCGTTGCCAGAGTTCCCAGTATGGACCCATGACTTCACGAAATAATCCTGAAACACCAAAATCGTAGTAGCTTCCCCGAGGAGTAAGATCTTCAAGAATCCGATCCATGACCGTGCGGATTCCTTTCACTCCCGTATACACAGTAACACGTTGTTTTTCTTTTGAGGCATTATTCTTTGCCTTGAGCATAGGCATGATTCCAGAAAGTTTGTCTTCTTTTGATTTTAAAAGATCAAGCAAATGCTCGGGTGGCGCAGCCTCAAAGTATTGTTTTTTGCCTTTAATGACGGAGCTCACGAGGCCTTTCTCTTCAAGACGCTGCAGGATCTGATACACTGTACCGCGATGCAATTTTGTTTTCTTGATCACAGGGCCTGTAAGCGTACTTCCTGTCTCAAGCAGCGCAAGATAGATTGCAGCTTCCGCTGGCGTAAATCCAAGCTCTTCGAGGACTTCGCGCTCTGACATTCTGCTTCTTAAAGACGGGTGCTTTATAAACATTGTGTTTTGTTGTCTTATATAAGATGACAATAGTTCAAATACGTTGCGGTTACCACTGGTTTATTACGAAAATGAAACCTACACTCGAAACTATCGCAGCTGAATTGAACGGGCATTCTGTGCAAGAGTTCTTCGGATATGTGCGTGAAAGGCATCTTCATTCAGATTATGTACTTGATGAGACGCTAGAATCTGTAATGAATGCTATTGCACATCAGATCAAGCTCGCTCCAGAGCAAGTGTGGGCGTCTTCACGGTTTCAGCTTCAATTCAGAGCTACAACACCTGAACATATGCTTCTTCTCGGACTTAATGCATTCTATGAACAGGCAAAAAACGCTGTTGACTCAGGCAGGCAAATGAGCATTTTACCCTACAACACACTTTTTCCTATTGAAACAGTAAGGAAGTTTATCCCCGCAAGGTCAGACAAATTCTCAGGGAAATGGCGTCATAGTATGGATCCGTACGGAATTTTCAGGGGAATGGATCGCGTTATCGCGATAGACCAGGGTGGAAAAGAAAGGTATCTCGCTACACGTAAGTTTCCAGACGCGGTGCTTGCCAATATTACAGAATCATGCCCAATCGGCTGCGATGGCTGCTATAAAGGATCTATGATCAGAACAGCGCTAGCATCTCTCGCAGAAATTTATCCTGAATATGCTGAGATTAAACAACAGCTCAGCCTGCAGCAGGACAGAGCTGTGGAACAAGCAAGACTCCTCACACAATGGCTCAATCTCCATCCTGAAGTCGACACAATCGTCATGTCTGGAGGAGAGCCTACATTATTCTCCAATAAAGCGCTTGAAGGCATCCTCAACGAATACAAAAAAGCCCAGCATGTGAGAGTCGTCAGAATGTGTACTTCTTCGGTTTTTCAAGGGATGTGGTATCGCATAGACGATCAATTTGTAGGCATGCTCAAAGACTTTGAAACGTCAACGGGAAAACAGTTTTACATCAACGCGCACGTTACGGACGAGCATCAGCTCATGGCGGACGAGGCAAATGCGGCTGTGCGAAAACTCAGTGCTGCAGGAATTTCTGTCCACTTGCAGATGCCTGTCCAGGAAGGAATCAATTTCAAGAGAGATGATTTAGGGTATTCAACGGAAAAACTGAGGAAAATTTCAAAAGAGGCATATGCGCGAGGAGTCGTTCCTTACAAAGCAATTGTGGACATGCACAGCCCCTCAGATCCAGAACTCACGGTTCCCATTGAGACCGTTTCCAAAGTAATTGGCTTCCTAGACCAGCATGAGATGAACTCAGATCATGAAAGGTGGCAGGCATACAATGTGCTGCATGAACAGGGAAATTTGTATCTCTATCCCTGGCCTCATCTTACCGCAGTCAAGGATATTGAGGAAGATCATGTTACATATTATATTCCAAAAGTTGAAGTGGGAGAAAGAAAGCGCGTCGTTGTGCATACATATACGGAACCGAAGATTCCCGGTCACAACGATGATCTGGAGAGCTTAAGCAAGATCAGGGATAAGGATGTGGTGGCGAGAATTGCAGAAGTAAGGATTGTACACCGAGAGCTTAGAACTGCCATTGCACAGATCGAAGCAGCTGTTCTCCCCTTCGGTGAAAAAGCGAAAAGAATAGCTCCTTTGGAAAAAGAGTTCTACAGAGTTTCTGGAATCGAGTACGCTGAGAACGAGCCGTTGATTTTGAATTAACGGAAAGACTGCAAAGTTTCCGATTTTGTTTCTATTTTTCGGAGTTTCTCCGGTTTTTCCGAAATCTTTATTTCTCCTTTCGAAATAATTATATAATTGTGACGCATAGTTATAAGAATGAGAAAAAAAAGAAGAAAGAAGATGGAACTCATCATACCTGAAGAGGTTACTAAGAGAGAAAAGGCTAAAAAAGCAGATTTTTCAGACCTCTTTGGATCAATGCCAAGAAAAATGTCTGGTCAGAAATTCAAAGATCTTGCGAGGGAAGGATGGAAATAGTTTTCTTCTATGACACGTATGCGTTTGCGGAAATCATCGCCGGAAATCCAGCGTACGCGACATACACTAAAGAGGTTGAGTGCATTACAACACGTTTAAACCTAATGGAGTTGTATTATGTTGTGTTGAGAGTTCAGGGGAAGGAAGCAGCAGAGTTGCAGTACGCACGGTTTTTGAAGCATTGTATCTCTTTTTCAAACATGGACATCAAAGAAGCGTGTCAGTTCAAATTCGAACACAAAAGCAAGAACGTTTCTTACATTGACTGTCTCGGCTACGTCATGGCACTCCGCCGAGGAGCCAAATTCCTCACAGGCGATACCGCATTCAAAGGATTGACGAATGTAGAGTTTGTGAGATAAAAAAAGAATCAACGAGGAGAGTGCTCTCGAAAAATGACTTCTTCGACAACTGCTCCCAGCTCTCGTCCAGCCCATGCGATGTTTCTGAGCTGCTTAACAGAATTTCCATACGGCTGCTCAGGAATCTGGCCTGCGATAAATGCCTGCCGCTGTTCTCCCCAATGGCTTATAGAAGAGTCAGATGCCGGACTTGGTTGTGGATTTCCGCTGTCGAAGATTCTGCCGAGCTCATGCTGAACTGCCTGCTCGCGGGCATCAACGGCTCCATTATTATATCCAACAGCATAACTAACTACTGCGGCCGTCATTGCGGCTGCGCTTACACATGCTACCATTATTCTACCCATAGTTCTCATCTGAATCTTAGAGTGCGGAATGGTTTATAAACTTTGCGTTATTTAACCACTAATAAGTAATAACTACCCCTTCACAACGCCAATCGGCTTACACTGAGCAACAATCTTTCCAATGCCCGCTTCATCAGAAACTTTAACCACTTCATCAACGTCTTTATACGCAAGTGGAGCCTCTTCAGAAATCCCTTTCCAGGAAGCTGCCTTGATGAAAATACTTTCCTTCTCGAGCTGCTGCTTCAATTCCTGCCCTCGCCAGAGTTGATTCGCCTTGAATCGTGACATTAATCTTCCAGCGCCATGCGCCGTGCTTCCAAAACTCTCCTTCATGGACTTTTCAGTTCCCACTAAAACATAAGAAGATGTTCCCATGCTCCCTGGAATAAAAATTGGTTGTCCAATCTCACGATACTTTTTAGGAATTTCCGGTCTTCCCGGCCCAAACGCGCGCGTAGCGCCTTTGCGGTGCACCCATGCCATAAACTTCTCGCCATCCGCCTCATGCTCTTCAAGTTTAGCGATATTGTGCGCGACATCATACACCGTCTTGACTTCCGTATCGTCACCAAATACTTCCTTAAAGGACTTTCTCACTTGATGACCGATCATGTGCCTGTTTGCCCACGCGAAATTAGCTGCAGCGCACATTGCACCGTAATAATCCTGAGCGAGCTTGCTCTTCGCGGGAGCATATGCGAGATCTTTCTCAGCTAGCGTTTTCATAATTTCAGGAAACTGTTCCTCAATCGCTCTGAGATAATCCGTGCACACCTGATGCCCTAATCCCCGGCTTCCGCAGTGAATCATGACGACGATCTGATCTTCCTTCAGAATGCCAAACGCTTTCGCGGTTTTTTTGTCAAAGATTTTTCCAATGTATTGGATCTCAAGAAAGTGGTTTCCAGAGCCTAATGTGCCTAATTGGCCACGGCCGCGCGCCTTTGCTGTGTGGCTTACTGTTTTCGGATCAGCCCCGGGCATTGTTCCATACTCTTCGCAACAATCAAGATCATCCTGCGTTCCATAGCCCTGCTCGACCATCCATTTCGCTCCTTTCACAAGAACTTCTTCAAGCTCAGCATCCGTGAGCCGTAGCAATGATTTAGCACCAACTCCCGGTGGCACATTCTTGAATAACACGTCGAGCAGTTTATGGATCTGAGGCCTCACTTCTTTTGATGTGAGATTTGTAACGAGTAAGCGGACGCCGCAATCAATGTCAAAACCAACGCCTCCTGGAGATATGCATCCATCATTAGCATCAATCGCAGCAACTCCCCCAATTGAAAAACCATAGCCTTGATGCGCATCCGGCATCATGATGGAAAATCCGCGAATGCCGGGAAGCGTCGCCACATTCATTCCCTGAAGAATGCAGCGGTCTTCCATCATTTTTTCCATGAGTTTTTCATTTGCGAAGATCTTGAGCGGAACGTTCATCTTGCCTTCTTTTTCAACGATATAGGAATATGCGTTGAGTTTTTTTGGAATGACATCACTCATAGATCATGCACCACCTGTATCGTGATGAGGCCTTGCTCTTCTTTTATAAACATGTCGTTATATGTCACGGCCTTTATTGCTGTGTGGATCTCGTAATGATCCGCTGAATCCCCTAAAATCACGGCATGCAGGGAATATACCTCTTTATTCTTCGAAATCGTGATGGATTTAACCGCTCCAAGCAAAAAACCCTCAGTGTCAAGCAGGATCACAAGCTGCTGGAGGAAGTCAAAGAGCAAGGATTCCTTCTTCTTTGCGGTGATATTCAGTTTTTTCTCTATTTTAGGCTTAACTTCGGAAACCTCGCACATGATCGTGGTTGTGGCCAAGGCCGCGTTTATGAACGCTTCCTCCAAGGTTTTTCCATACGCCCTGAATTTCGCGTCTGCCGTGTGCTCAAGGAATTCGTACTTCTGCATAATCCGAAAGAAGGCCTTCTGGTTTAAAAAGCTGTCGTGGAATCAGCAATCATACGGGCTTTTGATATTGCGGATATTTCTGCTTGAGACCTTCGTGTATATCAAAGTTGTGCTGATATTAGAATGCCCGAGCAAATCTCTGATGTATCGGATATCCGTTCCACTCTCCAAGAGATGCGTCGCGAAAGAATGCCTTAGTGTGTGAGGGGTTATCGATTTTCTGATTCCTGCCTTGAACGCCGCATTTTCTATGATCTTCTGAATCGTTCTTTCAGTGTATTTTCCGTTTCTATTCGTTATAAATACATAGCTTTGTTTGGATCTGTTGAGGTTTGATAATCCCTCTTTTACTCTCTGAGAGAGCACCACTATCCTATCTTTCTTTCCTTTGGCCCTTTTGAGATGAATAAGGTTCCTATCAAAATCGATATCTTCCCATCTTAGGTTTATAATCTCACTAACGCGCAATCCCGCGGAATATCCAACTTGAATGATAAGTCTGTGGTTCATGTTTTTCGCAGATGCAACAAGCTTCCCGATTTCTTCCTTTGACAATATGACGGGAAGTTTCTTTTCACGCTTAACGTTGGGCAAATTATCTAATACTTCGCTTATGGATGGGCTGTCTTTTTTCAGGACATTAAAGTAAAACTTTATCGCAAAACATGAGGATCGAATGGTCTCATCAGAAGATCCTTTCTCAATCAAGGAGAGTAAATATTCTCTTGGCGATTTTCCGGATGGCAGGAATTTTCTCACATGATGCTGGTAAGCAGCTATTGTTTTCTGCGAATATCCTCTGAGCATGCATTCCTGCCTGATAAGTGTGTCTGGATCCATGAACCGAACTCGTTTAGCACCCTAATAAAGATTCGCACAGAAAGTTCGGAGAATTTCCGAGACATCGGAAGGAATTCTAATAGATTTTCGAATATTAAGAATAATTCCGGAACTACGCCTAACAAGTCCGGAATGTTATTAAACGTAATTTTAGTACGTTTAATAGATGTTAAATGCAATTTTTTCGCAATCAATAGAACACGTTTTGGGTAAAGAAACTAAGAAGGTGATTGCACTTCGTGCTTGCTTCTTGTTCTTGATGTGCGAAAAAACAGTCGCTTCGCTCATTCGCTTGCAGCTCATCATTTAACAGGCATTTAGCGGTTCGCTCCTTGCAGTCGCTCTCCCAAATTGCTCGCACCTCTGAAATTTTCATGGGATGCCGAAAATTTCGAGGCTCGCAACTTCGCCAAATGCCTGTGTTAGTTTCAATAAGCGGGCGAGCTAAAAGATAGTATTTTTCTATGAAAAATAGGAATCAATAGAAAGAGGTTGGCATCTTAAAAACTAATCTGATTCTTCCAATAACAAAACTAATCCTTCTTTGAAGGGTTTTTTGAACCGTACTGACCCTGTTTGTTCTTGATGTGGTGGTTCTGTAGGTTCAAGACAATCAGTACGTACAAACCAATAACTTCTTCCTTGTGCCTGAACCTTTTGTCCCCATTTAGGATTGTAAGGATAAAACCAGGATAAATTTGAATCTCCATCACTGCCACCATTCCAAATTAAATCCACATTAGACTTTCCATCATATTTCCTTGTTGGAATTGATCTTACAGAAATTGGTAATTTACAATATCCATTCTCAATTAATCCCATCGCAGTAAGTTCTTGTATGGCTGCATCGCTCGGAGATTCGCTGGGATTAAGTTTAACTCTTGCAGGTTGATATTCTATCTTATTTATATCCATACAGTATGTTTAACCTACTAGTATTTAAATCTTTATATTTTAACCACTCAATAGAGACAACGTAAACCTCTAATAACGCTCGCCCGCTTACTTTGGATTTTTCGGCTTCGCCGAACGTTGCACTAAAATCCAACCCCTCCAAGTATTCGGGGGAAACTAACAGGCATTAACCAACTACGAAACCTTGCAGGGTTCTTCGTCCAAATCGGCTTCGCCGACTTCGTTAAATTCCGATGTTAGTTGCAATCGTGGGGGCGCCTACACTTCAAGACAATTTGAACTTATCGAATAATTTAAATACATCTTTAAGAATTGTGATATTATGAATTACAAAATTATTCTATCTATGCTACTATTTACTATTGTTTTTTCAAATATTGTTTTTGCAACTCCACCTAGTCCGCCTCCCTGTTATGAAGTTGAAAATCCAGAGCACTATAAGAATCTCGTATACACTTCTGAGATATACAATTATTTTCAAGATTGGGAATTAAAAAATATAACTGTACCTTGCCATTATGAAAGAGGATCAATTAATGTTATTTTAAAATATAATGTTCCAACATCTTATTCGACTAATAATTTGAATTATCAAACCACAGTAATTTTTTCATTCAAAGATAACCAATTAATCAATTCAGAAGAATTAAATCAAGTATTCAAAAATTATAAGCAACATATAGAGAATTTTGAAAGCGAAGAAAACATTAGATTATTGATACAAACTACTGGTGCAACTAATGTTAAGCATGAAGAAACTAGAGTATTCAAATTAGAATCTCAGCCAAGAGAGTACGTGAATTATGATTTTATTGATAAATCAATTGTGAGTTTATCATTTGCTAATCCCATATTGATTGACAAGATTGAGAAATTTGTTCCAAAAATTTCAGATGTCCCGCAAGTTACTGAATTCAGAAATAATGTAGGGATTCACTTTATTGAATTTGGGAATAATAGACTTTCTATTCATGAAGAGTTTTCATGCCCAACTTGTGAATCCTATTTCATATATGACTTAAGCCAACTATTCCCAACATCTTACTCATTAGACAATAATTTTGAATGGAAGACATTCCCCGAAATATCAAAAGCCCACAAAACTATAGAAGAGAATTTATTGATTGGCGAATTATCTAATTGCTCAATAGGAACTGGGGATATGCATACCTATACCATAGTTAATTATCATAATTCTCCTACTGATTCGTGGTTTATGACTGTTGCTTTAAAATGCGATGGAGGGACTAGGTGGAAAGACGCTTCTATTAGATTAAATCCAAATGGAACTCATGATAGACTTGAAATTAAAATGGATTATCACCCTAAAACTCAATCAAGACCGATAAGTTCGAATTCAATTATACTAACATCGATTATAATACTTATTATTCTTGCCATTGTAGCATTGATTATAAAACTTAGAAAAATGACGACGGCGCCCCCACGACTTTGATTTTTTGCCTTCGGCATCGTTGCACTAAAATTTCGTCCTAACAGAGAGCATAACAGGGCTTAACCGACTTCACTCGGTTGCACCTTGCTCTACCCAAATTCCTCACTGCGTTCGGAACGTCTCTAAATCCCGATGTTATCATGCCTTACCCATCATCAACATCTCACGATGTAGAAATTCTTATATAGGGGAGCGTGGATCACAGTGCCGGGGATACGATCAAAATAGGCATAATCGGGGGAAGTGGTCTTGATGACCCAAAGCTATTGAAAGATGAGGAAGAGCTCCACATGCCCACGCAGTATGGAAATCCGTCTTCACCATTAAAGGAGGGTAAGATACACGGCGTTGATGTTGTCCTTCTTTCCCGTCACGGAAAAACACATACGCTGCCGCCTTCCCAAGTGAATTATCGCGCGAACATATTCGCATTAAAAGAGGCTGGATGCACGCATATCTTGGCAACAACCGCATGCGGGTCACTGCGCGAACAAATCCAGCGCGGAGATTTTGTGATACTTGACCAATTCATTGATTTCACGCGGCAGAGGAAAACAACGTTCTTCGAGGAGTTTGTTGATGGCAATATTAAGCACGCGTCCATGGCGCATCCGTTTGATGAGAAATCGCGAGAAGCGCTTATCTCAGCATGCAGAAAACACAATGTGCGGCATCACACCATGGGAACCGTGATCACGATTGAAGGGCCGAGATTCTCGACAAAGGCGGAAAGTCTTATGTTTAGGCAGTGGGGGGCAGATGTGATTAACATGAGCATCGCGCCTGAAGCCGCATTGGCAAATGAGCTTGGCATCCCTTACGCGGCCATCGCGATGAGCACGGACTATGACTCATGGAAGGATGATGAGCATCCCGTCACATGGGAGGAGGTTCTTGAAGTCTTTAAGAAAAATGTTCATATCGTAACGGAGCTTTTGGTGAGCGCAGTGGAGGAATTAGGAAATGGACGAGCTTAAGGCGAA
>Ga0209541_10006181_pt1 | contig 20564 bp, 15 predicted proteins | sample RifCSPlowO2_01_FD_184027 | JGI IMG/M metagenome (GOLD analysis project Ga0209541, IMG submission 184027) | Groundwater microbial communities from Rifle, Colorado - Rifle CSP2_plank lowO2_0.1 (SPAdes) (version 2) | ecosystem: Environmental > Aquatic > Deep subsurface > Groundwater | place... | reverse complement strand
ATTTATGTAGTCTATCAATCCGTATTTCGTCTTAAAACCACAAAATCTTTTTTATTGATTAGTTTTGCTATCGCAACCGCTCTTCTCTCCTGGTTTCGCTTAATTCCATTTAAAACCACTCTCGCCTTCTTCGGCGTTCTTTTAGCCATCCTCTTCTCTTTATTTTATGAAGAACTCATGAATTATCTGCAAAAAACAAAAATATCCTCCTCACATCCATTTTTCTCTGTAGGGATTATAATACTCCTTGCCGCAACAATGATCTATCCTGCCTACATCCAAAACCAATCACAAGAAATTCCATCTGAATCTGAAATACAATCATTTAAATGGCTGCGCGAAAACTCTGCGTCAAGTGCAAGCGTATTTGCGCCGCTTAAACAAGGCCATCTTGTAACCTATTATGCCCAACGCTCAAATTTTTTTGATGATCAATTCGCCCTCATCAAAGATGTAGAAAAACGAATAGAATATAGCAACCTTCTTCTCACAACTCCATTTGAAACTCAAGCTTTAGATATAATTGATCGCTATCACTTAAAATATATTATTATTATTCCCCCTGTAAATACAATAATCAACCCCTCAATTCCACCCTACCTTGCAAGCAATTGTTTTAGCAAAGTCTATGATCAAGAAATAAAAATGTATTATATCAATTGTGCATTAAAAGAAACCTAAATAAAATAATATCGGTCAATCAAAAAGATAAAACAAAATAACACACCAAAAATAGTATCAAACATATAAAAAAACACAATGCCACAACAACCAAAAAGCAAAGAAAAAGAAGGGATACAAGTGCTAACTATAATCTCAAAACTAATTAAATCAATTCAAACCTACCCCAAACTATACTTATTTATCCTCTATTTCCTACTAATTATAGCTCCTCTAATTGGAAACATCTTTTCAGGAAACGTTCTTCTAAAAGGCGAAGAAAGTTATTACCATATCAACCAAGCAAAAAGTATTACAATACACAACTGGCAATATACTCCGCTCTATCTTGCTCACAAATATCTCCCGTTAAACGCACTCGCTCTACTTCCCCGAATATTAGGATTAATTACAATATATTATCTATATCTCACGCTTAAAAAAATACACCCCAACCAAAATCATCAGCTTATTTTTCTCTCACTATTAATGATCAGCCCTCTATTTTTATATGCGTTTCGTACACTTTCCTCAATTGGCCTCTTTCTTTGCTTGACTTCAATTGGATTCTATCTTTTCTTTTTGAAACATGACCTAACCAAAGTATCAACAAATATATATTCAACAAATATATCTAATAGTTTAAGTAAACAACCATCCATCCAAAACATATCTCTCCTAAGTGTAATCCCTTTTCTTGTAGCATCAAGCCTTGAAGGGAGTACCACTCTCTTTCTACTCTTTATTATAATTATACTCTACATCCTCTATCACAAAGAAACAAATTTCCCAAAACACACTTGTTGGATACTCTTTCTAGGTATATCACTCTCATTTATAATTCACCAAACTCTACTACCACAATCTTTCTTTAGTAGCCCATTCATTGAACAAAATCAATGGAACGATGCAATCACCGATTTTGGTGGCATCCAAGGGATGGGCATCTTCATGTTTATTTTAGGAATAATTGGATTCATTCTTCTACGCAAACAACACACTTTATTCTACAGCACCCTGCTTTTTTTGCTTGTCACAATTCCCCTATACATTTTTAATACCTCCATAGTTACAAGTATAGGAATATGGTTTATATTCATAAGTAGCGTTGCATTAAACTACTTAGTTGAACGAACCTGGACACTGCAAAAATTAAAAAATTTCACAATTTTGGTCATCATCCTCGGCTTAATATTTAGCACAATGACATATAGTTTACGCCTCTCAACTCGTTCACCAACTCCTGCAGATGTTGAAGTGCTTAGCTGGGTAAAAGATAATCTTCCTAAAGAACAAATTATTTTTACTTCTCCTTCTATTGGCAATTATGTGTCTTATTATTCCAAACACCCTGTCGTTTCCACGCTTCAAAATTCTGCTGAAATAAGAGGCAATCTCACCCAAAAAATTTATTCGACAGCCTATATTACAGAATTATTCCCTTTATTGGAAGGATATGACATCTCTTTGTTATATATCACCCCAGAAATGAGAGAATTCTTGCCAAATGATCAAAACCTACTTTTCCTCTTAAAAAACGAAAGGTTTAAATTAGTCTATTCAACCCAAGATACAGAAATGTGGCTGTTTACAAATAAATCCTCAACCCAAGAATAAGAGTAATAAAAATAATGGGGATAAAAACAAACGAGGAAAAGTAAGAAAAAACATTTCTATATTTAAACAAAATTAAATTTGAGTGTGTCATATGAATCTAATTGTAGAAATTATACTCTGGATTATGTATCTTGTGTCATTATACTTTTCCGTCTTTCTTCTCATTGTGTATTTAGAAAAACGATCAGAGTATGACGAACCAACAGAAGAAAATAATATATCTCAACAATCTAATCCAAAAATAGAGCCGCATACATTTGAACCTTTTATCTCTATTCTCGTTCCCGCTTATAACGAAGAAAAAACGATTCAAAAAACCCTCGAATCAATTAACAATCTCAACTATCCAAAAGAAAAATTACAAATCATCGCCATCAATGATGGCTCAAAAGACCATACCGAACAAGAAATCAAAAAATACATTCAAGACAAGCCACATTTTCAATTACTTTCTCATACCAATAAAGGTAAAGCTGCCTCATTGAATTGTGCCCTACAGCTAGCCAAAGGAGAATTCTTTGCCTGCCTCGATGCAGATTCTTTTGTAGAACCAACAACCCTCCACAAAATGCTCGCCCTCTACGCAACCGAAAAGGATCCTCAACTCGCCATCATCACACCTGCCATGAAAGTCCATGACCCCAAAACAATCCTGCAGCGAATACAATGGCTAGAATATCTCGTAATCATCCTGCTTGGAAAAATTGCAAGCAAACTCGATTCATTATATGTTGCTCCTGGTCCTTTTTCTCTTTATAATACCTCAATCATCCGCAAACTGGGCGGCTTCGACGAAACAAACATCACCGAAGACCAAGAAATCGCCTATCGCGTACAAAAACATCAATATAAAATTCGCCAATGTCCTGCTGGATATGTCTATACTACTGCTCCTGCCACGTTAAAACCATTCTATCAGCAGCGTAAACGCTGGTACCTAGGAAGTATGCTCTGTGTCCATCAATACCGCGAACTCATCGCCAATAGAAACTACGGCGACTTTGGCATGATGCAGATGGTCAAAAACGCCTCAGGCTACTTTCTTGCGATAACCGGAATAAGTCTTGGCATTGTTTTATTTGTCCAACCATGGTTTTCACGCATCAAAGAACTATTTTTAGTTGATTTTAACCTTCTTCCCTACCTGCTCGACTTTAAACTCCGCTTCACTTTCTTAACCTTCCTCCTAACCGATTTTCGCAAAGCATTTATCATCCTCTTTTTAATGTCAATTGGAATCTATCTTTTTTATGTCGCCCATAAAAACGCCAACGAAAAAATCACTAAATTCGGCTGGATACCTCTTATTCCTTATTTCGCATTTTACTACACCCTCAAAGCCTATATCCTCCTCAGCACACTCATTAAATTCGCCTGGACACGAAAAGCCAAATGGTAATTCTCACCCATTTAAAAAAACGTTAAACGCAATCAGTTGTTAAATGCAATCATTTAAATAAATTTGAAGTGTTAAACGCACTCACGAGTATAAAAAGTACAAAATTATTTATTTCTTATTCAATCGATACTCTTCTAACCGCTCAAATGAAAAATTATGATGCTCTAAAAAATACGCAATCTCCGTAGTATGACCGCCCCCGCAAAGATAATGTAATATATGTAAATTATGTGAAGAAGCATAACGCTGTAATGAACGCGCCGTCCACAAAGATCTCTCCGGGCCTGTTGCCAGATTCCTGTATCCCAAAGCAGAACCCATCAGAAAATGAGACCAAGACCTCTTCTTTTCAAACAAATATTCTTTCTCTAAATTGAACGGCTGCGGCATTTCTGTTGTACTGCAAAAATCGGCATATGCTTTTTGATATCGTTCATCAGTTAACGATTTTAGTGACAAATGACTATTTTGGTCATCATTATGTTGTGGCTTCCATATCATTTTAGAATGAATATACATCGCCCCAAATACAATCGGCAACACGAGTGGTGCAAATAAATATGTCGGAACTGCTAATAAATCCATAAATAAATTTGATTCTCGCATCGTACAGGTAACATCTCTTAATTCCTGTGAATAGAGCAAATCAAAAGAGCTTTGCAAATTTTCCTCATAGACATAATCTTCCCCCTCCGTTGGATGATGAAATGAATTAATTGTTGTACTAATATACTCTTTAACATTTCTTCGTATCTGCCAGCCCGGAGCTACATACCATACCAGGCCATGCACAACCCCATGCAAATGATATTCAACCCCTCCCGATTCGACAATCATTGTGGGCAATTGAGCAGGTAATCGACTAGGTAATGCCGTTTCTGCCAAAATTGATTCAAATACCGCACATCTTTTTTCTGCAGATAATCGCTCCCATGTTGAATCTAACCATTTAAGATATTTTGTATAATCAGAAAATTCAATACCCGTTTGTTGTACTATTTGCTCTAAATCAATCACGGATTCAACTTTTGCCATCAATTGTTGTATATTCTGTATATCTTGACTCATAAAGTCAAAAATAACACCCCATTTATAAATTTAAGTGTTAATTTCACTACTTTTAAGTATCTAACATCAAAGATTTAACCCTAACACCAATTCTTCAATAATCAAATATATAAATAACACCCTAAAATAACATAAAAATAGACCAATAAAAAACTCAACACACCTATGACCTCATCCCTCCCTCCCCAACCAACTCACAGAACATTCAGTAAAGACAAATATCTACTTGCAGGAATCATCACGTTTCTCATCTTCGCTCTCGGCCTCACCTTAGGCCTCATCATTGATGAAAAACGCTATAGTTTAATCGAAGAAGTCAACATGGAACAGGAAGCAAAATATCTCAGCCTGCAAGTCCAATACCTCTACCTTAACTCCTTTCGCTCCTATAACAACAGCTGCCCAGTTCTATCTGCAACCTTAAAAGAAACCGTACAAGACCTTTCTGACACATTAAGCGAAGTAATCGCCTATGAAGAAGAAGAAAAAGTCACAGATAAACGTAAAGAAGTCGTCATGCGCCGCTACACACTCGACAACTTACGCTACTGGTTGCTTGCCCAAGAAGGAAAAAAGGAATGTCATCTCGATTTGGTCACTATTCTTTACTTTTACTCTTCCGACTGCCCATCTTGTCCAAATCAAGGTACAATCTTAACTTTTTTCAAAAAACAATTCGGTGAAAAAGTCCTCATCTTCCCAATCAACCTCGACTTCCGCTCCAAAGAACCAATGATTGAAATTGCTATGGCTCAATTTAATGTTACAAAATATCCAACTATCGTCATTGATAACAAAAAATATGAAGGTGTTGTCAAAAAAGAAGAATTAGAACCAATTATCTGCAAATCACTCAAAGAATCAGAATTTTGTCCAAAAACAAAAAAATAATAATAAATAATCACAAAAATAACCACAAAAGTAACATTAAAAATAATCACGAATGGAAAAAAATAATAAAGATGAAAGTATATTTGATAAAAGTAAATCATTTCTATTAAAATATCCTTTAATATTTATTTTAACTTTTTCCGCATTAATTCGTATTGGTTATCTTTTGCTCAATTATCCTTTATGGTGGGACTCCCACGTCTATATCGGCATAGGAAAATACATCTTCTCAAACGGCCAACTTGGCATCTGGGAATCTTTTCGCCCGCTTATCTGGCCAGTCATCCTGGGAATAATTTGGAAACTTCATCTTAATCCTTTTATTATTGGAAAACTATTAGATCTTATACTCTCAATTATTGTAATCTATCTCACCTATCGCATCGCAAATACTCTCTTCTCCAAAACAATTGCTCTGTGGAGTGCAATTATTTGTAGTCTCACCCCCCTATTTATTATCTTCACTGGATTAATCTTAACCGAACCATTAGCAATAGCTCTTGGATTATGGGGAATTTACGTTATAATTTCAACATTCAACCCTGAAAATCAATCAATCAATCGCTCCCTCCGCTTATTTTTTGCTGGCCTATTACTTGGATTATCATTCTTAACCAAATTTCCTCAAGGTATTTGGTTTGGCTCCACATTTCTTATTCTTTTATTTCAGAAAGAACAATGGAAACAAAAAATAAAAACAATACTAAGTCACAGTAGCGGTTTCCTCCTCATTGTCATCCCTTATTTATGGCTCAACTACCATATTTATGGTAATCCTTTTCAAGCATTTATCGAAGGAAGTAAAATAGTAGAAACATCCACCTGGTTATATGGAACTGGACTTACATTTTATATCACTGAATTCTTTTTTACATTCCCCATCTACCTCTTCTCCGGATATGCATTATATGTTGGATACAAAGAAAAAATCTATCACAAATCAGTTAAAAAACTCCTCTTTCTCATTCCTCTACTCACTATCCTCTATTTTCTCTATGTTCCCCGCAAAGAAACACGTTACCTTGTTACTATTCTCCCTTTCCTTGCTATTCTCAGCGCCTATGCAATAATCCATCTGTATAACACATTAAAACAACATTCAAAACCTCTCATTACACCATCCGCATTCATCATCCTCACTGCTCTTCTCATTATACTCTCCCTTCCCGATGTACTTTATATTGAACAAACACCTATATTTGATAAAGAAATTAAAACCGCAATAGACCAATATAACATCACCGGCACAATCCTTACGTCCGACCCTGCCTTCGTCTCTTTTCTCAACCATCGTATCATCACATTAGACGGCATACAATACGCACCTATCGTCTACCAGCGACAAAAAAATCAATACCAACTCTTATTTCTAAATGATTGTGATCTTCCCTGCCCCCCGCAAAATAAAACCTGCACAACAATGAAACAAACATTCATCCAACAAATAAAAACCGAAAACGCCCTCATATTCCAGAAAACATTTAAAAACTGCACTTATTCTTTAAGCATACCAGACGTATCTAAAAAGTAAATATCCAAAAGTAAATAGGCAAGAGGTGAATAGGGAGATAATACAATGCCCACATCTATTCATCCTACAATCAAAATATTCTTTCAATCAACATTGACAATTCTAGACCTTATCCGTATCCGCCAATGGTACAAAAATTTAGTCGTATTTCTCGCCTTATTTTTCTCTGCAAATCTATTTAACCTCACGTATCTGCACCAAACCTTTATCGCTTTTTTCACCCTCTGCTTCATCTCCTCATTTGGCTATATCATCAACGACATTCTCGATATAAAAAAAGACCGCCATCACCCTGAAAAAAAATACCGTCCGCTCGCCGCAGAAAAAATTACAATTCCCGAAGCAATTGTTATTGCACTAATAATGCTCACTATGGGTATACTTCTCGCATTACAATTAAACATGATTACCATGGTATTCATCCTCTTTACCAGCATCTTAAACCTCTTATACAGCACCATCCTAAAACAAATCATGCTTGCTGACATCTTAACCATTTCTACGTTGTTTGTCCTGCGCGCAATTATCGGTGCCATAGCTATCTCTGTCACCATCTCCCCTTGGCTTATTTTATGCCCCTTCTTCCTCTCATTATTCCTCTCAATAGGTAAACGCCACGGCGACTTGCTTTTACTCAAAGAAAACGCCCATCACACCCGCCACGTCCTTAAAGAATATACCTCAACCCTAACTCTCTCGCTGATGAATATATCAACCTCGCTGCTCATCACCTCCTACGCATTATACTCCTTCCTTAGCCCCTACAACCAACTCCTCTACACTCTTCCCTTCGCCCTATTTGTCATTTTTCGCTATTATCATTTGTTGCAAAGTGGTTCAATTATTGCTCGCCATCCCGAAAAAATTATCAAAGATGTTCCACTTTGTATTGGATTGTTAGTATGGATGGGGATAACTTTTATTTTAGTATACATTCGTTTTACATAATAAAATTTTTTACAATTCTCCCATAATTCTTATAAACCAGTTTTACTTCTCAACCAATATGGCAACATTCGACATCAATATGGATATCAAAAAAGGTTTATGGAAAGATGTAACCGCATTAGGCGGAACGTTCTTCTTTTTCATTATACTTGCATTTCTGATTTCTCTAGGATACACTACATTATTCATTCAACTCGTAGCCGGATTTCTCTTCACCGCAATCATCATCACCCTCTCCCGCATAATCTATTTTAAACCCCGTCCCAAACCCAAAGAATACACTAATTTTATCGAACGTATCGACGCCTCCTCATTTCCCAGCTGGCACGCCGCAAGAATTATTCTCCTCGCCCTAACACTCCATTTCTTCTTCAAAAATAAATATATCTCATTAATTCTCACCATAGTTGCGCTTCTCGTCTGCTACTCCCGCATCCGTCTGCAAAAACACGATTGGATTGATATTGGTGCAGGCATTGTGTTAGGCGCACTCACCTATTGGGTAAGTGTTAAAATAATATAAATATAACAGAATAGTTTATAAAGTATAAATTACTCCCCACAAAAATGTCATTATTCAAAAAAAAGAGTGCAAAAGAATGGTTAGATGAAGAAGATAAGAACCTCGAAACGATGATTGCAGATCTGCAGCTCTTTCAATTAAAAGTAACCGAATTACTTCCTGTTCTCAGAGCATTGAAACGTGCACGAAAAGATAAATTGGGAGAAAACGTCCATGCGCGAATGCTTGATATACTAAGTGATATACAAAAATTATTTGGATTATCTGAACAAATACGCAAAATAGCAAGTAAAGTGCAAGTAGATGAAAAACATACCGATAGAAGATATAACTTAGTGGTATATTATCCTGATGGCAGAATCGCCAAACAAATATCTCTTGCTGAAGATGAAATTGTAACAATTGGAAGAGATTCAATTTCTGGTTTAAGAGAGGATGTCTCACGAAGACATCTGACAATTTGGTGTAAAAAAGAACAAGTACATTGGAAAGTAATCGCATCAAACCTAACCGTGGTATATGGTGGAAATCTTGACCTAAGCATTTCATTTGATATTTTTAAAAAGATGAGTCAAAGAGATAATCAAGGGATAAGTAGATTAAATATACGAGGAGATGTCTATATTTGGGATATAAAACCCGTGCTTGTTTTTTCGTATCAGGTAACATAACTATTAAGTCAGCAGAACTGAAAAGCATAATCCGGACAGAAATGACACCACGTTGTTTTTAATTAACAGATAATAATAAAATAAGCTTAAAATATTACAAAAAACAAACTGTTTTCAGTTAACAATAATACCAATAGTAAACTTAAAAATTAAATAAAAACATTTATATAGAATAGCCTATTCCTAAAATAGATATGAAAGAACTCGAAGAAACATTCTTAGAAGAATACATTGGCGCACAGGAACAATTAGAAAAACAACGCTACAAAAACACCCTCATTCTCCTCTCAAAATCTTTATTCGCTCTGTGCGACATTGTAATCTATCAGAAACTCCACAAGCTTCCCAAAAACCATACTGAACGTTTTCGTATTCTCGAACAGTATTTTCCCGAAATGTATCCGATTATAGATAATCTATTCAGCCATTACACCGATGCCTATAACAAACCAATATTAAAAGAAACGTGCGAGGAAATGAATCATGGAATCAAAAAAATCATCAAAACCGCCCCTACCTTACCGGAAAGAATTAAAAAAATTACTCAATGAACAATTAATAGACATCATTCTGTTTGGCTCGGTAGTCAAAGGCGGCTCACCTAAAGATATAGATATTGCTCTCATGCTCAAAGATACAACCAATCTACTTACCATTAAAAAGAAAATCAAAGAAATTATCAAAAAAGAAACAGACATTCAAATTATTACTTTTGAATCCATTCACACTCCTCTCTGGCTTACACTCATTAAAGAAGGCTTTAGCATCAAAAAAGAGAAATATCTCCATGAATTATATCACCTCCAACCCAAAGTACTCTATAAATACTCTTTACAAAAACTAACTCTCGTACAAAAAGTCCAATTCGAACGTGGCATTAAAATGATTCTAGGCTCACAAGGAACTTTCCTCACCCGCTCAGTTGTCTTAATTCCCCTCACCCTCAAAAATCGTATGATGGAATTTTTAAAAAGTTGGAACATCTACTACGAAACCCAAGAATATGAACTTTTACCAATACAACGAAAAGAAGAATGGTGAAGTTATCTTTTTAAAAACCGTTAAACGCACTCACATTCTCAGATTACTCAAAAAAGAACCAAAAAAAGAATTTTAAAAATATTCCAAAAATATAAACAACCTCTTCAATTCCTCTTCCTCACCTTAATAAAATCTCCTAACGTCAATTCATCCTTCTTCCCCGATTTCTCCATCTTTACATCCTCTAATTCTTCCTTCACAACTAACGAAATTCCTAACACTTTTTCCAATCGTCGCGCAGTATCAACGAGCGGCTTAATCGTCCCATGCTCCCAGCTTGCCAGCATACTCTCTTTTTCTTGTAACAGCTTCGCAAACTCCTCCTGCGTCAACTTCCGCTTCTCTCGTTCGCGGCGTAATAGAAAGGCAAAATCCCCTCGCACCGCATGCTCAACAACTTCTTTCACCGGTGCAGAAAAACGACGTGTCTGCGCAAATGGTGTTGCCCCTTTATGCCGAACTTGCCCATATTTAGAACACGCACCACATACTTGTAACGGCACACCTTCCACATCTGCTGTAACTAATTGTCCAAATTTTCCGCACATCTCACAAACAGTCATAATAGCCTCAAAAACCTGTACTCTTTTTAAACCCTACGGCAAAAACAAACCCATTTCACCACGCTTGAAACCATCCATTCAAAAATACAAAATACCTATATTAACCTTCCTAAAAAGGAGAGATTCAAAAATAGCCCAAAAAAGACCACAAATCCAAAAACTATTTAAAAGCGTAACAAGAAAAACCATTTATAAACCTTACAATATGGCGCATCGCAAAATCCGTGAATTTGATGGCAAACACCTCCTAGCCAAAGCCCTCAATCTAGACTATAAAGCTATCCTCATCACCCCCCTAACCAACCTTGCAACCCTTCCGCAACAACACCCTTGGCTCCTACAAAAACCCCTTGTCGCAAAACCAGACCAACTCTTTGGCAAACGCAAACAATACAACCTTGTACTCGTAAACACTAACTGGGATCAAACCAAACAATGGTTAATAGAACACCAAAACAAACAAATCACTATTGGCAACGCAACCGACACATTAACCCACTTCTTAATCGAGCCATATATCCCGCACACCGAAGAATATTACCTATCTATAGACACCTCCAATCGAGAATTTGATAATATTTCTTTTTCTTATAAAGGTGGTTTTAATATTGAAGAACGCTGGGAATTTGTAACTACAAGAGCTATAAATATCATGGATAAATTTAAAAAAGAAGATGCAGATTACCTTCTTCAATTTCGTGAAAAAATATCTACTCAACAAATTTCAAATGAAAAAAAAGAGCTTATTGCTCAATTTATTGAAAGAGTATACACTATTTTTATTGAGATGAATTTCACAAATTTAGAAATAAATCCTTTCACAATCATCACTTTAAGCACAAATCAATATGCTATCCATCTCCTCGACCTCGTCGCCCAACTCGACGACTGCGCAAAATTCAAACACCAAAACGATTGGCAGCAGATAGAATTCCCCACGCCTTTTGGCCAAAGAATATCCCCAGAAGAACAATACATCAAACAATTGGATGAAAACAGCGGCGCTTCATTAAAATTAACAATCCTCAACCCTACCGGACGTATCTGGAACATCCTCTCAGGTGGTGGTGCCAGTGTCATCTGCTTAGACTCACTCGTCTCTCTTAATCTCGAAAAAGAAATCGCCAACTACGGTGAATACTCTGGTAACCCCACAACCCAAGAAACGTATGAATACACCAAAACCATCTTAAAACTAATGACCACTCATCCTAATCCAAAAGGTAAAATCCTCATCATCGCCGGTGCTATCGCTAATTTTACGGATATTGAAAAAACATTTAAAGGAATTATCCAAGCCCTAACTGAATTCCAAATCCCTCTGCGAGAACAACACATTTCCATATTTGTTCGTCGTGGCGGTCCAAATGACCAAAGCGCACTTAAACTCATCAAAAACACCTGCGAAAAAATCCAAATCCCTATTCAAGTCTTTGGTCCCGAAACCAACATGACTCATATCATGCCGCTTGTTGCCCAAAAGATAAAATCCTAATCAATACTGATTATCAATAAACACTCTTATTGATAATGGTTATCAATATAGTAAATGTGTGAAATAATCGTTATTTATATACACATTTACTTATTAGTTACGGTGAACAAATATTTAATGAGAATTCACCGTAACTATAAGAACAAGTGAGTGCATGTAACAATAAGTGCGTTTAACACCAAAATAACAAAGAAACAACAATGAATAAATAAAAGAAAATAATAATCACCATGACAACTACAACCCCCATTCGAAAACCAGCGTACGAACTGTTCACCAAAGACACCACTGCTTTCTTTTACAACCTCAAAGCCGACGCTATCCAACGCATGCTCGACTTTGATTACCTCTGTAAACGCCAACCAAGTATCACTGCTATTATCCATCCCGGCAGATCAGGATTTCACAAAACTTTCTTTGGACAAAAAGAAATCACAATCCCAATCTACTCAACAATCGAACAAGCCGCCGCTCTCAACCCAACTACAGACGTCCTCATCAATTTCGCCTCATTCCGCTCCGCCTACGAATCATCCAAACAAGCCCTCGTAACAAAGACTATCAACACAATTGTTATCGTCGCCGAAGGCATCCCTGAACATGACACTCGTACACTAATCGCCCTTGCCAATCAACTAAACCAGCAAAACCAGACCAAACCTACCAACCAACAATCGCAACCAAAAACCATCATCGGTCCATCAACTGTTGGCGGCATTTGCGCCGGCAAATTTCGCATCGCCAACTGTGGCGGCACAAGCGACAACATCCTCCGCGCAAGATTATACCACCCCGGTTCAGTCGGCCTTGTCTCCAAATCCGGTGGCATCACCAATGAAATGTTCAACCTCCTCTCAAGAGCAACAGACGGCATCTACGAAGGCATAGCCATTGGCGGCGACAGCTATCCTGGAACTACCCTTTTAGACCATTTGCTTCGCTTCCAAGCAAATCCAAATATTAAACTCATGGTCTCTTTGGGCGAAATAGGCGGCCAACAGGAATACGACATTGTACAAGCAAAACAAAACAACCAACTCACCAAACCATTAATCATGCTCGTCCCCGGTACCTCCGCAAAAATATTTCCTTGGGAAGTTCAATTTGGCCACGCCGGAGCTAAAGCAGGAAAAGCAGAAGAATCCGCCCAAGCCAAAAACCAAGCCCTCAAAAACGCCGGCATCATTGTTCCCGACTCATTTGAACAACTCGAACCGACTATAAAGAGTGCATTTAACCAATTAATAGAGCAAGGAATGATTGCGTCTAACGCCCAACCACTCCTCTCTATTCCCCCTACCATCCCTCTCGACTACAAAGAAGCAATCAAACAAAATCTTATTCGAAAACCAACCAACTTCACAACCACAATCTCCTGTGACACCGGCGACGAACCAACCTACCTCAACACCCCCATCAGTAAACTCATCGAACAAAACTCCGGCATTGGCGATATCATCTCTCTCTTATGGTTCAAAAAACAACTCCCAAAAGAAATCACCAAATTCATCGAACTTAGTATCATCCTCTGCGCCGACCATGGCCCCGCTGTATCTGGTGCACATAACTCAATTGTCACCGCCCGCGCCGGCAAAGACATCATCTCCTCTTTATGCTCCGGCTTATTGACCATAGGCCCCAGATTTGGTGGTGCTATCGATGACGCCGCAAGATATTTCAAACAAGCCTGCGACAACAACACCCCGCCCGAACAATTCATCGACCACATGAAACAGCAAGGCATCCTCATCCCCGGCATCGGCCACCGCGTAAAATCCATTCGCAACCCAGACAAACGCGTTGAACTCTTAAAACAATACACCACCCAACATTTTTCCAAAACCCCCTACCTCAACTACGCACTTAAAGTCGAACACCTAACCACACAAAAAGCAGAAAATCTTATTCTCAACGTCGATGGCTGCCTCGCCGTCTGCTTCCTAGACACCATCACCTCATCAAATCAATTCACCACAACAGAAATCGACGAAATTATCACTATTGGCTACCTCAACGCCCTCTTTGCCCTTAGCAGAAGTATTGGATTAATTGGTCATATTCTCGATCAGAAACGCTTGAATGCTGAATTATATAGGCATCCAACTGATGATATATTGTATTTGTAAAATGTGAAAAAAAATCAGTATTATTTATGTTCTATCAATTTCTTCCGTTGCTTCTGCTCACTCAAATGAACATAATTTTCAGAAGAAATGACTGATTTTCCAATCTTCTGTTCTAATTCATTTCTCATATTTTGTGCAATCTCTCCACCCTCTTTCGCAGTTTGTTTTAATTCAGGAAATATTCTAGCATCTTTCGCAACTGTGATATCAGTAGTCGCTTTCTCCCCCACCATCGTCAAGATTAATTCCCAATCGTTCATGTGGTCTCGTAAATTCTGATTTGATTTTTGAAGTCCTTTGAACTGTTTGTATTCCCCAACTGTCTTGCCAAATGTCGCTTTCGAAATCTCATTTGTGAGAATAGCAAACTCCCTCTGTTCTTCAACACCTCTTTGTTTCCATTCATCGGTAAGTTCGTCTCTTATGACAATGCCTCTAACTCTTTTCTCAATCCAGTCATCAGAATAGCCTTTGGATTTGTAGAGTTCTTTCATCCGTTTTTGAACCAATTCTGGGTTTTCAATTTCTTGAACCCGATCATACCCTACTTGAGCTAGCCATTGTTTTAATGGCTCAACTTTAGGTGAGGGAACGGATTGAATGATTCTAAACATATTTTTAGTAGTGGCACAATCAGTTTCTCGAAATTTTCCATCTTCCGCAAGTAATTTCAACTGTCCGATTTTTTCGGACACTTCAAAACCTTCTTCTTGGAGCTTGCTTTTTAGGTCAGACCAATACTTTCTAGCTCTGTCTGTTTGTGTTAATAATCCTATAATATCGATAACCGAGAACCACCACTCATCATTAAACCAAATCCTTCTTATTTTTGTATCTTTAAATACCACTAATGCTTGTTCTTGATCCATAAGCTAATATTAGTTTCACTCCTATATAAACCCTATCCGCACCTGACCAGTGACCAGTGGGTTTGTCAGTGGGCTCCGAACATAAGTGAGGTTGACCAGTGGGTTTTCAGACCATTTCTATATTAGAATTGATAAGTTAAAAGAAGAAATAAAAGTATCTTTTTTTAAAAGTAAATTAGTAGTAATTGAAAGGAATTAAAAGTAAAATTAAGTTGATTAAGGTATAGATTCTTCACTATCGATAAAACGCCCTCTTCGCCTTAAGCAGAAGTATTGGATTAATTGGCCACATTCTCGATCAGAAACGCTTGAATGCTGAATTGTACAGACATCCAACAGATGATATATTGTATTTGATTGGGGAAAAAATAGAAAAATAAGAAATTAAAAATTAATTATACTTTATAATTTGACAACAGTTCGCAGTCATGAAAAGCTTAACATATCGAGAGCCCTCTGCGAGGTTATAACAACCAGGTGCTAGTCCGCCGATAGTTCCACTAGTAGAACTAAGACCAGCAATGGAATTTAATCCTGCTTCTGTTTCAGCTTTATAAGAATTACCTTGACAATCTTTTTTATCATAGTAAGAATAGATAGTGGTTACGACTCCCGAAGCAAAATGTGATTCACTTTCACATAACTTCTGAAGAAAATCTAAAGTATATTGAGTTGAACTTAATTCTTTAATCACTGGTGCACATTCCAATTTCTCACTTGGCTCACAAAACTTCCAATCAACATTGTACTTTCCACCTGTGACATATAAAGACTGAGCATTTTTATTAAGTTTAACTTTAATTGGACACCATGGTTCACCAGGACTACTAAATTCAGTACACCCTTTAAACGGACCATATTCTTCCCCACTTGCATCTTCATAGAACCATTTATTTTTCACACACTGCGTATTATCCTCATAATCATACGTCGCCTGCCCCGCCAAACTCTTCCCCGGCGCAACACCACATCCCGCAACCACAATAAGTGCGCTTAACAAACCTACTAAAATCAATAGTTTATAATTCATCGTAAACACCTCGTTTTTGTGAAAAGAAGTAACATTCATTTAAAAACTTTTCTGCCCCCCCCCAGTGAGAACAATATGAAACCCATTAAACACACTCCCACTTCCCAAATTTCAAAATTGCGCCAGTCCCCCACTCAAAATAACTTGTTATAGACAATTGCACTAATATTGTCACATATTAAATTGCAATTGTCTTATTAGATAATTGCGTGTAATATAACAAAATCAACGCAATTATCTATATCTCTTCTTATTCAACACATAATACGCACCCCGATATTCACCCACTTTTTTTATATATTTGAATTTCAGCATTTCCGCAATATCTTTATTTGCTGTACCATAAGAAGTTTTATTCATTTCCATGTAAGTCTTTGTTTTAAGTGATGTATTCTTTCTCAAAAACTCAACCGCCCTTTGTTGACGTTCATTCAAATCCTCTAAACCATCTACAGGCTTAAGTTCACTTTTCTCATTATATAAGATTACTCTAAAAAAATGTTCATATATCCCAAATACCGGATCTTTAAGATTTTGCTCTCTCATCCCATTAATCATACGAGGAACACCTGAACCAAGACCTTCCACATACTCATAATCACGCAAGAGACGATACACAATTGGGTTTCTTCGTACGGAAAGCGCTCCAAATAACTCTTTAGTCAAACCAACTGGTAAAGACCCCGGACTCGTAATTTCAATCCTATTGCTAAAAAGATAAATTTGGATTGAATCTCTGCTAAAATAATCACGATGAGCCACCGCATTAACAATTGCCTCACGAACAACATCCAATGGATATTCATATAATTCTTTTCGTTGAGGGCTGTCTGTTATTTCAATGCTTTTCGAAAGATTATTCTGTATGAACACTAAAGATTTCTTAATGGAGTCAATAATATTACTTTCAATTAATTGATGAGCAACTATCTTTACCGGTTCAATTCTTTCAAAACGAACTAATTTGATTTCAATTTGTGGATGAAAATATGCCGGCTCTTTGGTAAAGAATAACAGAGTAGCATTTTTTATTTTTAGCCCACCGTTCTTTGCCGCTAATTTTGAGCTTATTAAAAAATCCTCCACCGAATGTGATCTTAAAAAATCACTTTGTTTACGCATTCGCAAATAATCTTTAATCATATCAACATCTAAATCTGATATTTTCGCATCACTACTTGTTTCATCAAAACATAAAATCTGCTTATTTCTTAAGAAGTCTAACATTTGACTTCCTTCAATTTTTCGTAAAGTACTTCCTGACTTGACATAAATCACACCCTGAAACGTATGAAAAATCGTATCAATCGCTTTTTGAATAGTGACAACGATTACTTTTTTACCCTCTAATATATTAACTTCAATTAAAGGAATAACCGCGGGAGAAACAGCTTGAGCACAAGCCGAAATTTTTTGTTGCAGGCCATCCAAATCTTCATCTATCCCCACAACAGTTTTATGTGAGGTTACTCCTACGATAATCATCCCGCCAAAAGTATTTGCTAACCCGCACATTAGTTTAGAAAAATCTTGAGAACTATGAAACGACTGTTTTAACTCTACTTCTTGAGTTTCTCCTACATTAATTATCTCACGTAATTTTGTTTCTTCCATCTTAGTATCAACTTATGATAGTTAAATGATAGTAAACTGATAGTAATATATAAAACTTTGGTTCTCCTCATCCACTCTGGAACCAATCCCCCCACTCCCCAACAACAAATTTTATAAACAGACCCCCTCCCAAACCTATAAATTAACCAAAAAAGTAATCAAAAACAATAATGTATAACAACAAAAAGGTGGCCTGTAATTTATGACTCAACCCAAAGACCAAAAATCAACCGACGACGAAGTAGTATTCGACTTCTCCAAATTCACCTCAAAAGTAAAAAATCTCTTCTCCTCAAAATCAGACCACCACACATCTCAACATCCTTACCCCTCTTCCCATCAAGAACATAAAACCACTAAGTCCGATGACGAAATCACATTTGACACCACCTCATTCAAAACATTTTGGGCAACACATAAAACCTGGCTTATTCCCGTAATCTGCATCCTCATCGCCATCTCATTTTCCATCTTCCTGCGAACCATGCCCCAGCGCATGCCTATTGCCGAAGACTGGGCGCAAAATACAGTCTACAATTACTACCAAAATCAACTTACATCTCAAATCAATCAACAATATCCTAATCTCCCCGCGCAAAATAAAAATGTTCTAGTTCAAAAAGAATGGACAAATTTTTATAACACCAATAAAAAACAAATTGAACTCCAAACCACTCAACTCACAGAGCAATACAAAAACCAATTTAAAGACGACCAAGGCAATCTCTATTTATTAGGAATCGACCCATATTACTATTACCGCCAAACTGATCTAACCCTCAAAAATGGTTTTCCTGGAACACAGCAGCGTCCGGATGGTTCAGTATGGGATATGCATCGTCTTGCCCCTCTAGGTCGAGAACAAGAATGGAATCTGCATCCCGTTGCCGGCGCAATCTTTCATAAAATAATCAATTTTTTCACAACCATGCCCGTGATGGCCACATTCTTTTATGTAGGCACAATCTTCGCCGCTTTAACCGTCATTCCCGCTTTTTTCATCGGCCGTATCATTACCAGAAATAATATTGGCGGATTCTTCACCGCAATGTTAATTGCCGTGTCCGCTTTCTTTGTTGCACGAACTACAGGAGAAAGTTCTGATACCGACGTCTACGCTGTTTTCTTTCCCATGTTAATTGCCTGGCTATTTTTCGCCGCACTTGACACAAAGCAACTCAAACATAAATTAATCTGGATTGCAACAGCAGGTCTCGCCACAGGACTATTCGCCTTCGCCTGGACAGGCTGGTGGTACACCTCCGACTTCATTCTTGCAACATTAGGAATATATACAATCTATCTTACCATAACCCAATGGCAAAATATTAAAACTGTCATTATTCCTCCAGTAGCACTAATAGCAACCTACCTCCTCACCTCTGCACTATCCGTCTCCTTGCTAACTTCATTTAACAGTTTTCGTGCAATATTTTTTGGTTCAGTAAACTTCATCAACCTCAAAGCCGTTGGCGTATATTCCTATTGGCCAAACATTCGCACAACCGTTGCCGAACTTAACGTCGCCTCATTTGAAAAAGTTATTGAACAACTCGATGGCAGATTATTATTCGCTCTTGCAATAATTGGAGTACTTCTCACCTTCTTGCGAAAAACTGAAACCCAAACTCATGGCACAGAAAAATACGACATTAAAACACCTCTTTTCCTCGCGCTCTGGTTCATTGCATCACTCTGGGCAACCACCAAAGGAATCCGTTTCATTTTACAAGTCACCCCTGTCATGGCCATTTCACTAGGTGCATGTATGGGCTTTGCCTGGCAATATATAAGTACTTGGCTCAGTAAAGAACTCAAGTTAAATGCACTTCTGACCAAAACAGTAATTTTCCTAGTATTATGCCTTCTCCTAATCCAACCAATTAAATCAGGCTATAGTCAAGCATTTAACTCTGTTCCTAGTATGAACGACGGCTGGTACAACACCCTATCCAAAATAAACCAAGACGCATCGCAAAATATCGTAATAACCTCTTGGTGGGACTTTGGCCACTGGTTTAAAGCTATCGCCAATCGTCCTGTGACATTTGATGGGGGAACACAAATTGGCTATGACGCCTATTGGGTAGGTCGCTCACTTGCCACAGAAAACGAAAAAACAACCGCAGGCATAACTCGTATGCTTAATTGCGGTCAAAACAGCGCATTTGAAACAATAGAAAAAATAACCGCAAGCAACCCGCAAGGACAATTAAACAACACCTATCAAGAAATTGACCTCCTCAACGAAATAATCATCCAACCAAAAACACAAGCTCAAAAAACACTGCAAGAAAAATATGAATTCACTACACAACAAACTGAAGAAATTCTAAAATATACTCATTGTGATGCTCCAGTAGATTATTACATCACCTCTGAAGACATGATTGGCAAAGCTGGAGTATGGGCACATTTTGGCACCTGGAATTTTAAGAAAGCCGTCATGTACCAAAAAACCAATAAATTGAATCGCCAAGACGCCATACAACTCCTAACAACCCACTTCAATCTCTCC